>Ga0247842_10003008_pt1 | contig 23558 bp, 30 predicted proteins | sample LaCruzMarch2015__3_FD_192411 | JGI IMG/M metagenome (GOLD analysis project Ga0247842, IMG submission 192411) | Freshwater microbial communities from meromictic Lake La Cruz, Castile-La Mancha, Spain - LaCruzMarch2015_19m | ecosystem: Environmental > Aquatic > Freshwater > Lake | place: Spain...
TCCGGGCAAATCCCCGGGCGGCGCCGATGAACTTCCGGAGGTGGCCGATGTCATCCTCCATGTAGATCATGATGCTCCGCGTATGGGGATCGGTCCCCAGGAAGTCGATCATATCCCCGAAATCGATGTCGATGGCCGAACCAAGGGAGGCCAGCATGCTGAAACTGATATGGGCGCTGACTCCCCAGTCGAAGAGGATCTTGCCGAAGGCGTTGCTCTGGGTGAGAAAGGCGATCTTCCCCGGTTCGGGGGCGCCGCTGAGGCGGGCGGCGCAAAGGCCGGCATGGGGGCGGATGATGCCGAGGCAGTTGGGTCCGAGGATCCGCAGGGGATACTGTTTCTTGATGCGGAGGATCTCCTCTTCGAGTTTCCGTCCTTCCTCCCCCACTTCCCGGAAACCGGCGGAGATGATGATCATGCCGTCCACCCCGGCCCGGCCGCAGGCTTCGACAACGCCGGGAACCGTTGGGGCCGGCGTCGCTACCACGGCCAGATCGATATGCTCGGGGACCTCCGCGATGTTTCGATAACAGGGCCGGTCGCAGATAGACGAGCGCCCCGGATTGACCAGGAAGATCTTTCTTTCCCGGCAGGCCAGCAGATTATTCAGGATCGCGTTTCCCGGCGTCCCCTCCTTATCACTGGCGCCGATGAGGGCAATCGTTCCGGGATCGAACATGCGTCTCAGGTTATCCATAAGGAAAAATCCTTCCAGCGGCGCTTTTCTTGTAAGATACCTGATTGAAGGGGAAAATACAAGTCCTTGTCCTGCCTATTGACTTTTCCGCTAAATCTTTCGCCCCCTCACCCGCCATTTTGAGGGGAAATATCTTATTGACTTACGATTTTATTGTGCCTATACTTCGCCATCACAAAAGCAAGTTAGCAATTTATAGCGCTTTTCCGAATAAAAAATAAGGAGGAACGTATGGCTGCTCAACAAGCTCCCACCTTTGAAAAGGGCAAACTCTACAACCTGCCGAAAGGGCGCGGTCAAGAATCTGAACGCCATGAAGGCCAGGATATCAAAGTTTGAACGAGATAATTTCCCGGTTGCAGCCGCCCCAATTGGCTTGACGGCGGGGCAGAAAAAAAATCAAAAAACGGCGCGCAGTGTCGTTAATTCGCTTATTATATCATATAGTTAATCTCTGCCGGAGCTCCGGCAGAGATTTTTGGCCGGTGGTAAACGGTCCCAAAAATTCTAAATATTCCGATATGTCGGCACAGCAAAGGATATAAACATGAACCGCCGATCATTTGTACACCGCAAGAATTAATGGAGCGCTAAATCATGTGGAAAGATCCTATCGTAGAGGAGACAAGAAAGCTCCGTGAACAGTATACAAGCAAGTTCAATCACGATATTGATAAGATTTATGAGGATATTCAACTACAACAAACCAAATCAAACAAAAAACCGGTGTCTCTCCCGGCGCGCAAACCATTCAAGACGCCAAACGCCGCTTAACCACCTAACATAAAGGTGTTTATCTCCATATCGTGGGAACAGAACATATGTTTTGGAAAATCTATTTTTGGTTTTTTATTCTCCTGCTTATATTAGGATATTCATCAGCAGACATTGGTGGGATATGGGGTGTTATTGATTTAGTGATATCCTTAGGTGCATTAGGTGGACTTTATTTATACGCATACAGAAAAACTCTTTTCAGTTCAATGGCTTGGAAAGCATACCTTTTCATATTTATAATTTGGGATCTCACCTATAATCTAATCATCCAACCAGGAGCATCCGGTACAGAATTTGACCCAATTAACTTAATTGGCTTATTATTTGAGGTTCCAGTTTACATTGCTTTGTATTTATACGGGTTCCGGTTTTTAAAAGAAAAAGAATGCCGACAATAATTGCATAACAAAATGAGAAAGGATGCTTGGCTTAGAAGGAGGGATTGCTATGGAAAACACATCCGGTCAAGGTAAGCAAGCCGTAATCCCGGTTGAATTGAAGGGCTGGAACTGGGGGGCCTTTCTGATGAACTGGGTCTGGGGAATCTTCAACAAGACATATATCGCCCTGCTGACCTTTATTCCCTTAGTCGGCATGTTCATGCCCTTCGTCCTGGGTTTCAAGGGCAACGCCTGGGCGTGGAGAAACAAAAAGTGGGACAGTATCGAACATTTCCGGAAGGTGCAGCGGAAATGGGCCATGTGGGGCGTTATCATGCTCATTTTCTCGCTGGTGGTTTCGGCAGGTTCCGTTTTCTTCCTTTTCGAAGCACTGAAGAGTTCGGAACCATACGTCATGGCTATCGATAAAGTCCAGGCAAGCAGGGAGGTGCAGAACATTATCGGCGCCCCCATAAAGCCCGGCTGGTGGATGGTGGGAGACATCTCCACCGAAGGGACGGGCGGAAAAGCTGAATTTTCCATCCCCGTGGAGGGATCAAAAAAGAAAGGCACTGTCTCTGTCAGGGCAACCAAAGAGAACAATAAATGGAAGATGGAGCAACTATATTTCCTCCCCGAGAGCGGAGGCGGAACCATCGATCTACTAAAGGTCCCGCAACCGCCCCCACTATCCCCCGGGCAGGCCAAGCAACCTCCCCCGGAAGCGCCGCCGATAGATACGCCCCCGGATAAAGAGGCCATGCAGTCCGGAAAAACCACCGCCATGCCGGGTGCCGCCGCCGGGAAGCAAGCAAAAGATACGGTAATGGAAAAGAAAGCCGCTCCTGCTGCCGCCCCGGTCGTTGCCGCGACGGTCCCGCAACCGGGAAAAGCGGCGGTAACCGAAAAGAAACCGGCCGTCACCGAGAGCGCCCCGACCCAGAAAAAACAGCAGGCGGCAAGCAAGCCTAAGAAGAAATATGCAAAAAAGCCTGTACCTAAACGGCAATCTCCTTATGAAAAAGCAATGGCAAAGAAGAAAACGCCGGCCAATATGGGCCGGGCAGAGATCACCGCCGGTGATTATCAAGGGGCCATAAAGACCCTGTCCGCGGCCATTGCAAAAAATCCCCGGGAGAGCATCAACTACCGGCTCCGGGGTAACGCCTACGACAATCTCGGGAAACGGGAACAGGCCATCGCGGACTGGAAAAAGGCGGCCTCCCTGGGGGATACCGTCATTCAGTCCTATTTAGTCTTCCTGCAAGTCGAATGGCCATGATGTGGACCTTGACAGGAAGCCTGTTTTATGATCAGGAAATGACACATAGCGTTCAGGCGCCCCGCGTAGGCGGGGTGAAAAGGGAAGGCGGTGCGATTCCGCCGCATGGAGGCCGATGCTGTAAGCCCCCGACACCGGTTCTGGAAACCGGTTGTTGATGTTTTTCCGCAACGTCCCGGAGACAAACAAGGTCTGCGGGTGAAAAGTCACTGACCGGATAGTAAGGCGGCCTCATTATTTTAATAGCCGTCAGGGTTGGGAAGGCGAGCGGGAAAGGGGTAAGCCAGAAGACCTGCCTGATCGATACAAAAGCGGCAACGCCCAGAGCCGCCGGGAACATGAAGATTTTCATGTTCCCGGCGGCTTTTTTATTTGGGGAAGGTGAGAGGATGAAAAAGATTTTACTACGTGATATCAATATATTGGACATCGTCGGGGCGGACCGGCCGGGATTACCGCCCGGTGGCGTCCTGGTCGCAATGCGGGCGGCGGCCCTCTGCCGCACCGATATCAAGATGATCCGCCAGGGCCACCGGGATCTCGTCCTGCCCCGCATCCCCGGCCACGAAGGGGTCGGCGAGGTCATCGCCAGCGACAATCCCGCCCTGCCCCCGGGAACGATGGCCGCCGTCTATCCCGGTTGTTACTGCGGAACCTGCCCGGCCTGCCGACAGGGGCAAACGGCGCGCTGCCGGTCGCTGAGCATTTTCGGGTTCAACCGGGACGGCCTCTTCCGGACCATCGTCCCCTTTTCCGGGCAGGAGCTTTCCTCCCTTGTTCCCTGTCCGCCGGAGATGGACCCCTTGGTCGCCGTCCTGGCGGAACCCCTGGCCTGCTGCCTGTCGGCGCTCCGGAAATTTCCCGGCGTCGAACGGGACAATGCCCTGATCGTCGGGGCCGGGGCCGTGGGTTACCTCTTCGCGGCCCTCCTCGTCTCCTCGGGCTGGCAGCGGGTCCTCATTGCCGACAGCGATCCGGCCAGACTCGGCGGTGAAATTCCACAAGGGGTGGAAAAACTGCCGTCTACAACAAGTGATCTTCCCGAAATAATTAAGGAAATTGGCCTCGCCGCTTCTCTCCGGTTGCTTATCCCGGCCTGTCCCGGCGGCCTCGACTGGCCCTTCTGGGAGGCGCTGGCCCCGGGGGGATGCGTGTCCGTCTTTTCAGGTATGGAGGGGGCGGGAGAGAGAGTGGTCGCCATGAACCGTCTCCACTATGGCGAACTGGTCCTGGCCGGTTCCTATGGATGTAACCGCATCGATTTTGCCGACGCCCTGGATATGCTGTCCCGGAAGGTTGTGGACGTCTCCTTTCTCCGCCCCGTTACCATCTCCCTGGAAAACGTGCTGGACGGGGTAGGACTGCTTGAGAAACGGCGGGCGAAAAAAGTAATTATCACCAGCTTTTAATAATTATGGGGACAGATTTGAAATCTGCCTTCAGTCCCTAAAACATAAAAGTAAGGAGGAGTATTCTATGGAAGAAAGAGAGCTGAAAGAATTCGCCACCGTCGTCACGGCAGTGATGGCGGGGAAAAATTTGAGCCGTAATGACTCCCGGGAGATGTTCCGCCAAGTCCTGACGGGAGAACAGCCGGATCTCGCGTGCGGGGCCTTCCTGGCGGCCCTGCGGATAAAGGGCGAGACAGCCGATGAGATCGCCGGCTGCTTTGAGTCTATTTATGAACATGACACCCGCCGGGTGGCGGTTTCCGGCCGCGAGCTTGTCGAGAACTGCGGAACGGGCATGGATTCCCTGAAGACCTTCAACATCAGCACCCTGGCCGCCATTGTGGCGGCGAGCCTCGGGGTGTCCATGGCCCGTCACGGCGCCCGGGCCATCACCTCCCGCTGCGGTACGGTGGACCTTTGTGAGGCCCTCGGCGTCGATGTGGAATGCAGCGTCGAGCTGGTATGCCAATCCATCGAGACCTGCGGCATCGGTCTTTTCAACGGCATGAGTCCCGAGGTCCACCCCGGAGGTCTGGGGCGGATTCTTTCTCAGCTTCGCATCGGCACCACCTTCAACATCGCCGCCTCCCTTGCCAATCCCGCCCTCCCCGCCATCGGCGTGCGGGGCGTCGGCGCTCCGGAGCAGATCGAACCGACCCTGGAGGTAATGGAACGGATCGGCTACCGGAAGGCGATTCTCTTTCATGGCTGGGCAGCAGACCGGGAACGGGGCATGGACGAGTTGTCCACCCTCGGACCCTCCCGGCTGGGAATCCTTGATGGGAAAGGAGGCCGCGAATTCATCGAGATCGAACCGGAGGATGTGGGGATCTCCCGGGGAAACTATAATGAGATCATCCCCATGGCAGAGATTCGGGAGGAGGCCGTCGCGGCCGTGCGAATCCTGGCGGGCCGGGGCGGTAAGGCCCGCATGGATATCGTGGGACTCAACGCCGGGGTCATCCTGTGGGCAGCGGGAAAGGCCGATTCCCTCGGCCTGGGCGTGCAGATGGCCCGGGAGGAAATCGCCTCGGCCCGGCCCCTGCAAAAACTCTCCGCCTGGGTGGCCCTTCAGAATCGCCGCCCCGGCGAAGGCATGGACAGATTATCAGCGCTCACTGCCGCCGCGGGCATTTCGGGAAATATTTCTTGACTTTGCGGATGTCTTTATTCGATCGTTACAAATAAAATCATGGGAGGATGGTCAATGAAAGGAACTATCGGTCTTGCCTTTTGCAGTCTTTTTTTTATCTGTGCCTGCACCGGCACCCGTCAGGCCGATCTGGGGGCTCAGAACGGCCGCCTCCGTCCCTGCCCGAATCGCCCCAACTGTGTCTCTCCTCCCAAAGCGCAGATCCAAAGCACGCTATCCGTCCCCTGGCTTATCAGGGAACCCGGTCTGACGCCTATGAGCGCCTGCTGAAGCTGCTTGGATCCATGCCCAGAGTTCAGGTGGTAACCGTCACACCGGATTACATCCATGCCGAGTTCGCATCCCGTATTTTCCATTTCGTGGATGACGTGGAATTTGTCTTCGACGATGCCGGCAAAAACATCCAGCTCCGTTCCGCCTCTCGTCTGGGCTACTCCGATTTCGGCGTCAACCGTAAGCGCGTCGAAACCATCAGGGAAGCCTTTGAAAAGATTCGATGAAATGTATCCACAGACCTTTATCACCAACATGCCCTGCTGTCCGTTGCAATCTTTGCCGCGGCGAGTGCCACACCAAGATCCGTGACAAGAAATAGCCTGATGGGCTGATATTGGAAACGACAACGGCCGAAATCGTTACCGGCCGTTGTCGTCTGCCTCTATGAAAATACAAGATTTCAACTCGTAATTGTTTGACAAAATCCTTGACAACTGTTTGTAACCATATATACTGGTTTCAAGAGGATAAAGGTAATTTGTGTGACTCCGAGACGCCCGCACCCTAAATACAGCCAGTTCAGATTCGATGCCGGAAGCATTGCCCTCAATTTTGTGACTACCGTCAAACATCGCGGCGCGCAGCCACGGGATCTGCTATCTACGCCGGCAGCCTTGGACGACTGGTTCCGACGCGCCGGTTTCAGCAATTTGGATGTTGAATCATCTTTCCGGGATGCAGAGGAAGCACTTCTTCTGCGGGAGGCCGTTTACAGAACCGTGCGCGCGCTTATTATACATGAAACGCCGCAGGCCGGTGATGTGAATCGCATAAACGCTACTGCCGCCTATTCACTTGCCGTTCCGCAGCTCGACGCGGCGTCCTATGGCGTTCAGTGGGAAAGCGCCCATCCGATCAAAGCTTGCCTTGCCGAGGTTGCCCGGGATGCCGTCATTATCATCGGCAGCAGTGAACGGCACCGTTTGAAGCTATGCGCTAATCCTGGTTGTCAAATGCTCTTTCTTGATAACTCCCCTGCGAATAGACGCAGGTGGTGCGCTATGTCCATCTGCGGCAATCGCGCCAAGGTTACCTTGCATCGACAAAGAAAAATGGGAGTTAGCAATGAATGTCTTTGACAGAAAAATTTCCCGGGTGTGGCCCCAGGGGTTGTACAGCGAGCGCATCGAGACTCTTCAAGTCAACATCGGTCGTTACTGCAATCTCGCCTGTCGACACTGTCATCTTGAATGTTCTCCGGCTCGCACCGAAACGATGTCGTGGGAAATTATGCTCCGGATTCTGAAAATTATCCGGGCGTCTTCATGCCGCCTGGTGGATATTACCGGGGGCGCTCCGGAGTTGCATCCATATTTCCGTCCGTTTATCGAAGCTATCCGTGACGTAGGTCAGCCTGTTCAGGTGAGAACGAACCTCGTCACCCTCCTGGAACCCGGCCTTGAGAACATGTCTACATTTCTCCGGGATCACGGCGTGCATCTCGTCGGTTCCCTGCCCTGCTATCTTGAAGAAAACGTAACGGAGCAACGCGGCCCCGGTGTCCACAGGAAGAGCATAAAGGCGATCAGAATGCTCAACCGGTTAGGTTACGCGAGGGATGAAGGGTTGATTCTGAGTCTTGTCCATAATCCGGGCGGGCCTTTCCTGGCAGGAGAACAGGCGGAGCTGGAGGCGGCGTACCGTGATGAACTGAAAGATCGCTTTGGCGTCTTTTTCAGCAACCTTTACGTGATTAACAATATGCCGCTTGGTCGCTTTCGACGGGAGCTGGATCAAAGCGGGAGCACCGACCAATATCTTTGTTCCTTGCAGGATGCCTTTGATCCGGCGAACATCCCCGGTCTCATGTGCCGGCGTCAGATCTGCGTTGACTGGGACGGCAATCTTTACGATTGCGATTTTAATCTTGCCTTGGGCCTGGCGGTGAATCATGGTGCGGCCAACAGGATTGAGACCTATGACCGGGAGGCGCTCCAATGCCGACAGATTGCCACCGGTCCCCACTGTTTCGGTTGCACCGCCGGCCACGGTTCATCCTGCAGTGGGTCTTTGCAGTGAAAAAGGGAAGAGAAACGACGGCCAAATGGCTCGATGAAAACTATGACGCCATCGAAAAGGAATCATCCGTCGATTTACGTTCTCTTTTCATGTGAGTGGTTCTAAGGGGAGATATATGCCAATTTACGATTACGATCTCGGAATCATCGGCGGCGGCGCCGCTGGTCTTACAGCAGCGGCCGGGGCCGCCCAATTCGGGGCAAAAACGCTCCTGATTGAAAAAGCGGATCGGCTGGGCGGCGACTGTCTTCACTTCGGATGTGTGCCGTCAAAAACCCTGATCCGCACGGCAGGCGTATGGGCCCTGGCAAGGCGTGCGGCGGAATTCGGCCTGCCGTCCTTGTCATTGCCCCCGGTGGACCTGGGCGCCGTCATGGCCCGGGTGCAGGCTGTCATTGACACGATTCAGCATCATGATTCTCCGGAGCGGTTCTGTGGACTGGGGGCCGAGGTTCGGTTTGGAAACCCTGTATTTGCAGATGATCATGTCGTTGAACTGGATGTCAAGAGGACATCGGCAAAGAACTGGATTATCGCCACGGGGTCCGGCCCGGCTACACCGCCCGTGGAGGGGCTTGCCCAAGTTCCTTTCTGGACCAACGAGACCGTCTTTTCCCAGAAGACCCTTCCGTCCAGATTGATCGTTCTCGGGGGCGGGCCAATCGGTCTGGAGATCGCCCAGGCTTTTGGCCGTCTGGGGTCCAAGGTGGTCATTGTTGAGTTCATGGATCAGATCCTCGGACCGGAAGATGCGGATATGGCGGATGTTCTGAAGGCGCACCTGGAGGCGGAAGGAGTCGAGATACGCACAGCGACAAAGGCTGTCCGGGCGGAAACCCGCGGATCTGCTATTCTTTTGACCGTCGCCCCGGCCGGCGGTGAAGGGGAAGCGACGACCATCGAAGGAGACGCCATCTTTGTGGCTACAGGCAGAAAACCCAACATCGATGGCTTGGACCTTGGGGCGGCCGGGGTATCATTCACAAACCGGGGTATTCCGACGGATGCCAGGATGAGAAGCAATATCTCCCACATCTATGCCTGCGGTGACGTGAACGGCCAGTTGCCCTTTACCCATGTGGCCGGTTATGAGGCCGGCATCGCCCTGACGAATGCGATCCTCCATCTGCCCAGGAAAGCGGATTACGACAAAATCGGCTGGTGCACCTACACGGACCCGGAAGTGGCCAGCATCGGCTACAACGAAAAGCGCGCCCGCAAGGAAGGGCTGGAGTATCGAATCATTGAGGAATCCCTTGAGGAGAACGACCGCGCCCTGGCCGAAGGGGAGGCCCTCGGCAAGATCAAGATACTTCTGAATTCCCAAGACAGACTGTTGGGCTGTCAGATCATCGGCGCCCACGCCGGGGAATTGATCCATGAATGGATCATTGCCGTAAATGGCGGCGTGAAGCTTTCCACCATGGCAGGGGCCGTGCATGTTTATCCGACCTTGTCGGAAATTTCCAAGCGCGTTGCGGGGCGGGTTTTTGCCGACAAGCTATTCAGCGACCGGACGAAAGGTATTCTCAAGTTTCTGTTCAACCTCAAAGGAAGGGCCTGCACTCTGCCGGATGACCAGAAATAAAACTTTTTACCTGAGCCTGTTTTCTTTGATGGCAATCGTTATGGTTGTGGTGCTGGCAGCCTTCATGATCGCCCACTGGAAGAACTGCCCTGTCTCTGATGTTCCCTCCGCCTGCTGGAACCTGTCCGCCGACGAGGCGACCCGCTTCATCCGGTCCTGGGGTGCATGGGGCGTCATCGGGTCCATTGGCCTGATGGTTCTCCATTCTGTCATCCCCTTTCCCTCAGAGATCATTACGATTGCCAACGGCATGATCTACGGGAAATTCTGGGGAACCGTCATCAGTTGGACTGGCGCCATGCTCGGCGCCTATGTGGCCTTTGGTCTGGCCAGATTTTTCGGCAGGCCCTTTGTGAAAAACATCCTGCCGGAGAAACAGTGGGACAAGCTTGATCAATGGTCAAAGCGTACGGCCGCCGTGGATCTTTTTCTCGCCAGACTACTTCCCGTTATCTCGTTCAATCTCGTCAATTACGTGGCGGGGATGACGCCGGTATCATTATGGACGTTCACTTGGACTACCGGTCTGGGTATTCTTCCCGTTACTGTATTGATGGTCGTCCTGGGCGATCAAGTGACGGTTCTGCCCTGGTGGCTCTGGCTCTTTATGGCGTGCGGGATTGCCCTGCTCTGGCTTGTCGTCAGGAAACGGGTTCGTCATTTTTCATAACTGACATTTATCGTTTTATAAGGAGGAAATTATGGCTCAGACGGTAGTGAAGAAACTTGACAGCGGCGACCTTTTCCCAGAAGTGAAATTCAAGCTTGTCAACGGCGCATCGTTGACGTTGCCCGGGAAGGAGGAGGGAAACTGGCGTGTCCTGCTGGTTTATCGAGGGAGTTGGTGACCATTCTGCCATCAGCAGTTAGCTGATTTTCAGGGACGGATCAATGAATTCGGCGAGAAAGGTATCAAGATCATCGGCGCCAGCACTGATAGCATTGAAGACGCCCAAAAGATCGTTGAACGGCGTAAACTGACATTCCCGCTGGCATACGGCGTGGATGCAAAAGAATTCGCCAATATGACCGGGGCCTTTTTCGATGATAAGAAAGGGTTCATCCATGCAACCGCTTTCATCATCAGACCGGATGGCACGATCGAAAACGCCGTCTACAGTACCGGACCAATCGGCCGCTTAACGGCGGCAGACACGTTGATGCTCATCGATTATCGTATGAAAGCGGCGTCACAAAGCAAATCATAAGGGACTTGATCAGCGGTGCAGTTCTTTTATGTTGACCTGTCTCTGCCGATGGGAAGTGCGGACTGTTGTCGAAATGCCGGCATGATTCCGTCAAGGTATTCCCTTCTGTTCCACCGAAGGGTTGATACGGCGATTCAAAGCGCGACGGGCGATGCGCGTGATGACCACGGTGACCGCCACCGTGGCGATCAGGCCGCTGACCTTCAAGATCAAGCCCACGTAGCTCTTGGCGGCAGATTGTTCGTCTCCCGATTCATGGCGCCTCCTTCCGTTCATTCTCTAATTTCCCATTTGCTCAAGTATGGACAGGGCTACTTCTTTGGCCGTCGGCCCCACATCCAGGGTAGGACCGACGCAGGAGGGGCACCCATGAGAACAGGGGCAAACGCGCAGCAGTTGTCGGACTCCCTGGAGCAGGTCCAGGTGCTGTTCATAGAGGAGGGCGGAAAAACCGATGCCTCCCGGGTAGGCGTCAAAGAGAAATATTGTTGGATCAAAGGCGTCGATCCGCGAGTTCTCCCCAGCGGCGTCATAATTGGTGATGGCTCGCGGTTCCTTCCCTTTTTTTACAAACCACTCCCCGCTCTTGTCGCCAATGGCCCGATCGAGGTCATGAAGATCGGCCATCAGGCGCATGGCAGCCAGATGGTGGAGGCTGTAGGCAAGGCCCGAAAGGCCGTCGATGATTTCCGCCTGGTTGTAGGGAAGGGCCGAGAGGAGGTCTTTGGGGATCGTCAGCCAGTAGCTGGTAGTGTGCATGTCCTTCTCGGGAAGGGAGACATCGCCGTAGCCGAGATTTTCCGCCGTATAGAACCTGATTTTCTTGAATCCCACCACTTTACGGACGACCTGTACCTCCCCGTGCTCAACAATGACCTGGTGAAACCGCTTACTGTCGAAGGAGTCGATCACCCGAACGTTCGTGTAGGTCATGGCATCGGTATAATAACCAACCTCGACGCGATGCACATAGGCCGTCTTTCTTTCCAGATCGAGCTTATCCACGTGGTACTGCTGGGATTCGACCATGTAGATGGCGTCGTCATGGACGGTGGTAAAGGCACTGTCCCAGTCCACCTCGGCAATGACCCGGTGCTGGCCGGCATCCGAGGTATCGACTATTACGACATTTTCCGGGTTGATGCTGCGCAGGCTGACCTCATCGGCGGGATAACTTTCCGCCATCCAGTGCCAGCGCCCCTCGACCTGGTGGAGGACCCCCTTTTCCTCGAGATAGCCGAGGAGTTCTTCCAGGTTTTCCTTGCCAAAGCGTTCCCCTTTTTCAAAGGGCAGCTCAAAGGCGGCGCTCTTGAGGTGGTGCAAAAGGATAAGGAGGTTATCCGGGTTGATCCGGCAGTGCTCGGGGGAGCGGGAAAAGAAATAGTCGGGGTGCTCGACGATGAACTGGTCCATGGGGCTGCTGCGGGCAATAAGAAGGGCTAGACTGTGACCCATCCGGCGTCCGGCCCGGCCTGCCTGCTGCCAGGTGCTGGCGATGGAACCGGGATAACCGCACATGATACAGGCCTCCAGATCGCCGATATCTATGCCCAGTTCGAGGGCGTTGGTGGTAACGACACCCATGACCGCCCGCTTCCTGAGACCCTCTTCAATCTCCCGGCGGAGGATGGGCAGATAGCCGCCCCGGTAACCCGTCACCGACCGGGGATCCACGGGCTTGCCCCGGTTGAATTGATCCTTGAGATATTTCGTGAGCACCTCGACGTTTAGACGGCTCGTGGCAAAAACAATGGTCTGGATGTCGTTTTCGATCAGTTCCGCCGCAATCCTGCGGGCCGGGGTCAGGGCGGACTGGCGAATGCCCAGTTCCCGGTTCACGATCGGCGGATTATACAGGATGAAGGTCTTCGCCGCCGTAGGGGCGCCGCTTTCGTCGATGAGCGTCATGGGCCGCTCCAGCAGCGCCTCGGCATGTTCCCGGGGATTGGCCACGGTGGCGGAGCAGCATATGAAAACGGGGTCCTGTCCGTAAAAACGGCAGATCCGGATCAGACGCCGGAGGACATTGGTCAGATGGGACCCGAAGATGCCCCGGTAGACGTGGAGTTCATCGATGACGACATATTTTAAATTAGCGAATAATTTCTGCCACTTCGTGTGGTGGGGAAGGATGCCGGCGTGAAGCATGTCGGGATTGGTGACGACGACATGGCCCTGCCGGCGGATGGCCTGGCGGGCGTCGTCGGGGGTGTCGCCATCATAAGTATACGTCTTGATGTCCGCCTTTAGTTCCCCGATGAGACTATGGACCTCGTGCATCTGATCCTGGGCCAGGGCCTTGGTAGGAAAGAGATAGAGGGCCCTGGTCTCCGGCTCTTCGAGAATCTTCTGCAATACCGGCAGGTTATAGCAGAGAGTCTTGCCGCTGGCCGTGGGCGTCATTAATACTACATCCCGGCCCGCCCGGACCAGCTCGACAGCCTGTCCCTGGTGGCTATAAAGCCGGCCGATTCCCTGCCGCTCAAGAACCGCCCCCAGGCGGGGATGAAGCCAGGCGGGGAAAGGGGTGAAGCGGCCTTCCCGGGGAGGGATTTTTTTCAGGGCCCGGACGTTTGCCAGAAAGCGCTTATCATTCTCCAATCTCGCGAGCAATTCCCTCAGGGTCAGTTTCGCCATGGCTTATTCTCCTGAATCATATTGTCTTTATATTTACCACGGGGACAAATGTGATGTCAAAATGGATTCGTTGATCATGAGAAATCAATCAGCTGATAATATTCCTTGTCAAAGCAAGGATGAAGCCCTGACGGTCAGATTTCGGCAGCATGAAATTTGTCGTTTTCACAGATTAAACTTTCTGATATATTATTTTTTATGAATCTCCTGATCCGACTTATGGAAACCAGCAAGTTTCACTATCTCCTTGCCTCCCTGGTGTTGATGATTGTCCTATATCCCTTTATCGAGGGCATAAGGTTCGTGGAATACCCGTATTATATCATTATCCTGTCCATCTTTTTCTCCAGCCTCTACATGCTCAACCACAGCCCCCGCCTGCGCCGGCTCGCCTATTTCAACGGCGGTCTGATGCTCATCCTGTTGGCGCTTTCCGGTTTCTTTAAAGATATCCCCCCTGCTTTTGAAATCGTGGGCGCTTTTACTACCTTGTGTTTTCTAATCCTTATCGCCTTCGCGATTATCTTCGATATCTTTCACAGCCAGGATGTGACCGCCGATACGATCAGCGGGGCCGCCTGTCTTTATCTCCTTATCGGGATTATCTGGGGAGAGGCCTACAGCATGCTGGAGCATCTTTCCCCCGGTTCTTTTTATTACTCCCTGCCCGAGAAGGTGGGCCACATAATCAACTCCTCGTTCTTCACCTATTTCAGTTTCGTCACTCTTACTACGATCGGTTATGGCGACATCAGTCCGGTAAGTAAAGGGGCAAAACTTCTCGTCATTGTCGAAGCCATCCTGGGGCAGCTCTACATTGCCATCTTTCTGGCCAGGATCATCGCGACTTATCAGGGAAGAAAAAAAACTGATCTGCCGCCGCCTAAGGGGGAAAAATGACGATCCCACCATAGATCCACCGCTCCCTCACCCTGCCTGCTTCCCCCCATTAGCGGGAAAAGTTTTGCCGGGGAGGAAAAGATTGACAAACCCTGCCAACATGATTACGTTAGCCGCCCTTGTCGATGGCAGGCAACCACGGCAAATATTAACCTTAAAAAGGAGATAAATATGCTGGAAGTTACACAAAAAGCAAGTGAGGTGATCAAAGAATTCCTCCAGGGAAAGGACATTCAGTCCATCCGGATCATGATGACCGCCGGTTGAGGGGGACCCAACCTGGGAATGGCTCTGGATGAGCCAAAGGGAACCGATGAAGTGATCAAGGATAACGGCCTTACCTTCCTGATCGACAAATCCCTCTATGAAGAGGCCCAGCCGATTACCGTGGATTTTATGGACAGCGCCATGGGATCGGGATTCAAGTTGTCCTCCGGCCTGGCGTCAGCCGGCGGCGGATGCGGCGGCTCCTGCAGCAGTTGCTGAAACCAGGGAAACGCGATGGGACAAAAGGATTATAACGTGGACGACAAACATGTTTCCGAGCAGATGGGCAAGGCTGCCGAAGGGCATCTCCAGAAAGGGGAATACCGGGCGGCCATCGATCTCTACCGGAAACTTGGTGAACGTCATCCCGGGGATGATTCCTTTGTCCTGGCCCTGGCCTGGGCCTACCACGACGGCGGCTTCATGGACGAGGCCGTCGGTTGCTTCGAAAATCTTCTTGAAAGAGAACTGCAGCGGAAAATCTTCACCGGTTTTGCCTTCGATGAGCTGGTGCGGATATTCAAGCGCGACGGCCGCTACGACCGTCTGGTCGGGATCTGTGAGCGTGCTATCACCGCCCAGCCTGAGGACTATGCCCTGATGGGCGACCTGGGGGAGGCTTATCTGAAGATCGGCCGGATCGAAAAAGCCGTCACTGTCTTCAGAAAGATGACCGACATGGAACCGGAAGACGCGATGGCCTATTGTCGTCTGGGGAACGCCCTGGTGGCTCTGGAATCATTTGCAGAAGCCGAGGCCGCCTACGAGCGGGCCGCAACAATCGAGCCGATGACGGCCGGGGCTTACTATAGTCGCCTATCCGAGGTCTACCGGCAGGCGGGCCATTATGCTCGGGCCGTCCGGGCTTTAGATCGATGTATTCGGGAAAACGCGTCTGAGCCGGCCTATCATCTTCTTTTCGGAGATATCATGGTCGAAAAGGGCGACATCGCCGCCGCCCTCAGCGCCTACGAAAGGGCCGTCAAGCTGAGGCCGGATTTCACAGGCGCCTACTACAACCGTTTCGGTAACACCCTGGTCCGGTTCTCACACCACGAAAAAGCCGTGCTGGCCTTCCGGAAGGCCAGCACGGCAGAACCCGACAATCCCTTTTACATTCTCTACCTTGCCGGCACCTATGCCGCTCTGGGACAGGAAGATCTGGCCCGCCAAGCCCTGGAAAAGGCGGAAGCACTAAAAAATAACGGGGTCAGATCTTCCCCATCTTCTTCAGGGTCTCTTTGAAGATATGGTAGAAGGCGGTGTGATCGGCCAGACCCCGCTTGAAGATAGGGGCGAAATCATCCACGTTCGTCAGGTTGATAACCAGATTGACGCTTTTGTTGAAGGCCGCCATGTTGTCTGAGCTGCGAAATCTTTCCGTGAGGAGGATGACGAAGGTCTGGCGCCGTGTAGCCATGGGCAGGGCCTCGAAGTAGACCAGCAGGTCATTGGTGTCAGGGTTGTCCGTATCGAAGCGTTCATTGAGAACGACCACGTCATAAACGTGAAAACGATTCTTCTTCAGGGCGTCCCGGGCATTTGCCGCCTCGGTGATCCGGTAACCGGATGATTTCATGGCGGCAACGATCTTTTCACGGACCCCGGCGTCGGGTTCGCAGATCAGGACCGTCTGCGTCCCTTCTTCGACAAAATCAAAAGGCATGTCCGAGGCGTTGTAATCTCCGGCCGCAACATCGTTAGCCAAAGTTTTTTGTTCTTCCATAGCGCTATATCGTCCTCCTTGTCATCGCTACCATTTAGATTTCGGCCTTCCGTATTCCTGATCGATGGACAGCTTGCCCAGTTCTGTCGTCTTTTCGCCCTTGGAGCTCTTCACGGAATCGATGCCGCGGCCGACAACACCTTTGTTCGTGGCGTAGCCCCGGGCTGTTTCCTCAGTGATCAACTCTTTCTGATAAAGCTCCACGATATAGTCGTCGAAGGTAATCATCCCGAAGGCCTTGCTGGCGGTGATGATTTCGGAGTAGGTCTTCCCCTCCGATTCCCCGTGGAGAATCGTGTCCTTAATGCGCAAGTTGGAACCCATGATCTCGAAGGCCGCCACCCGGCCGCCGCCGACCTTGGGAAGGAGGCGCTGGCAGACGATCCAGCGGACCGTGTCGGCCAGGCGAATACGGATCTGGGTTTCCTCCTCCGAGGAGAACATGCCGAGGATACGGTTGATGGTCTGGCCCGCGTCCACGGTATGGAGGGTACTGACGACAAGATGCCCCGTTTCGGCAGCGGAAAGTCCTATTTCCACGGTTTCCCGGTCCCGCATCTCCCCGACGAGGATGACCTTGGGGGCCTGGCGCAGGGCGGCTCGGAGGCCGTTGGCGAAGGTATCGAAATCATTTCCCATTTCCCGTTGATTAAAGGTGGCCTTTTTATGGGGATGGGAAAATTCGACGGGATCTTCCAGAGTTACGATATGAACGGATTTCGCTTCGTTGATCCTGTCGAGAACGGCAGCAAGGGATGTGGATTTCCCGCTTCCGGTCGCGCCGGTCACCAGGATGATCCCGTTTTTTTCCTCGGCCATCTTGTAAAAGGCTTCGGGAAGATTCAGATCCTCGCAGGTGGGAATCCTGGTCTCCAGCTTTCTCAGGACAACGGAATAATTGCCCCGTTGGGCAAAGATATTAACCCGGAAACGGGCCTTCCCGGGGAGTTCGTAAGAAGAGTCGCAGGAGCCCTCGGCAATGAGTGTTTCCGTCAGTCTCCGATCCTGGTTGATCAGGTTCATGGCAAAGATTTCCGTCTGAAAGGGTGTGAGCTTACGGAAGGGAGGATCGAGCTCCACCCCCGCCAACTGGCCCGAGGCCTCGACCTGAAAGGGTTTGCCCACGGTGATGTTCAGGTCCGAGACATTCCCGTGGGAATCCAGCATTTTTCCTAAAATAAAGTCGATTTCCTGTTTTCTCATAGCAGCCTTTTACCCCCGCATGTCGTGTTTGACGGCTTTGCAAAAAGCCGGAAATTCCCCTCCCCAAAAGTCCATTACTTCCCCCTTCCCATAATCACCTCCCGCAGGGGAGGGGGAAAAAGTGTTTTTACCGGTCATGCCGCCTACTTACGCATCCGTAAAGTCTGAAGGCGGATTCTTCAGCATCGGACGGAAGCGGGTCTTGTCATTGGCCTTGGCATAGGCCTCATCGGGATCGATCCAGCCCTTGTTCACCAACTCGAAGATGGCGTCGTCGAGGAGTTGCATGCCGTACTTCTTCCCCGTCTGGATCATGGAGGGAATCTGGAAGGTCTTGGCCTCCCGGATGAGGTTCCGGACGGCGGAAGTGGCGATCAGGATTTCCAGGGCGGCACAGCGGCCTTTCTTGTCAATCCGCTTGAAGAGGACCTGCGCCACGACAGCCCGGAGGCCATCCGCCAGGGTGGAGCGGATCTGCGCCTGCTCGCTGGCGGGGAAAACCTCGATAACGCGGTCCACGGTCTTCGCTGCCGAGGTCGTATGGAGGGTGCCGAAAACGAGATGGCCCGTGGAGGCCGCTTCTACGGCGAGGCGAATGGTCTCGAGATCCCGCATTTCCCCCACGAGAATGATATCCGGGTCCTCACGAAGAGCGCCGCGCAGGGCCGAGGAAAAGGTCTTGGTGTGAACGCCGACTTCCCGGTGATTAACAATACACTGCTGACTGTGATGGACAAACTCGATCGGATCTTCAACGGTGATGATGTGATCCTTCCGGTTCCGGTTGGCCTGATCGATGATAGCCGCCAGGGTCGTGGATTTGCCGCTTCCGGTCGGACCGGTTACCAGAACCAGACCCCGGGGCAGGGAGGCCAGTTTCGAAACAACGGCCGGCAGGCCAAGCTGTTCGGCCGTAAGAATCGTACTGGGAATCTCTCTGAAGACGGCGGCGCAACCCCATTTCTGCATGAAAAAATTGGCCCGGTAACGGGCTAGTCCCGGTATTTCATAGGCAAAGTCAACGTCTCCCGTTTCTTCGAACTGCTTGATCTTGTACTCCGGCGCAATCTCGTAGAGCATGGCCTTGAGGCTGTCGTTTTCCAGGAGGTCATATTTGATCCGCTCGATTTCGCCCCGGATGCGGATCGCCGGCTGCTGTCCCGTCACGAGATGGAGGTCGGAAGCCCCCTGTTCGTTCATCAGCTGGAAAAAGGCGTCGATTTTTGCCATAGTATTCCTCCCTTTTTATTTTGCGGGAGTATAGGAAAAGGGTGGAACCTTGTCAAGAATGAAAAAATTTCTCCGCCAGCAATTACTTGACAGAGAAGATAGAAATCATATATGGAGGGCCTCAGATTATGATTATGATGTGGCGGCAAGAATACGCCATATAAAACGGCATAAAGGGGATGTAGCTCAGCTGGGAGAGCGCGGCGTTCGCAATGCCGAGGCCAGGGGTTCGATCCCCCTCATCTCCACCAGAACATAGTCCCAGGAAGTCCAAAGAAGTAAAAAACCCGTTAGAAATAGCGGGTTTTTTATGTCAGTGACACGTGATATGTCCGGTTTGTAGCACACAATCTGTCCGGTTTATAATAGTCATCGATGGGGGTGACAGATGAGACGGACAGAGATGCTACAGGAGATCCAGAAGATGCGATTTGAGGATGTTTATTTTGGATGGAGTGAGAGTCGTTTGAACCAGGAAGAAGCGGCTCGGATTTTGGGGGTAAGTGATCGGACGTTTCGTCGATACATTGATCGGTATGATGAGTTTGGGATGGCGGGTTTGTCGGACAAGCGTCTGACGCAGGCATCATTTCGGCGCGCCCCGGTGGATGAGGTAATGTTGGTTGCCGAGCGTTATAGCAGTTTTCACCGGGGTTGGAATGTGAAGCATTTTCATGGTTGGTATCGACGAGATGGGGGCAGGCGCAGTTACACATGGGTCAAGAATACGCTTCAATCGAAGGGCTTGGTTTTGAAGTCTAGTCAAGCGGGGAGTGCATCGTAAACGGGGGGAGCGAGTCCCCTTGCCCGGTATGATGCTGCATCAGGATGGGAGCAGCCATGAGTGGGTTCCCGGCAAGAAGTAGGACCTGATCGTGACGATGGATGATGCGACCAGCGAGCATTACTCGATGCTTTTTGTCGATGAAGAGGGACCGGCGAGCAGTTTTCAAGGGGTTCGGGATATTATCCTACAACGGGGACTGTTCAGTTCTTTCTACACGGATCGGGGAAGTCACTATTGGTACACGCCCAAGGAAGGGGGAAAAGTCAGCAAAACGCAGATGACCCAGTTTGGCCGCGCCATGAAAAGCTTGGGGATTCAGATGATCGCGGCCTACTCTCCGGAAGCACGGGGACGCAGCGAACGGGCTTTTGAAACTCACCAGGACCGGCTTGTCAAGGAGTTGGCCCTCCAAGGGATCACCGATATGGATGCAGCCAACTATTGCTTGGCCCATGTATATCTACCCGCGTTCAATGCCGAGTTCATGCAGCCGGCCCCGGAAGAAGGGTCAGCGTTTGTCCCCTGGAAGGGAGATAATCTTGATGACATCCTCTGCGAACAAGATGAACGGACGGTCAGCTCCGACAACTGTGTCAGCTTCGAGGGAATGAAACTTCAAGTCCCCGCAGATCGGTATCGCTGCCATTATTTCAGGGTAAGGGTACGGATCCATCGGTATCCGGATGGGGCACTGGCCATCTTCCACGGTCCAAGAAAACTGGCTGATTATGACCAACAAGGAACCATCATAGATCTGAAAAAGGCGGCCTGAATGAGTTACCCACAGCCGTCTCCCGCTTTGCCATTTAAAAGCTGCGGGAGATTTGGCTATGGATAACTCCCTATCAATGAAAATCATTGGGGAAAGCGTACGTCCGCCGCTTACCTCCTGTTCTCAAAACAAACTCACTTTGAAGAGCAGAAAAAGCGGACAATTCTATTTGCTCTTGACAAAGACGATAATTTTCCTTGACACGTCAAAGAACAATCGTTACAAGCTACTTATGGTTACTAAATGTAGAGTGTCCTTTAAAATCAGCATCTTTCACGTTTAAAGCTCCATGGCCATTGAGAGGGTAGTTGAATCTTTCCACGAATATGGCAGAAGAACTTTCCTTAAAAATTTTGATCCAGCATCAATCATCATCGGGAAGGAATGACGGAGGCAGAAATGCGGCCTCTGGATTGCTATATTGAGAGCTATAAAGCAAAATTAATTCCCTTGACGGGAAATTACCCATGCCTTATGCGAGAAAATTGGAGGGGCGCTCGGCAACTCCAATAGTCGCCTGCGCGTTAGGTTGTTGATTATAATCTTTAGATGGTTATGTCATGCCTAAGAGGGAGAGGAAAGACTTGTCTTGAAGCTCAGTGTTTTAAGGGGTACCATATCTGTTCTGCATAGGCGTCATTACAGATTAACAGAAAGGGGGTAGTGTTATGCAGATGCCCATCACTGCAGAAGATTTGATTGTAGGTATTTTCTATTATATGAAAAAACAGAAAACACCTAAGCTGACAGCTGATCGGGAAAAACTTCATCGTGCATTCTTCAACGCATGCGAAAAACACCATGATGTGATGTCTTTGTTTTCTTTCAGGCAGAGAGAACTATTTCCAGAGAGCCCTCAACTTGATCAGGCACTTTCAAATCTGGATGCTACAGGCCTTATATCCCGGCGAAACTTAACTCCGAAGCATTATTATTTTGAGGAATCTCTGGATAAAAGCTACAAGAATTTCTCAAAAAAAATCCTTCATGAAGCGGGGTTCAAAGAAACCGAGATAAAAACCGTAGCGATGGATATCGCCAACGCGGTTTAAGTAATTTCATGACGACTAAAAAAAATGCGCCTCTTGAAGATTTCAAGAAAGGAATCGAGGCGTTTGCTCAGGAATTTGTCGGAAATGAGCATTACCGGGGCAGACTTCCTGATCGGCAAAAGATCATTCATGATCCCCTTTGGGGAACGATAAGGCTTGAACCATGGGAGGTTGCCCTTCTGGACCTCCCGCTTTTCCAGCGCCTTCGACAGATACACCAGACATCCCTCGTGTCCTACGTTTTTCCTGGATGCAGCCACACAAGATTTGAACATACTCTTGGGGTGCTCCAGCAAGCCCAGAAGTTAATTGATGCGGTAAACAAACAATACCGTCCAGATAAGCCAAAATTTGAATCAAGAACTATTCGGAACATTCGTTTGGCCGCGCTCTTTCATGATTGCGGCCATTCATGTTTCAGCCACATCAGCGAAGATCTCTATGAATCATGCCCAGATATGACTGCTTTCTTTCAGGTAGGTGACTTTCCCAGATGCCATCCGCATGAGGCATTTAGCGCCCTTATCCTGAAGTCCGATGTTGTGAAGAATTATATCGCTGAGATAGAAGGGCATTATGATATCACGCTAGATGTTGACAGATCCGCTGATATGATTGTCGGGAAGCCCGCTAATGGTGACAAAAAAAACTATTACGAAACGCAGGTTATAAATGGGCCTTTTGATGCAGACAAACTGGACTACATCTTCCGTGACGCCCATTATAGCGGCATTCCTGTTGGGCTTGACCTCGACAGATTATGGTCTTCATGCAAGGTTGAAAAAGCGGCAGAAACAGGAGAGTACGTCTTAACCCTCCATCAGGCAAGCGTTGCCCCGCTTGAACAGATTCTATTCAGCAAGATAAACCTGTTTTCCATTGTCTATCAGCACCCAAAGGTCAGGGCTGCCGAAAAAATGTTCCAGGCAATCATCGAAGAAGCCCAAAAGAGGCCTAAAGATATCTACTTTGAAGTCTCCGGCCGTAAGTTGGATCTTAATCGATCAATCGACTATCTATGGTTGACGGATGAGGTATTCTTTTCCGAGGCATTACGCAGGAAGCAAGATGATCCTTTGCATAAGAAGCTTCATGCTATAAGATACAGAAGGCTGCTTGTTAGGGCGCTGACCATAAGTAACGATACTGTTGAAGAGGATTGTCAGCAAGGCGGTTATCTGCAATTGAGAAAACTCAACCAACGAAACCCGATGACATATAAGGCCAAACGGGATATTGCCCGTGAAATTATCAAAGCCGCAGGTCTCGAAAGCAAGTTGAATATCCAAGATGTATGGCTTGATCTTCCTTCAGATCCGTCGTTTGGCGAGGCAGATAGAACATTCGTACTGACAGCATCAAAATCGCTGCGCAAAATAAGCGATCTTTTCCCGATCAATTACTGGAGTGAGCTCTATCAGAAATACAAATGGCGCGGACATGTTTTTTGCCCGTTGGAATACCAGCAGCAAATTTATGAAGCTGCTCTGGAAGTCTTCAAGAACGAACCTTTTGAGTTGAAATTCAAGATATCAGCAGGAGAAATGTCCCACGTAAAGAATCCGAAATCTTCTATCTGATCGGAAGCTCTATGGGTATGCCAACCTGGATAGCGACCAAGGTGTAGATATTTTCATTCTGTTCAGGTCTATGGGACCGGACTTCTGTAATTTCTGTTCGGAAATGGCCTTGTTGATCTGTGCTCTCTCCACGACATAGTACCTATTGGCATCGATGAGTTCCGTTCTCATGATTTCGGATAGGCTGGCAACTGCCTGAAGCTCTTCGTTGTCTATGTACTTCATGAATTAGTCAGGTAAAGGATGAAAAGAGGGAGTTAGCTAGTGTCCATCCAGAAACTATAACTGATTAAGAAATATCATAAAAGAGCGATTATGGGGTTGGAATTTTCGGTGTAATCTGCTATGGTCATTTCACAAGCGTTTGATATCATTGAGTACATATCGAATCGAGGACCTCAGATGCGCCGAAAACTGAACCGCCAAACGAACCTTTTTACCGCTGTTTCTATACATAACGACATAAATAATTGCGCATGTTGATTCTTTCTGCTATAGTGGAGGCAAAAAGGAGGGAGCCATGCGCAAGTTTGAGATCAAGGATGCGGCGATTATGGAAATAGCGGTTCAGCA
>Ga0247842_10003011_pt1 | contig 23555 bp, 20 predicted proteins | sample LaCruzMarch2015__3_FD_192411 | JGI IMG/M metagenome (GOLD analysis project Ga0247842, IMG submission 192411) | Freshwater microbial communities from meromictic Lake La Cruz, Castile-La Mancha, Spain - LaCruzMarch2015_19m | ecosystem: Environmental > Aquatic > Freshwater > Lake | place: Spain...
AATAATGATACAAAAAACGACTTAGCAACCAAGTTGTCTTTTGACCAATTCTCTCGTCAGAAAATAGTCTCTTATCTAATTGACGAAGCATTCAGAAATAAAAATGATAAAAAGAATTTCAAAATTATTGATATAGGTGGGCATAATGGCAAGACAGTAGAATTTCAACCTAAAGATATCATCACGATTTTGGATGTATTTGATGAGAAATACGAAGGTTATGTAAAAGGTGATGCAACAAAGACCGATTTCAAAGATAATTTTTTTGATATTGCTTGTAGTTTTGATGTCCTAGAACATATACCTCGTGATAAACGACAAGCATTTATCGATGAAGCACTTAGAATTAGTAACGTAGGTTTCTTTTTTACTGTCCCAATTGATGTTGAAGGAAAAGTTTCTGCGGCCGAGGTGCTGTTGAACAACTTTCATAAAAATCTTTTTGGATCAGAACATAAATGGCTCAAAGAGCATATTGATTACCGAATTCCAAACGAAAAAGAAATAATACAACTGGTTAATGCAAGTGGAGCCACACAGGTATCTATTTCAAATAATCAGATAGGCGATTGGCAACTGATGCAAATGCTTTTATTTGCATCTTCAAAAATACCTAACATTGTAGGTGAAGTTAGTGATATTAACACTTGGTATAATCATAACGTTCTCTCTATAGACTCTAAAATAGATGTCGGATATAGAAAAATATTCTTTATTTCAAAAAGCAAAGACAATGTCGATAGAGTGAAGTATGCTATTGATAAATTAGAAAATGTTTCTAATGACGATAGCCTTATCACTATTAATGATAAAACCTTTCGTGAATTTGCTAAAACATTCTCACTAATAAGTAGAAAATACAGTGTTCTGGTTAAAAAATATCAGGATGTTGACAAAACTAAAAGAGAACTCATTGATAGAGCTGAAACGCTCCAAGACAAATTAGACAACAAATTAGCCTATATTGCTGAACTTACTAATGAAATAGACGATATACACAGATCAGTAACGTGGAAAATTGCAAAACCACTTCGACTTTTCTCTAGAATTAATGGAAAATTACGAAACAAACGAAAAAATGACTTATGAGTGTAAAGGGTTATATTAAAAAACATCCACAACTTCTGGGATTGGCAAAATCTATTAAGGCTCTTATTAGTGGCAAGAAACATAATGACGCGATTATTCCTGAATATATTAATTGGATAACCAACAAAGAACCTAGTTTATGGGAGTTACTTGGTAGTAGTGATAAAAAACCACTTATTAGTGTTGTTGTTCCCGCCTTTAACACTCCAGATAAATATCTCTTACCATTAATCGAATCATTAAAAAACCAATCTTACTCGAACTGGCAATTGTGTATTTCTGATGCGTCTACCAATGTGGATCGACGAAATGCAATTAGTAAAATAGCTAAAAGTGATGAACGAATAAAATATCATTATAAAAAAGGGCTTCATATATCTGATAATACAAATGAAGGTTTGAAACTTGCGACGGGCGATTTTGTTGGTTTCCTAGATCATGATGACATGCTTTCGTCACATGCTTTGGAAGAGATTGTAATACAGATTAATAGATATACGAATGTAGATATTATTTATAGTGATGAAGATAAATTATCTGACGATGGGAAAGAGAGGTTGCTCCCATTCTTTAAACCCGATTGGTCGCCCGATTTATTGCTCGGAGTCAACTATATTACGCATTTTTTGGTAGTCAAAAGAACATTAATCAATGAAGTTGGTGGACTACGTGGTAAGTTTGATGGTGCTCAAGATTATGATTTATTACTTCGACTTACCGAGAAAACAAAAAATATTATTCACATTCCTAAGATTCTTTATCATTGGAGATTGGCTGATGGTTCGACTGCTAAATTGGTTGGCGAGAAAAACTATGCAGATAATGCCGGCCAAGAAGCGTTACGCGATGCAGTAAAACGAAGGAAAATTAACGCAGAAGTTGTCGAAATTCCCGAAAGGCCAACTAATTATCGATTACGTTATATTTTACCTGACAAACTAGCTAAAGCGTCAATTGTTATACCATTCAAAGACAAACCTGAGTTACTAGAAAGATGCGTTGGTAGTATTTTAGAAAAAACTACCTATAAAAACTATGAGATTGTACTTGTATCTAACAACAGTAAACAGTCAGATACACGTATCTTGATTAACAAACTAAAAAAAGATAAACGGATTAAATCTTATGATTGGGATTACCCTTTTAATTATTCAAAAATTAGTAATTTTGGTGTTTCAAAATCATCGGGCGAATATATTATTCTTCTAAATAATGATACCGAGGTAATTACACCAGATTGGCTGAATGAATTAATTGGCGTTGCTAGTCAATCTGGTGTCGGTGCCGTTGGGCCTATGTTACTATACCCTGACAAAAAAGACGGCATTCAGCATGCAGGTATTATTCTTGGCATGGATACGATGGCAGGACTTGTTTTTCGACATTGTCAGCCTGATAATTGGACGGCATTTGGATTACCGGTTTGGCCTCGTAATTATCTTGCGGTTACGGCTGCGTGTTTAGTAGTTTCAAAAGAGTCGTATAATAAGGTAGGTGGTCTAGATGAAATATTCACAGTCGCTGGTAATGACGTAGCTTTTTGCTTACGACTTCATGAGGCTGGATATCGAAATATATATTGGCCATTCGCTAGCCTATATCATTACGAGAGTGTTTCTGTAGGAACATATGATAATGGCATACAACTAGATTATGATCATTCACTAGAGTATTACAAACCATACATTACGGCTGGAGACCAATATTTTAATCCCAACCTTGATTTAATGAATGAGCAGATAGGAATAAAGTAATGAATTTAGTTAAAAAAACAATAGGCATATACAAAAATCAGGGTATTTCGACATTGTTAAAAAAAGGACGAAATTTTACAAAATATCATCTTAAGCGTTTCTACATAAATAGATGGACACGAAACATCAGCAAGGCATTAAGAGACGAATATGATTATATTTCTAATCCAATCTTTCAAATTACTGCAGAAGACATAAAAAAAAGTAATAAGGCTATATTGTCACGGCTTCCGAAAAAAATAAAAACAGCCAATTGGTTCGTGCCTAATTTTGATCATATAAAATTTGGTGGCATATATACCATATTCAGATTTATAGAGAAATCAAGCACAGAAGGTGTAGAAAATCGCATCATTATTTACGATAATCCGTCCTTTGATAAGGATAATTTGATAAAACAAATTAGTGAAAATTTTAAAAATCTAACCAATTACAAAATTATTATTTATGATATGAATAATGACGGCATTGATTCGTTACCTGAATGTGATCTTGCTTTTTGCTCGTTCTGGACATCCGCTTATATACTTCTTCGTTTCAATAGAACAAAGCGTAAGTATTATTTCTTGCAGGATTATGAGCCACTATTTTATCCTGGAGGTTCGACCTACGCTTTGGCCGAATCTACCTATCGTTTCGGTTTTCGTGGTTTAGTGAATACTCCCGGTTTGCTAGCAGCAGTTAATAAACGCCATGGTATGGGGGGAATAAGTTTTATACCGGCTGTTGATCAGTCTATTTACTATCCATCTCAACGTCCAGCAGATGATCAAAAGAGAGTTAGAATATTCTTTTATGCTAGGCCAAATAATCCTCGAAACGCGTTCAATTTAGGCATTCTTATTATTAAAGATTTAATAATAAAATATGGCAGTAAAATCGAAATAGTTACAGCTGGTGCCTACTGGAATGAAAAAGAATATGGCCTTAAAGGTTTAATCAATAATCTTGGGTTATTAAGTAGTTTAGACGAGGTAGCAGAATTATATAGGAAATGTGACATAGGGTTTTGCTATATGTTGTCCAAGCATCCATCTTATCAGCCATTTGAATTTATGGCTTCTGGTATGGCAACTGTGACAAATAATAATGAAGATAACTTATGGTTGCTCAGAGATGGTGAAAACTGTTTATTAAGTGAGCCATCGCCTGCTGCTATGGCAGAAAAAATCAGTCAGCTCATAGATGATAAAAAATTACGGGAGAAGATCGCCAAAAATGGTCTTGAATCTCTGGGCTATACTTGGGCTCAACAAACTGGCACAATCTGGAACGACATAATTAATAATTAATCAAATAACGATATTATAAGAACAAAACAATAAACTGAGGACTTTTCATATCTAGCGATTGGTGAACTTAAGTGAACGAGATAATTGAGCCGCGGACTCTATAAGAGAGCTTTTTTCTAAGATAATCACATCCTGTCCACAACTAGCTTCTTTTATACCAAACCAGCCTCCACGGTGAATATGTCGCCCATGGATTGCTAATCCTGATTTTAGAATCATAGATTTGAGTTTATTAGGAGTGTAACCGATGGCACCTTCCGGGTACTGTTTATTATTGATGTAGCAACCATTATAGTATTTGAATTCAAAAGTAAGTGGATGTCGATTTTTTTCTCCTTTTCCTTTATGTGCAGCCATCAAAGCCTTCTTATCTAGAACGAAAAAAGAGGCAAGTACTAAACCATCAGATTTCAAAACGCGCCTAAACTCTTTCATGTAATGGATGATATCTTTTTCAAACATATGTGTGAATACTGAATGAAGAAAAATTTTATCAACAGAATTATCTGTAATCGGTAGTTTGATATCGGTGGTCTTTATTTTTCCATTATTGTTATGGATTTGGCTTTTAATATCATAGTATTTAAATTTAAAGTTTTTGTGTTTTTTTGTGATATTTTTCGAACACCAATCGATACTTGGTTTAATAATATCAATGCCTAAATATTTACCTTCAGAAGACAGTACTTTAGTCAAAGTTATCGCGTCTCTACCTACACCACAACCTATCTCTACGATTGAGTCACCATGGCAAATAGGCGTGTATTTACGATACATATCTAAATGATGATTAGATATGCTCTTCCAATCGTCAGTACCACCACCAGTTAGCATTACTAATTCCACCGGTATTTTATAGCCATCTACGCTGAACATTTTATCGGTACTCAAAATAGGTTTATCCTTATCTGTATTAAGTAATTGATTTAATTAAAACTATAGGTGTTACCGGTCTAATAGTCAAGGTTTACAATGATTGACCCTCTGTGAAGCTTTCGATTGTTTGTGTATTAACTGATGCTCTTGTTGTGTTTAAACCTCCGTATTGGGCAAAGGATTCATAAGAAGACATATAGTGTAAAGAACCTCCAGTTGCATAATAAACTCGTCCGTCTTCGCTATTTAGAAGGAATCGTGATAGAGTTGTCGCATTCCTCTTGACTGATTGTTTTGATATTGGAGTAAATTTAGCATCGATTGCACCGAATTCTTCAGCAAGTGAACTTGAAAGTTGATATAGGGTTGATCCAGAAACGATGTAATGAGTCCCATCAGATGCTATCCCGTTATATAATGTATTGCCGTCTTTTTCATAATCTTCTAAGATTGCAGTTGAATATTCCCTAACTGCACCCCAATTATACCCGTAAGCATTAAATACACTAGGAGAAGGAATGTATGTTAACTTATCATTGTTAACGACATATATTCTACCACTACCATCTTGAACGATGATTAAGCTTCCGTCAGCAAGAGCATCGTTGCCTTGAGGTACCGCAGAGACTTTATCAAATCGGATGCTTGTAACTTTTCCGTATTGTTCTATGAGTGTTAAATATTCTTCCATAGTTTGCACATAATGTTTTTTCCCCTCGTCTAGTAAATATACGTAAGGTCTTGCAGAAATTAGTTGCGACATAGTTTCTGACGGTAGACTATTAAATAAAACTGACGGTGGTGCTGAGTATTGAGAATCTGGCCAAATATCCGCGATGGTCGACGTAATCAATAGTTTTCTACCCTGATCGACTATGTATTTTTGATTATTTGAAATAGCCCAAGAATTTAAGAAAATATCAGTTGGCGGTGCCTGGTTATATGAAGACGTGGGGACGTTAAGATATGTTGATTTCTGAAGACCCCAGTCGTCATACGTTTTCATATCTCCGACAATGAAATAGTTTACTCCGTTGAAATAATAAATGTGCGGATCCGGAGAAAATTGGACTATTCCCGGGGTGGTCATCAGGAGGGATCCAAGAGGTTGTTGTGAATTTACGACTGTAGCCGAGATAATAGATAGATTACTTAGACCTAGATCGACTAAAGATCTTAAATTTGCAATCGGTTGTTTCTGTCCGTTAGATATCTTATAAGTTATTCCATTTCTTTTTATCATGCGAGTAACGATGTTCCCCAGTTGTAGGTATTGGGTTTGGAAAATATTTCCCAACCGTTTTACTTTCGCATGGTCCATACAATCAAGACCCCATATAGTGCACATATTGCTAGATATAGGATGACGATAGCGATTATTTACCAGATAAACCCCATTATCATCGTAAATAAGGTTTGTTAACTTTCCACCATCTACTAGATCCTCTATTATTTCGTCCGATACAGATTGGACGGGGTAATAATTTAGTCCATAATTTATCATCATATTCCAATCTGGTACATGATATTTGATTGAATTGCTAACTAGATATATTTTTCCGTTGTTGCAGTAGAGAGAAGCACCAATCGGTTGAGGAAGCTGTGTAGACCCGAACCATTTTTCGAAATAATAGACGAAGTTATAGCTACCCGAGTAGTACCTGCCCGTTGTTCCATACTGAGGCAAGCCATAGAGACCACTTGGATTATTATAAGCATGAGGAGTATAGCAATAGAAAGCAGAAGTGGCGGCATTGGCAATAAAGTGAGTTCGATAATAAACATTATCTTCGTCATAAAAACTAACGTTTTGATTTGGATAAAGATTTGGTTTATAAAAGTTTTTCTCTGTTCCACACACCCATGGATCTGTTTGCGTAAACCACCATGTCATATTGCCTCGGGCACGTTCTGTGTGCAAACGTAACACCCACACGCCATTGTCGATTTGATATAGAAAATTTGACGCTACACATCCAGTAGTAGTTGAACAACCGTAACCCATAGCTTGATCGATTTGCCAACTGGTTGGATTGGCAGTAGTGATGAGACTTTGTTCTTTTTGGAGTGTAGCAAGTACTGCCTGAGGATTAATACCATAAATCTGAGACGCGTAATAAATGATTTGTGATGCTAGTACGGTTTGTTCACAAGGTGCTCCAGCATTTCGATAATATGGCTCAGAGGCATCTGTCGCCACACAGTTAAAATAGAATGTTCGAGTAGCTAATCCACTACCCATACCTACTAAGAAATTTTGAATATCATTTGCGCTCATTGCTGATGCATTGAGTAGCATCCCGTCGTTGATAATATTACCCCCGTCATAAGAGGCAAATGCAGGTTTTGGGATAAACGCAAAGCTTATGGTCGTAAAAATGAAGACAAGTCCTAAAAATATCGATTTAATATAGGATTTCATAATTAATTAAATCTCACTGGTATTTCAACGACAGATGATTCTATACCGTTTGAATCTGCTACAAAAACATCAAGACGACCTTCGGTTGCCGTTGTTTTGAAATCAAATACACCCGAGAACTTACCGTTTATAACGCTTATTTTGCCCTGGGCTATCATTCCTGAAACATTATCTGTAAGTCGAAACGATATAATTCCTGCGGTTGATTCACCAGACAAAGTTTTCCCGCTGGATAGTACTGAATTCTTGGCAGGCGAGTAGACAGAAATTATACCTTCGGTGGAAGATGACCAATCGCTCTCTGGTGGTATGGTAGAAACATCACCTTGTGTGTCTTTTACTACGCCTTCATTTTTATCAGAATATATTGTCTCGCGCTCTTTACCACCATTAAAGTCACTTTGTGCAGATGGTTCATTACTGGTAGTTTGGCTAACTGGCTTATCAAAAAAATGTATTACATCAGTTATTTCCAAGGCTATGAATATCAAAGCTAAGCCAACTAAAATAGAGGCAATAATAAACAGTTTTTTACACAGTGTGAATTTTTTTTGGTTGTTTATTTTCATACCGTACAATCCCACTGTATAGTATAATACATCTGATGATCTGTAACAAACTAAAGGGGTAATGTGAGTAGATTAATTGTATTTAGGAATAATCTAAAAACATTTTTACAAAAACCAGGGTATATCTTTATTTACCTAGCAAGTTTTTTTGGTATCGTCATGATATTTTTGATGCCATTTTTTATGACCCCAGATGAAGGTGCTCATTTTTACCGTGCATATCAAATAAGCAACGGTGGTATAGTGAGTGAAAATATTAAATCAACAACAGGAGGTATGATACCTAAGGAATTAAAATCTTATATAGAAAACGATTTTTATACAAATGTTCTAGATAATCATCAATCGCCACCACTTTCATATAATAAATATTTTACGAATAGAGTAAATTTAAAAAATCAAACATTTGTAGATTTTCGTAGCTCAGCGATATATAGTCCTATGGCTTATATACCACAAGCAATAGGATTAAAGGCAGCTCAAGTTATATATCCTTCGCTTGGTGTAATGATGGTTTTGGCTCGATTTGTCAATCTAGCTGTATATATTTTGTTGATAAGTATTGCAATTCGTATTGCCAAAAAAGGAAAGTGGGTTTATGTTGTTTTAGGGTTATTCCCTGTTGCAATTCAACAAGCCGCATCTCTATCAAGTGATGTTATGACTATTGGCATTTCATTTGTATGGATAGCTTTTATTATCAATATGTATTTGCAGAGAGAGAAAATCTCAAGAAAACAATGGATTATTGCATTAATTCTTGCCATAGGACTAGCGCTAACAAAACAAACAAACATCATATTATTATTGCCAGTTCTATTTGTCCCTAGTGGGATCTTTAGAGATATTTGGCATAAATTCCGTTTTATAATATCTGTTCTTGGTGTGGGTATATTAGCTATTGTTTTATGGCTTCTCGTTATGAAACTTAACAATTATAATTTACAAATTTCTAAAGAAGCCCTTGTAGATCAGACTGGTCAAATTAATTTTTTGCTTCAGCATCCCCTTAGTGTTATATCAATTCTTTGGCGTACATATATTTTGGGTCCATGGACAGATTTTTATATAAGAACAATGCACGGTGTGTTTTCATGGTTAACATATAGTTTACCTCTATCATTTACTGTCTTTGGATACGCAGGTTTATTGATGACATTTATGTATGATGATACTAATATATCTAAATTGCAGCGTCAGGATAAGTCCGTGAAGCGACTAGCTATAATATATACATTGGTTTTTATAATTTCGCTTATAGCTCTTGCAGGGACACTTTATATTGCATGGACGCCAGTTAGTCAAGGTTGGGTTAATGGCATTCAAGGCCGATATTTTTTGCCGATTATTCCTCTGTTGATACCAATGTTTATGGTGATTAGAGAAAAATTAAGAATAACTACTAGCAAGCCATATGCAATGGGAATTTTAGTCTGTATCATCTCAGGTATTAATTTGGCAATGATGTTGGCCGTAACGTATAAGTGGTTTTATTAAATAGACTTTATCGCTTAGCGATGTAAATATTGTTAAGTCCATAGACAAAGCTTTTTTGTTTAATTTTTGTAAAGCCAGCTTCTTTCAAGATTGATCTTGTTTGTTCGTGGCTCATCCCCATCAGCTCATTTTCACTATTTATATGGCGCTCTTGTTTATCTGGATCGTTTCGAGAACGTAACCAATGGATGAAATTTCCAAGTTTTGGCGTAATCATGGTGATAATTATACGTCCATCTTTTTTTAGAACTCGTCCAGCTTCTTTGACTGCGTTATTTCGATTTGGAATGTGATTGAGACAGGCTAGAAAACTTACCGTGTCAAAACTATTATCCTTGAACGGTAACTTTGCGGCATTTTTAATCACTTTGTCGCAACCCTTCCATTTGGCTACATCAACTCCAACGCCGTTTCCATAGCTCTTTACAAAATTATTGGCACCACATCCGATGTCGAGCAGACGCCCTTTTGTGTGTTTCATAGCTATGATTCTCTCTCATCGTCAATTGGGATTAGACCAAGTTTAAGGGTTTGCTCGCGAGAAAGAAGGGTTAGCAGAGGGAAAGCTATACGACTCAGAATTGTTTTGTATTTTTTGGGTATTCGAATATTATTAGCTTGCGAAAAATAGCTTAACTCCCGTGATTTTTTTGCAGTTTTTTTGTTCATTTCATATCCTTCTGTCGCTTGTGAGGGTGTTTTTGTATATAATAGATTGTAACAGCAATGACATCTATCATCTATAGAATTAAATCAATGAAACGCGTTATCCTCTATGGTTTTGTGGGGGTGTTAGCTTTTCTATCCGAATATTTTAGTTTTGTTTTCTTGGTCAATGCAATCACGATTCCTTATTCGCTTATAATTGCTCAATCTATTAGTTTTGGTTTTGGTCTGATAGTTAGTTTTACCGGCAGCAGACTGTTCACTTTTAAGGATTCAGATAAAACATACGTTCATAGTATTCATAAACAAATTGGGGCGTACGCGATATTAACTATTATTAATTTTTGCTTGTCTAACTTGATAATTTATATAATTATAAATTGTTTTTCGGCTGCGCCATTCATTGCAAAACTAATAGTCATGGTAATGGTCGTCCTGTGGAACTTTTTTATCTTTAATAAATTAATATTTAAATCAAAAACAATGATTAGTTAGTTTTTTTATTGGTCGAGAGTTTGATGGATAGTTCTTGATGTAGATCTTGAAAACGGCGTTCGGTGATTTCTAGTTTTAATCTCATTCGGTTAGTGATATAAAACAATAGTACGATTGCTGTGATTTGAACGACATCGAATAGGCTTAGCGAATCACTTTCAGTAAGTTTATTTATGAATAACCAATTAAAGACTGGTTGCGCCAAAATAAGACCCGTAAGAATAATAAGCCAGATGATTAGTTGTGAAATTAATTTTCCACGAGTGGCATGATTAGTTTTGTATTGAGTCACTATACTTAAAATACCGGTGAGGATGAAAGGTACATTCAGTATAAATAATAGTAGATAGCGACTCATCCCAACAGCTCTGCGATTCGCTTTTTTAAAAGACTTTTAATTATATTTATGGCATTCCAATTATTTTGGCCTTTTTTCTTTGAATATTCAGTGTAGATGGCTTTGATAGGGTATTCACTAATTCGTAGTCTTTGTTGTTTGGCCTGCCATAACATTTCACTACAAAATTCGTAGCCATTTGTTTTCCATCGTAAGCTTTCGAGGGCGCGACGGGAAAAAATACGCAGACCAGATTGAGAATCGGTGGAATTAACACCAAAGAGGATGTAGGTGATAGCACTGAGTCCTTTGTTACCAATTATTTTGGCCTTTGACATTCCTTTACTGTTAATCAGACGGCTACCGATAAGCAAATCATCGCCACGTTTGACAATTTCATCTATGCCTTTAATGACATCTTTGGCTGAGTGTTGTCCATCTGCATCCATAGTTGCTGCAATATCGAATCCGTTTTGTTCAGCATAACTGAGGCCTGTTGCAGTGGCACCTCCAACGCCTAAATTAAGTATATGGTCAATTACAATTGCTTTGCAACTGAGTGCGATTGATGAAGTCGAGTCCTTTGAGCCATCGTTTACTACTACAACAGATAATGAGTATTTTGTTTTTCTAAACTCTTTAATAACCGATTTAATGACATCGCCAATAACAGCCGACTCATTATAAGCAGGGATAACGATACACACTTTTTTAGCTAACTCAACTGTCATTCTGTGTATTAGAATAACATAATCTAACAACTTTTGGACTTGGCGCACATCTATTATGAGATTATGTTAAACGTGAGGTATAATCATATTCAGATATGCGAGAAAGAGTTAGGAAAATAGTCGATAAGATCGTACAAATTATTGGTAGTAAGTATTTCTTTTGGGGAATTATCGTGCTTTTTGTCTTTCAAGCAGCGTGGATTGCATTTAGTTTTCGTTATCCTATGATATATGACGAAGGTTATCATTTTGGATTAATAGAATATTTTAGTCACCAATGGCTTCCTTGGATTACTAATCAATCAACTAATCTTGATCAATATGGCGCTTTAGGTCGTGATCCATATCTACTTTATCACTATTTGATGAGTTTTCCATTTCGCATAATTGATGTTTTAACTAATAATCCTGCCGTACAAGTTATATCAATGCGACTAATCAATATTATTTTATTCGCAAGCGGAATAATATCGTTTTGGCATCTGCTAAAAGAAATGAACATCAAAAGGGTATTTCGTAATGTCAGTCTTTTGTTCTTTGTTCTACTGCCGGCTACTCCATTCGTAGCGGCAACGATAAATTATGATAGTGCTGTGTTTTTGCTGACAGCGATTTTCATGCTGGTTGGAGTTAAAATTGTGAAAAATCAAAAGATTCAGTGGCATCACTATGCGTTGTTGGTATTCATAGGAATGACTGGTTCGCTGATGAAATCTGCATTTACACCTATTTTCGCTGCTGGATTTATTTTCATAGTTATTCGTTTGCTTATTAATCACAAAAAACAAGTAATTCATGATTACATTAAATCATTTAAGACTACGGGTTTATGGCTCAAAATAGTCATATTAGTGCCGGTTGTAGTTGTTGGTTTTCTTTTTACAGAAAGATTTGCTGTCAATATCGTTCAATATCATAGTTTAGTACCGAGTTGTGAGAAGCAATTAACTGAGAAAAGATGTCTTTCGAGTCCTCTTGAATTGAGAGCTTATGAATTAGAAAAAAACAAGAAGGGCAAAATACCATACCAAGATCCTGAATACGTCGAAAAATGGGGCTCTAGTATGCTATTCACGTTACTTTGGAGTGGTTCATCAATCTATGGCTCTAACGGGGTAGTCAAATTTCTTGATCCATTACCAGTAATTTACACGGTTGTATTTATTAGCACTATGGTATCCTCGATGGCCTTTTTCTATAGTTTTGAAAAATTGAAAAAGATTTCTGGATTTTGGTTTATAACAAGTATTATTATTCTCTATATTTCAACACTTTTCTATATAAACTTCTCGGCTTATTATAAGTATTATAGCCCAATAGGTATACAAGGAAGATACTTATTGCCGCTGTTACCGGTATTAATGGCGCTTGCTTTGTTGGGAATAAATAACATTCTAAGACGCGTTAGACCCTTTAAAATACTAATTCTGATAACTGTTTTTATTCTTTATTTAAGTGGAGCTGGCGTTATTACTCATATTGTACGTAGTAATGATAGTTGGATTTGGGACAACCAAACAGTGCGTCAAATGAATGACGATGCAAGGGATTGGTTGTCTCCATATGTTCAAAAGTGGTGGTATGATAAGTAATAAAATCTCTGTTTGTCTAGTTACGTGCTACACAGACCCGAACTATGTACGCGTCAAAACGCTTGAAGCTGGATTTATGGCCAATGACGGAGTAAGGCTGTCTATTGTCAGGAATCGACAACATGGTGTTTTACGTTATGCAGAAGTTATATTAAAACTCATTAGGATAAGATTATTGGTAAATCCCAACATTTATTTCCTAACTTTTAGGGGTTATGAAATTCTTCCATTTGTCTTATTGATTGGAATAGGTAAGAAGGTTATATTTGACGAGTTTATTAACCTGATTGAATGGATTGCGTATGAACATAAAAAGATACAGCCGAATAGCATAGCTGGCAGATCCCTTTTTGTGTCATATAAATTTTTATTAAGGAAGGCTAGTAAGATTATTACAGACACAAATTCGCATGCTTCATATTCGGCCGAATTGATGGGCTTGCCAATAGAAAAATACGAAGCAATACCAGTTGGCGCTGATGAAAGAGTTTTTAAGCGCTTAAAACAAGCAAGAGGAGACTCAAACAAATTTATAGTTTTATATTATGGTAGTATGCTGCCCTTACATGGTGTAGAGCATGTTATTGAGGCTGCAATCGGTATAGATAACCAAAATATAGAATTCTTGATAATAGGAGGTAACGATAGTGTGGGGGCGGACATAGAAACTGCAGTTTTAAAAGGTGCAAATATAAAGTACAAGAAGTGGGTACCATATAATGATTTGCCACGAGTAATAGCTAGTTCTGACGTCTGTTTGGGTGGACCGTTTGGGAACACGGTACAATCTCAATCTGTAGTAACAGGAAAGACGATTCAGTTTTTGAGAATGGGAAAGCCAGTTATTGTCGGTAAGAATAAAGAGAGTAATATTTTTGACGATAAAGTGAACGCATTAATTGTTGATCAAGCTGACTCGAAATCATTAAGAGATGCCATCGTCTGGTCATATAAGAACCAAGATAGTCTTAATAAAATTGGCAAAAATTGTTTAAAGCTCTATGACGCTTATTTCTCGAGCAATGTTATTAAAGATGACATCACCAGATTATTAAATTCTATTTAATAATCTTGATATGATTTTGACAACATAATTGTCATAAGGCTACAGGAAAGTATAATATTTGTATAGAATATTGATATATAATAGATAAAGTGATATTAATTCTAAAATTAGACTGTTGAGACTTTGATCTATATTGTTGATAACAACCGTTAAAGTCGGATTTTGTCACGTATTAGGTAAATAACGAAAGATTATGATAAAAGTAAAATTTATTTATAGAAATTATAGGCCTATACATTCTATATTTAGATCTATTATGGATACTCCGCCTGATAACGTTTCTTACTCTGTAAGCCAAGTGAGGAAAAGACCGAATATCTTATTTAAGATGTATAGACAGTTTGGTAGCAATAGATTAATGCGTTATGTGATTAAAGATTATCAGAAGTATCTTTTTAGTCAAGACAGTGACAATGAAGTTGATCTTCTCCATGTTGTTGATATGGTAATTGATAAAAAAAAGCGTAATTATGTGCCCTACATAGCAGACGTTGGCTATGTTGGAGCGTTAGCTAACCATACTGGCATAACTGATGGTGTTAGAAAGGAAATAGTTGAATATTTATTGAATAATAACTGTAAAGCAATTATTGCGAGGAGTCAAGCTTCGGCACAATCTATACTTGCCATAACAAGTGATGATACGAAGAAAAGTATCGAAGAAAAAATAAGAATAGTTTATCCAGCTTATGCTCCACTAATGCAGTCAAAGGACGTGTGGTCTGCAAAAAAAGGGATACTTAAATCAAAAAGACTTAAACTTTTATTCATAGGTAATTATGTACACGGTAAAGGATTAGGAGAGTTGTTAGACGCCTATGTATATCTTCGCAAGAGACATGAAAATATTTCGCTTACTGTTGTTGCTAATGACTATGAGGATGTTATTAGGAGATATTCAAACGAAGAATTGCGTGGCGTAAAATGCTACAAAGCAATATTTTCAATTGAACAATTAATTAATAAATTTTATCTAAAATCACATTTATTTGTTATGCCATCACACCACGAAGTATTCGGGATGGTATTTCTTGAGGCTCTAAGCACTGCCACACCCGTAATTGCGATTAACCAATATTCTACACCAGAGATAGTTAAAGACGGATATAACGGGTATCTAATAAGTAGCAACAATGTCCCGTGGTCAAAGTTTAGACCTTCACGCAAAGACTTTGATCCGCGTAATTTTATTAAATCAGAAGAGATTGTAGTTGAACAACTAGTGTCGCGCATAGAAGCTATTTCAGGTAATCGAGAGTTATTGATTGATTTGAGCAAAAAAGCCTTGGATAGTATTCACTCTAATCCTCAATTTACCGTAAAGAATCGAAATAAAATACTCAAAGAGATATATGATGAAGCACTTATTTAGAAATATTTTGGTTATCGGTTTTATTGGATTATTCATTTATTTCTATGTAAAAAATCCTGACTCTGTGACTACAATCCAAAAAATTGGCTTACTATTTTTTGGCGTTGCGATTATATATCAACTAGCAATCTTGTTTATTAGTGATCTAATCACAAAAATTATGGTCGATAGGCTTAGTGAAAAGAGGATAACAATTCTAGATGGCTATTATAGTGCGTTTATATCTAACTTTGGTAATTTTTTTCTACCACTTACAGGTGGAATGTTTTTAAGGGCATTATTTTTAAAACGACAATATAATTTCTCGTATAAAAAGTTTATATCAATTAGCTATGGATCATATATTGTTAGTTTCTCTGTAATCTTTGGGATAGCGTTATTCTCTTTAACATATCTTTATTTTAAAGATAATGTTTTTATACCATCGTTATTTTTTATTTCATTAAGCGTGTTTATTTTGAGTATTTCTCTAATGTCAAAAAATCTACGTCTCGATACTTTTATTGTAAAAATGCTGGGGAAATTTAAATTTGGCAAAAAGCTTGCAGGAATGGTAAGAGATATTAGCATTGGGTGGCAAGACATTATTCATACCCCAGGCTTATTGTTAAAGATGGTAGCCTTAATGTTAATGAATGTTTTCTTGAGAACTATATTTTATTATGTTATGTTCTCTTCACTAGGAGTGACGACGAATATTTTTTATATGCTGTTGTTTACTTCATTGATCTCGATATCGCTTTACGTTACTATCACACCAGGGTCATTGGGCATACGTGAAGCATTGTTGGTATTCTATTCCAAATCATTGAACTTGGACGTAAGCCACGTATTAACTGTCAATCTTATAGATAGGGCGTCATCAATCCTAGTATTGATTGGGCTTATTATTATTTTTGAATTCATTTTGAAAAAAAGGATAACAGATTTTTTCCACCGTACTAAATCTAACACAGCAAAATTGTGAATATAAGACTTTATTTACTGTATAATATTGACTACAGTTTACCTTTGGGTTAAAAATAAGTACTGATTTTCTAAAAATTACAATAAGGAGTAGATATGAAGGTTACAACAAAAGCTAAGTTAGCCAAATTGCCCAAAGCAAATTTCGTTTGGAGTGCTGTCAACCTATTTTATAAGAACTCTTTTCTGTATAAGTCTGGCTGGTATAAAAGTGTATGGCGTGGTTCGTCAATCGACAAAAATGGCCTACCGATACCTTGGATTGTTTATACTTGCATTTATTTCTTAGAGCCTAGGCTGAACAAGCGGATGACGGTATTTGAATGGGGCAGTGGCAATAGTACTCTCTGGTGGGCGAAGCGCACAAATAGAGTCGTTGCGGTTGAGCATAATCAAACTTGGTTTAAGAAAATGAAAAAGGTTATTCCGCCTAATGTGACAGTCAGAAAGGCATTACTCCAAGGTACAGAATACGAAAGTGCGATACTTAGTGAGAAATCTAAATTTGACATTATAATTATTGACGGAAGAAGACGCATAAAATGCGCGAAGACTGCCGTCCAGAGGCTCAAAGCTAACGGCATAATATTGTGGGATAATTCAGAAAGAGACCGTTATAGCGAAGGTATCAAGTTTTTACAGGAGGACGGCTTCAAGAAACTCGATTTTATCGGACCAATTCCTATAAGTCACAGAACAGGTCAAACGACTATATTTTATAAGACTAAAAATATTTTGAACATCTAGATTAATGTAGGATAGCTTTTGATATGTCAATAATGTTCAAATAACTCTACTATTCCTTATCGTCTCTTTTTGCATAGTACTAGATAGCCTTCAGAAAGATCGTACCCATTGAATACTCTGCTTATGTGATAAAAAGGAATGATCGCATTTTCTATGTCAATTTTAGCCAAGATCCTTGGTAATTTTACGGGGTTGATACCGCTATCCTTTGAACGATCATCCATTGACTTAACCTTGTTTTTACGAAGTCGTGCATTAAAAGCTGCTTTTCTGCCAATCCGAACTATATCAGTGAATGGGTACCCATAGTTTACGAATTTAACAACATCAAGATTAGCGTCAGCTATCTTCTTTAGTAGGTCTGGTTTTTCGTAGCGACGAAAATGACCGACAGACTCGTCAGACGAATCATAGAGTTTTTGTTTGGCCGGTACGGAAATCAGAATATATTTGTTACTATAATTAGCTAGTTCCTTCAGAAACTTTTTGTCATTTTCTATATGTTCAAGAACTTCAAAGCAGGAAACCAGGTCAGATTTTTTAATACCTCGATTATCTCTCATGCTATTTGCAATTTTGATAGCGTCTTTTGAAAAATCAACAGCAGTACCCTTCATGCCTTTTTCAACTAGAGTACAGGCAAGTTCTCCTGCCCCACATCCAATATCTAGAAATGTTTTGATATCTGGTCTGTCCTTTAACATTGATAAAATGTTATGTTTCCGGAAAAGGTAGCGAGGGGCTTTGTAAAATTGAGGAACTTGTGACATTTTATTAAATCCCAATACCCTTATAGATAACCGAAGCTTTCTTAAAATCTTCTTTTTGTTGACGTAGTATATTGCGTCCATCAATCATTATCTTTATACCAGAGTCATTCAACTTATTAGGCGAAAGACCGTATTTAAACTCATCATGACCTGTGGCAATAACTATTGCAGTAGCACCAGTTAGAGCCCTATCGAGAGAATCAGCGGTTGAATCGTCCTTAAGATATGGGTCGTAAGTAGTCAGATCTGCCCCAGCGTTTATAAGCAAATCTTTAATAACGCGGGCTGGGCTTTCACGATTGTCACCAACATTTGCTTTGTATGACAAGCCGAGCAGAGTGATTCTGGTGTTTTTGAGCGGCAAACCGATTTCAGCCAAAGCTTCTATCAGTAAATCGACTGTAAATTGTGGCATTGACTCGTTAATTTTACGAGCAAGACTGAGGAAGTCATGTTCAAAACCATGATTATGGGCATATTCAATTAAATAATAAGGGTCAACTGGTATACAATGCCCACCAACTCCACATCCAGGGTGATGAGGTATAAAAGCGAATGGTTTAGTGGCAGCACCATCAATCACATTTTCGAGATTAATACCAAGTTTATGAAATGACATAGCCAGTTCGTTAACGAACGCAATGTTGATATCACGGAAAGAATTTTCAACAATTTTTACTGCTTCGGCTTCTTTAATACTACCCATCGGTTTAATTTTAGCGTCAATTAGACTTTCATATAATTTAACTGCCATGTCTAGTTCTGGTTTGCTATTGGCGCCTACGACACGATTAATATTACTAACATTCCATTTTGGATCACCTGGATTAATACGTTCAGGACAATGAGCTAGGTAAATGTCTTTGCCTACTTTTTTACCAGATTTCGCTTCTAATAATGGCTTTACGATTTCATCACAAACTCCAGGGTTAATGGTAGATTCGATGACAACAAGCGTACCCTTTTTTAAGTGTGGTGCGACGGCAGAAACGGCACCTATGACAGGGCTTAGATCAGGCACTTTTTCTGGACTTACTGGAGTAGGAACACAGATTATAACTGCATCTACTAAACTGATTTTTGATGCGTTATTAGCAAAAATGACCTTTGTTTTTTTAATTTCTTCATCTGTTACATCACCAAGATACGATTTTTCATTTGAGAGAGACTTCAGTTTTTTTGAATCATTGTCTATACCAAAAACTTTGAATCCTTTTTTGCTTGCTAGTAACGCAATTGGTAAACCAACATAACCTAAACCTACAACAGCGATCGATTTAACTGATGGCATCATTTTACCTTATCGTTATTCCTTGATATGATATAAGAAATATATCATATAAAAGAGTGTTAATATTTTTCTATTATATAGAAAAATTGCGAAATATGGAATTGGAGTATATATATGAAACTTGCCGTTGTATCAGTTTGTAGGAACGAAGCGAAAACTATCACGGAGTTAATAAAGCGTATCCCAAAGAAGATAAAAGGCGTAACGTCGATAGAAGTTATTGTTGTCAATGACGGCAGTATTGATGATACTGCAACGCTGGCTAAAAAAGATGGCGCGACTGTCTATGGTGATAATCGTCCCAAGGGTCTGGCGTTTAGATTTCGTGAAGTTGTTAATATAGTTCTCGAGAGAGGCTTTGATATCATGGTTAACATTGATGGTGATTTACAGTTTAGCCCAGAAGATATTCCGAAATTTGTGGGTCCAATTGTGTCTGGCGAAGCTGATTTTGTTTCAGCCGATCGATTCACTGATTCTAAAACTGGCAAGAGTAAAAAACCATCTAATATGCCAGCTGCAAAATATTATGGTAATAAGGTTGGTGCATGGGTTGTCGGTAGATTAAGCGGAGAGAAATTTCGTGATGTAACCTGTGGTTTTCGTGCATATAATCAAAATGCTCTATATGCATTAAATATAAACGGAACGCATACATATACCCAGGAATCATTCCAGATTTTGGCGATTCGTCGGATGCGCATAAAATCATTACCCGTTGAGGTTAAATATTTCAGAGGTCGAAAGTCTAGAGTAGTAACAAGTATTCCGAAATATATGGTTATTAGTTTGATAAATATATTACGTGCATTTAGAGACTTTGCGCCATTTCGATTTTTTGCGATATTAGGCTCTATCCCATTTTTTATTGGTATAACATGCTTATTATTCCTTGGTATTTATTGGCTGTATGAAGAATCGTTCACGCCATTTAAGTTTGTTGGATTCGCTGGGTTGTATTTAGTCACTTTGGGTCTATTTTTCTGGTCGCTTGGACTGGTTGCTGATATGCAAGTTCGTGTATTGAACAATCAAGAAAGAACATATGAAGAATTACGTCGTCTATCGCATCGTAAAAACAAATAAAGATTATCTAAGTAAACTCTCTAAATATTCGCCATAACCTGATTTTTTTAGGGGTTGAGCTAGTTCGGCTAATTGTTTTTTATTAATAAATCCTTCGCGATAGGCAACTTCTTCGGGGCTACCGATTATTTGACCTGTTCGAGTTTGCACGACGCGAATATAGTCAGCAGCATCGGTCATACTGTCAATAGTGCCAGTATCTAACCAAACATCACCACGATCCAAGGTAGTAGCTTTTAATTTACCTCGATTTAGGTACTCTGCATTAACAGTAGTTATTTCTAGTTCACCTCGATCACTAGGTTTGATGGTTTTTGCAATCTGAACAACATCGTTATCGTAGTAATATAAGCCGACAACGGCAAAGTCTGATTTTGGTTGAACTGGTTTTTCTTCAATAGATATGGCCACATTATTTTTATCAAACTCAACTACACCATAACGCTCAGGATCAGATACACGATATGCGAATACGATGCCGCCGTCTGGATCAACGCAACCTTTGAGTAATTTGGCAAGATTACTACCATGGAATATATTATCGCCGAGTATCAGCGCAACTTTGTCGTTGCCAATGAAATCTTCGCCAATAATAAAAGCTTGAGCTAGTCCATCAGGAGATGGCTGAACAGCATATTGCAAATCAATACCCCATTGTGATCCATCGCCGAGTAAGCGTTGAAATTGTGATTGATCCTCGGGCGTAGTGATGATTAAGATGTCACGTATACCAGAAAGCATCAAAGTTGTCAGCGGATAATAAATCATTGGTTTATCATAAATTGGTATTAATTGTTTACTAACGCTCTTAGTAATAGGCCAAAGCCGCGAACCTGATCCACCTGCTAGAATTATACCTTTCATTTGTTTGACTCCTCATTTTTTAAATATTCTTTTAATGATTGTTTCCATTCGCGTGGTGCGAAACCAGTCGATTTAATTTTATCAAGACTTAGAGTACTTTGTAACGGTCGAGGTGCAATGCCTTCTTTACCAGCATAATATTGTTCAGTTGAAACACCCGTTACGTCGCTACGATTATGCCCAGTGAGTTCATATACTTCGGATGCTATGTCAGCCCAACTAGCGGATTCACCATCACCCGATAGGTTATAGACACCATATTCAGCCTTTGCGTCTATTAGTTGTTTGATTCCCTTTGCTAGGTCGGTTGTGAAAGTTAGGCGACCAATTTGATCATTAACAACATTGGGTTTTACGTCTTTTTCAGCAAGCGTTTTCATTGTGCGGACAAAATTATTACCATCGCCAACTATCCAACTAGAACGGATATTATAGTGTTTAGGGACTTCACTGACAGCAATATCACCAGCAGCTTTGGTTTGACCATAGACCGATAGTGGGCTAAATGGTTCGTCTTCGGTATGTTCAGCAAGCGTTCCGTCGAACACATAATCGCTCGAAATATGAACAAGTGTGATACTGTATTTGGTTGCAATTTTACCTAGGTTAGCGACTGCCTGAGCATTTAGCTCCCAAGCAGATTTACGACCTTCGAGTGTTTCGGCCTTATCGACGGCTGTATAAGCGGCAGAATTAATAATGGTGTTGTATTGATTCCAAGGACGAGCCTTATCGAGATCTGGACTAGTAATATCTAGCTCTTGGTAGTCAGTGAACTCGGCATCAGGAAATTCTATTTGCAATGCACGACCAAGTTGTCCATTTGCGCCGGTAATAAGAGTACGTTTTGGTTTCACAGGTATAACGTCGGCAAGATTAGAATGTTGACTGTCTTTTTCTGATAATTTTGCTTGGTCAAGTGGGATTGGCCATTTAATATTCACAGTTTTATCACCAAGATTCAGAAATGTGTATAGGGCTTCCTTGCTCCAATGGTCATTAACTAGGTAAGTGTAGACAGTATTATTTTCGAGAGCTTGAAACGCGTTACCAACGCCACGAGGGACAAAAATTGCTTTAGTTGGATCAATTTCAGCGGTGAAAACGGTACCAAAGCTGTCGCCTTCACGTAAATCTACCCAAGCGCCAAAGATCCGACCCGAACCCAGAGAAATATATTTATCCCATGGTTCAGCATGAATACCACGTGTTACACCTCGTTCAGCATTGAAGGAAATATTATTTTGGACAGGGCCAAATTCAGGTAATCCAAGTTTGACCATCTTTTCATTTTGCCAATTCTCTTTAAACCAGCCACGCGAATCACCATGAACAGGTAAATCAAGAATTAGCAGGTCGGGGATTGCAGTTTTCTGAACAGTAAGTTCTTTGCTAAATTCGAGCTCGCCAGATTTTTCTGACATATTATTGCCCTTTTTTTGCATAAGCGGCTTCGACTTTAGTTTTTTGAGCCTTCCACCAATTCTCATGTTCGCGATACCAATCGATAGTTGCTAATAGCCCTTTACGGAGATTAGTGTATTTGGGTTTCCAACCCAGCTGAGTACGAAGTTTAGTGCTGTCAATTGCGTAACGCTGATCATGACCAGGACGATCGTTAACATGTTCGTAGGCGTTTTTATCACGACCCATAAGTTCCAGAATAGTTTCAATAATATATTTGTTATTTTGTTCGCCATTGGCACCAATTAGATACAATTCACCAGATTTACCCTTGTCAATGATTGTGTGAACTGCACTGTTATGATCGTCAACATGTATCCAATCACGAACTTGTTCACCTGTACCGTAGAGTTTAGGTGAAATACCACTGAGAATGTTAGTAATTTGTCTAGGAATGAACTTTTCGATGTGTTGGTATGGCCCATAATTGTTTGAACAGTTCGAGATTGTGGCGTTGATGCCAAATGAACGTACCCAAGCTTTGACCAATAAATCTGTGCCAGCCTTGGTGCTGGAATAAGGGCTGCTAGGGTTATATGGTGTGGTTTCAGTAAATTTAGCAGGGTCGTCAATTTCAAGATCGCCATAAACCTCATCTGTACTAATATG
>Ga0247842_10003020_pt1 | contig 23516 bp, 11 predicted proteins | sample LaCruzMarch2015__3_FD_192411 | JGI IMG/M metagenome (GOLD analysis project Ga0247842, IMG submission 192411) | Freshwater microbial communities from meromictic Lake La Cruz, Castile-La Mancha, Spain - LaCruzMarch2015_19m | ecosystem: Environmental > Aquatic > Freshwater > Lake | place: Spain...
GGCTTCACGGTTAAGGTGATTGCGGCTGGATCTCGAGCGATCTACCTCGAGGGTCGGGCGGGCGAGATCCTGTGGCTGTCGCCGCCTGGCTCGGTCCTGCATCGTCGGTGCGTGGTGGTTCCTCTGACTTGCGGGAGCTGGAAAGAAGGCGACGTCTGCTGTAGCGACGGGGGCACGCTTTGCTGCGGTCGGTCCGATGCGGTGTGCTGGAGTGGCGCCGACGTCTGGGAGGCCGCGCCTCCGGGCCCCCCCTCGGTAACGCCGGAGGAATCGGCGGCGGCCCTGGCGGGTGGGCTGAGCGCTCTCTCCTTGCGACATGCACCGCGGGGCCTGGCGGAACTTGCATTCGGGGTTGCGGCCGGCGAACGGCGCCGGGGTGGAGAGGAGATGGGGCTCTTGGCTGGCTGGTTGGCCGAGACGGGCGGCCGCGTCAGGGATGTCGTGCGCGCGTTGCGGGCGCGCGATGCCGCGGGCCTGCTGATCGCGGGAGGCGCCCTCGTTGGGCTTGGCGAGGGGCTGACGCCGTCGGGCGACGACTTCCTCGGCGGACTCTTGTTTGGGTTGCGACAGCAGGAATGCGCGGACTTCGACGAGACGTGGATCGACTGGGACATCGTGCTGGACTGGGTGGCCAATGCATCGACGCTGACGAACAGGATCAGTCATGCGATTCTGTCCGATCTCGCCGCAGGGCACGGCCCGGAGCCGTTGCACGCCCTGGCGCGCGAGACGCTGCGCGGAGGCTCCCGTGAGGTCGTTGCGGGCCATGCGGCGCGCGTCATCGGGATCGGTAACACGTCGGGTTGGGACTTGCTCGCGGGGTTCTCGGCCGCGCTGCTTGGGGGCGTCGCCTTGGCGCGGTGCTTAGAGTGTCCGGTTTCAGAGTCGTGTTGACGGGCGACGACCGCTTCGCACCTTGGCGATCTTGGCGCGCTTCGCGTGATGAACGGCCCGTCTCACGCCAAGAGCGCAAAGGACGCAAAGAAACCAAGATCCCCGTAGCGTCGGAGCTTGTCTCCGACGTTGGCGTGTCGGGAAACGATCGTCGCAGACCTCTTGGCGATCTTGGCGTCCTTTGCGTGATGAACGGCCCTTCTCACGCCAAGAGCGCAAAGTGCACAAAGATAGACAGGCTCACTGTAGCGTCGCACCTGGTGTGCGACGTCGACGTGCGGCGTTCGCGTGTCGAACCCAAACGTCGGAGACAAGCTCCGACGCTACAAGGGAAAGGTCTTGGCGAACTTCGCGTGATGAACGGCCCGTCTCACGCCAAGAGCGCAAAGGTCGCAAAGAACTGCAACGAGGAGAATGCGGGTTCAGAATCCGATGTTTGTAGGTCCTCTTGGCGATCTTGGCGTCCTTTGCGTGATGAACGGCCCTTCTCACGCCAAGAGCGCAAAGTGCACAAAGATAGACAGGCTCACTGTAGCGTCGCACCTAGTGTGCGACGTCGACGTGCGGCGTTCGCGTGTCGAACCCAAACGTCGGAGACAAGCTCCGACGCTACAAGGGAAAGGTCTTGGCGTCCTTCGCGTGATGAACGGCCCGTCTCACGCCAAGAGCGCAAAGGTCGCAAAGAACTGCAACGAGGAGAATGCGGGTTCAGAATCCGATGTTTGTAGGTCCTCTTGGCGATCTTGGCGCGCTTCGCGTGATGCGAGCGATTGACACGTCAACACCGCCGCTCACGCCAAGAACGCAAAGGGCGCAAGGGAATCCAGGTTCCTAGGGACCCGGCAGCCGTCGCGCCCGTCGCTCGATCTGGCGCTTGATCTTGGCGAAGCGTGGGGGAGGGCCGAATCGGACGGGCCTGCCGTCGATGAACAGGCCGTCCGTGATGCCCCACTCGGCGAACGTCGCACGATCCGACGTGTCGATGGCCGTGAACTCGACGCCTTCGCCGCACGCGGCGGCGGCGCGCCGGGCGCGCTCGCAGGTGATGTTCTGAGCTGGGCACCAGCCGTTGACGAGGGACACGACCGACACCTTGCCCTGCACCGGAGCTGGCGTCTTGCACGGCTTGACCCAGCGCGGCGCCTCGGCATTCGGGGTGAACGGCTTCCAGAGAAGGTGACGCATCCCGTCGCGGTCCGCCACGCGATAGCCGCGCTTGCGGAACCAGGAGGCTCTCATCCAGAAGGGGAGCGCCACTCCCCACGCCGCCATTCCCTTCGCGCCGAGGGTGCGGGCGTCGGCCTCGGCCGCTTGGAGGAGCGCCTTGCCCATTCCCCTTTTGCGGAAATCGCCGCGGCCGACCTTGTAGGCGTGAACCCAGATGCAGAAGATGAAGTAGAGACCCTTGCCGGATACGAACGTCTCCTCGATCGGCGCGTACTGGATCATGCCGCCCACGGTTCCCGCGTCGTCAAGCGCGAGCTTGACGCGCAGACCTCTCCCACGCATTGCCGCGTACCAGTCGCTCTTCCGGGTGCCGGCCTCCTTCATCTCTTGCGACCAATCCTCAAGGCAGACGCAGTAGAGCGATACGAGATCCTTGCTGAGATCGACGATGTTCATGTTCCTCCTCGTCGAGCGGCCCGGCGCTGGGCGCCGAGCGCTAGCGCTCGGCGGCTTTGGCTGGTCCATGGCCGATATCCGTGTACGCGAAGCCGCGGGCTTGGCGAGCCTCTTGCTCCTGGACCCATAGGTCGATTCCGATGTCGCGCATGCGTTGACCGTCGCCGAGCAGAGTCACGTAGCGTGTCGCGATTGCACGAATGGGGTCGCACGGGTACTGGTCGCAGAACGGACAGGCATCGACACCCTTGGCCGACGCACAGGTCCGAATCGCGCAGGGCTCCGGGCTGCAGGTCTGTTCGCGACAGCTCGCGCGAGGCTCGAACTCCGCCAAGGTGTCGAGGAATCGCCAGAACCCATCGAAACCGGGGAGCTCCGGTCCCCACTCCTCGACGGACACTTTCCTGAGAAGCTCCTTCAGCTCGCCCGCACGTCGTGGGATGCGAACGCAATTCAGACAAAGACCGCAGTACAGGCCACAGTAGGCCACGCGTTTGAGATCCGCCATGTTCCCCTCTTCGTCGCTCGTTCAAGCGATTGAGCCCGCTCGGCCCCATTCTACCAAGGCCCGATCCAGGGACACATAGTCTATTCGCAGTCGCGTTCCACGACGTGTACGATTCCCCAGAGTGGGCCGCGGCATGAGATGTGTCCCCCGATGTGAAGGAGGCGCCAGTGTCTACGTCACGACTCTCCGGGATGCGAGGGTTCAGCGTCGTGTGGTTCGGGCAGATCGTTTCGGTCCTCGGCAGCGGCATGACGCAGTTCGCCTTGACGATCTGGGCATGGCAGATCACGGGACAGGCTGCCGTGCTCGCCCTCGTCGTCTTCTTCAGCTTCTTCCCGCGGATCGTCATGACTCCGATCGCCGGGGCGCTCGTCGATCGCTGGAACCGGAAGCTTCTGATGATGCTGAGCGACCTCGCGGCCGGCCTTGGGACGGTTGCCATCTTCGTCCTCCTCCAGACGGGGCACCTCGAGATCTGGCACCTGTACGCGGCGGCTGCGTTCTCCGGCCTCTTCGGCTCGTTCCAGGTTCCGGCCTACTCTGCGTCGATCACGTTGATGTTGCCGAAGGAGCAGTACACACGCGCTGATGCGATGCTCGGGCTCGTGGAGTCCGCATCGAGCGTCTTTGCTCCCATCGCTGCCGGCGCGCTCCTCGCGTTCACCGGGATCGAGACGATTCTCATGATCGACATCGTGACCTTCGTCTTCGCGGTCGCCGTGCTCTTGTTTGTCCACATTCCACAGCCAGCGCGCGGCGTTTCCGCGGAGTCGAAGCGGCAGAGTCTGTGGGCCGATGCGGTGCTCGGCTTCCGCTACATCTTCTCACACCAGAGCCTGCGAGGCCTTCTCGCGCTGCTCCTCGTCGTGAACGTCACGGCGTCCGTTTGGTTCGCGCTGCTCTCGCCTCTCGTCCTGGCTCGCAGCAACGGGAACGAACTCGCTCTCGGAGCCGTCCGGATGATCCTCGGGATCGGCGGGGTGGTCGGCGGGGCCGTGGTTGGCATCTGGGGAGGGCCGAAGCGGCGGAGGATGAACTGGATTCTGCTGGCGGTCGGCGCGTCGAGTCTCGTTGGCAACGTGCTCGTCGGCGTCGGCCGTGGGCTCTTCCTGTGGGCAGGGGGGGCGTTCCTTGCTGAAGCGATCATGCCGATCGCGCTCGGGGCGAACCAGGCGATCTGGCAGATGAAGACACCGGCGGAGCTCCAGGGACGCATCTTCTCCGCTCGCATTGTCGTCACGCAACTCGCTGCGACCCTCGCGATGATCCTCGGCGGGATCCTCGCCGACCGCGTGTTTGAGCCCTTCATGAGCGGTTCGAGCGCGTTGGCGAGAGCGCTCCAGCCGCTCGTCGGTAGCGGCCCGGGAGCCGGAATTGGATTGATGTTCGTTCTGGCAGGCGTCATCGGGGCTGCTGCCGCCGTGGCCGGATACCTGTACCGCCCGGTGCGCGACATCGAGACCCTTCTGCCCGACGCCGAGCCTGACGCGCCCCCCACCACGTAGCAGGGACTCCCCCCTGGTCGCCGGTTGCGAGATCCTCGCGGATCTCGGGGTGTGGATCCCTCGCGAACGGCTTGGTTTGTCGCTCCAGATGGACGGGCGGCCAAGCTCTTGGACTGTCTGAGACACTCTGGCCCACCGCGTGGCGCCGCTCTCTCTTTCCAGTCTCCGGTTGGGGCGCGCTGCACCCCGGACCTGACGGGAACGGCGAAACGTGCGGGAGGCTGTTCAGCGTGTCGCGGAGGTCTAGTCGGAGTCGTCGCGGCGTCGCTTCGATCTCGCGTAGGGTCTGAGCGGGTCCCGCTGGCAGTCGGTGACCATGCCGCGGCGCTCGTGCTTGGCGACATCGCGAGGTGCAACGATGGCGGCGAGGATCAGGAGCGCGAGCATCGACAGTCCGACAAGAGCGCTGGTCACAGCTTCCTCCTCCCCTCTGCTCCGATGCACGTTGCGTCGCTTGCGTCTCGTCTACGTCTCGTTGTGAGGAGTCGCGCCGGAGCCAGCGATGTCCCGGAGGACCTCGTCGATCGCCGGGGCGCCCTCTTCTCCCCATCCCATGACGCGGACGTCGAGGGCGAGGGGGAATGCGAACTGGGCCGTGACATCGGGAATCTGGGTTCGCAGGCGTCCGGCGGCTACGGCCGCTCCGGCGAGCGGCGTCTCGGGCAACAGCGAGGCGAACCGGAACGGGCCGACGCGGAACAGCACGTCCACGTTCCGGAGATTGCTGACGAGGAAGCCGGCGGTCGAGATCAAGACGTTGTCCTGGTCTTCGGACGGCCGTGTCTCGGCTCCACGGATGCTGACGACCAGCACGGACGTCGGATGCTTGTAGCGGCGCGTCTTGGAGAGCTCGCGGTCCAGCTCCGCGCGGAGGTGGTCGATGGTGTATGCCCCCGTGAGCTCGTCGAGCACGACGAGTTTCATCAGCTCTTGCTCGTGGGAATGGATCACGCGAGTCATCAGGTTGAAGCCGTCGACGAGTTGCGCGACTTCGTCCTTCAGCCGAGTTCCGGGGAGTCGGCGGAACGGGTGCTTCACTTCGACGTCGTACTTCCGCCGCGCGACGGAACCCATGGCGTCCGCCAATTGGCCGACGGGCTTGGTGACGATGCCTCGCATCGCGAGGTAGAGGAAACCTCCCAGCAACAGGCAGCCGAGGACGGAGGCTCCCCCGAATCGCCACGAGAGGTGAGAGATGGCTTGGGCTTGCTCGTCGAGCGACATGTCGACGACGACGACCCCGATGAGATCGGGTCCGGAGAAGATCGGGTGGTGCGCTCGCAAGTACGAGACGCCGCGCAGCTTCACGGGGGCGACGTCCACCTCGCGTAACGCATCGAGTCGGTCGCGCTCCTCGGCCGTGGCCAGGGATCCCACGAGGCTCGGGTCGGTGCTGGCGATGGAGAGGAAGCCGCGCGCGGTTACGCCGATGACCGTGATCCCGACGACGGATTCGTACCGCTCGAGCAGGCGGTCGATGTCGGCATTCAACTCGTCTGAGTAGTACAGGATGTAATCTTTCTCCTGGATCGACTTGGAAATGATGGCGGCGACGCTTCGCGCTCTCTGTTCGTAAATCGACACGATGAGCGTGCGCATGGAAGCGTAGGAGAACCAATACAGCGCGCCGACCACCAGGCACGCGATCGCCAAGACCAGGACGATGAGCTTCGCCCGAAGGCCCGTTCCGTACCGAACCCATGATCGAAGCCGGATCGGCCAGCCGGGCCGCCGATCGGCCGTCTTCCTCTCGTCCATCGGATCTCCTTCTCCCTTACTCAGCAAGCAGTCCCTCCTGTGTCAGGAACTCCGTCGCCACGGCTTCCGGGCTTCGGTCCAAGAGACGCACGCGGCTCATCGCGTCGCGGAGAGCAGGCGGGGTGAGCCGCGGCACGAGGCGAGCCAACACGTCTCCGACATCCGGGCGGTTCGCGAGAAGCTCGGTTCGCACCATGACGGCCAGGGTTTCGGACGGCAGGATGTGAAGATCATCCTCGAGGCCGACGAAGCCGGACAGCGTGACCGTCTCTTCGAGGCTTTCGAGAACCGCGAACTCCGCCGCCCCGAATGTGAGGAGGGCCTCGGCCTCGGCCAGCGTCTTTGCCCAGACGATTGTGCGAACCTGTCCGCCGAGGCCGTAGGCGTCGCGAAGAGCTGCGACGGCAGGCTCGCCAACCGCCTGAGGGACAGACCAGAGGAGGGCTTGGTCGGCGTCGCGGAGCACGACCCCGAGCGCGGACAGGCTTCGCTCCGGCAACCGGTCCGCGACGCTCTGGGGGACCACGGCGACCCAGCCCGCCCGGGCGGGAAGGACGAAGCTTGTGAACTCGGCTTCCGCGCTGGGTGCTCCAACGCCGGTAGACTCCAGAGTGAGGAGGTCGATGTCGCCGGCCTTGGCGGCGTCCCGAGCGAGCGCGGCGCTTCCCATGCCGATCAGATCGACCACGCGATAGCCGGCATGAGCGAGGGCGGTTCGAAGGATATCACCGAGGATCTCTTGTAGATCGCTCGCCTCCGTTCCGACCGCGATCGTTCCCTTCCACGGCGACTCCAGCAAGTTGACATTCGGGGACACGAGGGCCTCCGCGATGCCGCCGCTCGGTTCGTCTCCCCATGCGTTGCCCGCGGCATAGAGCGGCGACGCGGCGTTGTTCTCAACGTCCAGCCTGCGGCTTCTGGAGAACGTGTTGTTCGCGAGAATCGGCGGGGAGATCTCGCCAACGTCCGCCGGAATGTCCGCGTAGAGGAGGTCGAGGCGAGCTGGCGGATCGTCCGACGGGTCGGCCTGGCGCAACCCCACGGCGTTCCGCTCGATGCGGTTGCCCTCCAGTCGCAGTTCGGGACCCGAACGGAGGAGGAGCACGCCGATGTCGTTCCCGACGGCAACGTTGTCGAGCACGTCGCTGCGCGCTGCCGCCGCGATCAGGATTCCGATGCCGCTTCGAGTCGCCGTGTTCTCCGCGAGCATCGTGCCCGTCGAGCCGCCCAGCAGCGCGAACGCGCTCTCCTCCTGAGCCTCGACCCGATTCCGGAGGAGGACGTTGCCGGTGGAGGAAACGAGCGCGATGCCAAAGACTCCGCTCGTCACCCGGTTGTCGAGGATGCGGCCGCCGTCTGAGCCTTCCAGGACGAGCCCGACGCGCCGACTGGCGATGGTGTTCCTCAGGATGCGAAAGGCCTCGCTTCCGTCAATCCGGATCCCAACGGCCGTGTCAGAGATCTCGTTTCGCATGACGAGGTTGCGATCGCTTGCGGTGAGTTCGATCGCCACGGCCGAGCCGCCGAGGATCTCGTTGTCCGAAAGCGCGTTCTCGGAGCTTTCGGCCAGACGAAGACCGTACTGCCCAGGAGCTCGGACTGTGGTGTTCTGGACGCGGTTTTGCACCGAGCGTTCGAGAGACACGCCGGCGACCGCGGGGCGTTCGATCGTGCAGCCGCGGATCACACACCCGGTCGCTCGGTCGAGGTCCACGCCGACGGGGGTATCGCGCACGATGCTGCTCGCGAGCGTGATGTTGTTCGATGCGCGGACGACGACGCCGGACGCGCCGCAGTCCTCCATGGCGCAGCCGGTGAGGAGACTGTCCCTCGAGCCGTTTTCGATGGAGATTCCGACAGGAGCGCGGGTGACGCTGATCCCCTCCAGCGTGTTGCCCCAGGACCCAACAACCCTCACCCCCACGTCGGTGACATCGCGCACGGCCACGGCTCGAATCTCCGTCCCGCTAGAGGAAGAGAGCTCCACCCCGATCGTGCCGCCCTCGACGTCGATTCGATCGAGGGAGCAGTCGCGTGCGCCGGAGAGGCGCACGGCCACCGGAGTCCCGCGGACGGTGAGATCCACCACGCGGCAGCGCGACGACGTGATGACCACGCCGACGCTCTCGGCCGAGACCTCAAGATTACGGAGCGTGACGTCGTTGGCGCGGACGGCGAGCGCAGGGGCACTGCCCTGCGCCGTCAGGCGTGCCGGCGGGCCGAGCGAACAGATGGTGATCTCGGGAACGTCGATGACGAAAGGGCCCACCAGGGCCTGTTCGTGGGTGTCGAGGACGATGGTTCCTCCAGGCTCGACGCGCCGAAGCGCCGCGTCCAGCGTGGCGACGTCGCGAGGGACGACGACGGCGCCGCGCGGAATGCGCTCGGGAGGAAAGAGAGCATAGCGGACGATCCCGAAGGCCCCCGCAGCGACAAGCAGGAGTCCGAGGAGCGCGACGGCACGTTTGGGTCGAGTCGGGGTCATTGCGATCACTCTATCATCCCGCTGCGTGGCGAGTCCAGAAGCAAGCAGCGAGGTGGCCCTGCGTTGGGACCCAGAGGGCTGGTTCTCCGCCTCCCCGGGTGGGGCGACCCGGAGTCTTGGGCCTCCGGACCCGCCGTGCCTGTCCCCTGCGGCCTGCTAGAGTGACCCGGTCGCCGGCCGATGCCGCGTCTGCGCCCGGGCGTGAGGAGGTACAGTCGGCATGGGATGTGAGGCGGCGACCATCACCTACCCCGGGCTGAGAAGGGCAGACCCCGCGCGAGGGTGGGACGCAAAGCGCTGAGGCCCACGACCTCCTTCGTGGAGGCAGAAGGTTGCGGGCTGGGACGCCCACAGGGAGGTTTTATGTTCGTGCAGCGGGGCCGAGAGACGACGTGCAAGGGATCAGAACGGCACGATTCGGAGCGGATGAGAGCCTCCCGAGTTTCCTGGTGGAGCAAGGTGGCGCTCGCGTTCGTGGTGCTCGGGTTGAGCATTGCGGTGTCGGCAAGCGACGTCCTGCAAGTGGGCGACCATACGTTCGAGTTCCGAGGAGTCACGTACAACAGCGATGGTACTTCGACGTGGAACTACAACGTGATCTCAGGGAGGAAACCCGCCCTCAGCCATTGGGTGCTTGGGTTCGATCCGTCGCTCTTGGAAAGGTCGAACGTCGTCAGTTGCTCGGAGCGATACGAGGTCAACACTGACCCGAAGACGGGTGTCTACGGGCTCAAGTTCGACGGCGGCTACAAGGACAATGAGGCCCGCGCCGTCTGGTTCACCCTCGATGGTTGGTACAGCGTGATCTCGACTCGCATCGGCGTGAAGGCGGGGAAGGACGCGACGGTAGGGGAACCCATCTCGGGTCCCGGAGAGAAGATGGCTGCGGAGAACACGCCCCCCAGCGCCCTGGGCGACCGCGTGAGCACGAACGAGAACGAGTCCGTGCGGATCGACGTCTTGGCAAACGACAGAGACGACGATGGAACGCTGAATCGCACGACGGTGACCATCACGCAGGCGCCTGCGTCCGGTTCTGCAAGCGTGGATCCAACGCTGGGGACGGTGACGTACGTTCCGGCTCCTGGAACGTGCGGTGAGGACTCGTTCCGGTACACAGTGCGCGACGATGACGGCGCGCTATCCAGTGAGGCCACGGTCACGGTTGCGGTGGTCTGCAATCAACCGCCCGTGGCGAGCGATGACAGCGCGACAACCGATGAGTACACAGCCGTCGCGATCAACGTCACAGCCAACGACCGTGACGCCGATGGGGTCCTTGTCCTTGGGTCGGTCGCAACTGTCCGAAGTCCGGCGTCTGGATCCTTGAGCGTTCATCCGGGAACGGGCATCGTGACGTACACGCCCGCAGTCGGTGGATGCGGCGACGATTCCTTCGAGTACACTATCCGAGACGATGACGGGGACACGTCGAATCCGGCTCGCGTCACGGTGAGCGTGCTGTGCACCGATCCGCCGATCGCAATCGACGACCTGTACAACGTCGCGGAGGGAGGGACTCTGGGTGTGCCCGTCCGCGGCGTGCTCGCCAACGATCAGGCCACGCCGGGGAATCCCCTCATGGCCGTCCTCGTTTCGGGCGTCCACCACGGCACACTGACTCTGCATTCCGACGGCTCGTTCGTCTACGTCCACGACGGCTCGGAGACCCGGGACGACGCGTTCACCTACAAGGCGAGCGACGGCCTCAAGGATTCGAACGTGGCGACGGTGTGCCTCGTCATCAGCCCGACGAACGACGCGCCGTGGGCTGCCGCCGACGAGGCGGCGACCCAAGAGGACGCATCGGTCGTAATCGACGTCTTGGCGAACGACAGCGATCCGGACGGAGACTCCCTGTCGGTAGATTCGGTGAGCGGCCCGGCGCACGGGCGGGCGACGAACCTCGGCGCCAGGATCCAGTACGCGCCCGATCCGAACTTCTATGGCATCGACACGTTCACGTACTCGGTATCGGACGGACACGGCGGGACATCGAGCGCCGCGGTCACGGTCCGCGTGGCCGCCGTCAACGACGATCCGCTTGCCCAGGACGACAGCGCGTCGACGAACGAGGACGTCGCCGTGACGATCTCCGTCCTCGCCAACGACAGCGACCCCGACGGGAACGTCCTTACGATCCAGTCCGTGACGCAGCCGGAGAACGGCGCGGTGGCGAACAGCGCGACAAGCATCACCTACACTCCGAGTGGCAACTTCCACGGCGTTGACACGTTCGCCTACACCGTGTCGGATGGACTCGGAGGGGCGTCGAGCGCGGTCGTCACCGTCACTGTCGTCTCGATCAACGACGCGCCAGAGGCTCTTGGAGGCGCCGTATCGACGGACGAAGACACGGCGCTCACGATCTTCGTCCTCGCCAACGACACGGATCCCGACGGCGATGTGCTCACCCTGGAATCCGTGACACAGCCGGACCATGGGACGGTAGCAACGAGTGGGACGACGGCGACGTACACTCCCAACAGGGACTTCCACGGAGCCGACGCATTCACGTACACGGTGTCGGACGGGCACGGCGGGACGTCAAGCGCCACCATCACGGTCCTCGTCCTTCCCGTCAACGATGCCCCCGTGGCTCAGGACGACAGCGCGTCCACCGCCGAGGACGTTGCCGTGGCGATTGCCGTTCTCGCGAACGACAGCGACCCGGACGGAGACACTCTGGCGATCCAATCCGTGACGCAGCCTTCGAACGGATCGGTCACGACGATCGGAACGACGGCGACGTACACCCCCGGCAAGGACTTCAATGGTGTCGATGCGTTCATGTACACCGTGTCAGACGGACATGGCGGGACGGCGAGCGCCGTTGTCACGATCACGGTCGTCGCCGTCAACGACGGGCCACTGGCTCGGGGCGACGCGTCGTTCACGGACGAGGACGCTCCAGTGGCCATCCCGGTCCTCGCGAACGACACGGATCCAGACGAAGACGTCCTCGTGATCCAGTCCCTGACTCAGCCCTCCCACGGCGTGGTTGCGAAGAGCGGAGCGACGGCGCTCTACACCCCCAACAAGGACTTCCACGGCGTTGACACGTTCGCGTACACGGCATCGGACGGGCAGGGCGGCACGTCGAGCGCGACGGTGACGATCACCGTGGCTGCCGTGAATGACGAGCCGCTGGCTCAGGATGACAATGCGACCACGGCCGAAGACACTGCGGTGACGATTGCCGTCCTCGAGAATGACAGCGATCCCGATGGCGACGCTCTGACGATCCAATCCGTGACGCAGCCGGGGAATGGGTCCGCGGTGAACAACGGGTCGAACGTGACCTACACTCCGGACGGAGATTTCCACGGCGTTGACACGTTCACGTACACGGCATCGGACGGGCAGGGCGGTATGTCCAGTGCGACGGTCACGATCACCGTCGCTGCCGTCAACGACACGCCTCTGGCTCGGGACGACGCGGCGTTCACGGACGAGGACGCTCCAGTGGCCATCCCGGTCCTCGCGAATGACACGGATCCCGACGGAGACGTCCTCGTGATCCAGTCCCTGACTCAGCCCTCCCACGGCGTGGTTGCGAAGAGCGGAACGACGGCGCTCTACACTCCCAACAAGGACTTCCACGGCGTTGACACGTTTGCCTACACCGTGTCAGACAGGCAGGGCGGCACGTCGAGCGCGACGGTCACGATCACCGTGGCTGCCGTCAACGACACGCCTCTGGCTCAGGACGACGCGTCGTTCACGGACGAGGACGCTCCAGTGGCCATCCCGGTCCTCTCGAATGACACCGATCCCGACGGGGACGTCCTTGCGATTCTGTCCGTTGAGCAACCCTCCCATGGCGTGGTTGCGAAGAGTGGAACGACGGCGCTCTACACCCCCAACAAGGACTTCCACGGCGTTGATGCGTTCACGTACACGGCATCGGACGGGCAGGGCGGCACGTCGAGCGCGACGGTGACGATCACTGTGGCTGCGGTGAATGACGAGCCGCTGGCTCAGGATGACAATGCGACCACGGCCGAAGACACTGCGGTGACGATTGCCGTCCTCGAGAATGACAGCGATCCCGATGGCGACGCTCTGACGATCCAGTCCGTGACGCAGCCGGGGAATGGGTCCGCGGTGAACAACGGGTCGAACGTGACGTACACGCCGAACGACAACTTCCAAGGCGTCGACTCGTTCACGTACGTCGCCGGCGACGGCCACGGAGGGACGGCGACCGCCTTGGTTACCATCGCCGTGGCCATGGTCAACGATCAACCCGTGGCACGGGACGATGCGGCATCGACGGACGAGGAGGTCTCGGTAGCGATCTCCGTCCTCGCGAACGACACCGATCCCGACGGGGACGTCCTCGCGATTCTGTCCGTTGAGCAACCCTCCCACGGCGTGGTTGCGAAGAGTGGAACGACGGCGCTCTACACCCCCAACAAGGACTTCCACGGCGTTGACACGTTCACGTACACGGCATCGGATGGGCAGGGCGGCACGTCGAGCGCGACGGTGACGATCACTGTGGCTGCGGTGAATGACGAGCCGCTGGCTCAGGATGACAGCGCGCCCACGGCCGAAGACACTGCGGTGACGATTGCCGTCCTCGAGAATGACAGCGACCCCGATGGCGACGCTCTGACGATCCAGTCCGTGACGCAGCCGGGGAATGGGTCCGCGGTGAACAACGGGTCGAACGTGACCTACACTCCGGACGGAGATTTCCACGGCGTTGACGCGTTCACGTACACGGCATCGGACGGGCAGGGCGGGACGTCGAGCGCGACGGTGACGGTCACTGTGGCTGCGGTGAACGACGAGCCGCTGGCCCAGGATGACAATGCGTCCACGGCCGAAGACACTGCGGTGACGATTGCCGTCCTCGAGAATGACAGCGATCCCGATGGCGACGCTCTGACGATCCAGTCCGTGACGCAGCCGGGGAATGGGTCCGCGGTGAACAACGGGTCGAACGTGACGTACACGCCGAACGACAACTTCCAAGGCGTCGACTCGTTCACGTACGTCGCCGGCGACGGCCACGGAGGGACGGCGACCGCCTTGGTTACCATCGCCGTGGCCATGGTCAACGATCAACCCGTGGCACGGGACGATGCGGCATCGACGGACGAGGAGGTCTCGGTAGCGATCTCCGTCCTCGCGAACGACACCGATCCCGACGGGGACGTCCTCGCGATTCTGTCCGTTGAGCAACCCTCCCACGGCGTGGTTGCGAAGAGTGGAACGACGGCGCTCTACACCCCCAACAAGGACTTCCACGGCGTTGACACGTTCACGTACACGGCATCGGATGGGCAGGGCGGCACGTCGAGCGCGACGGTGACGATCACTGTGGCTGCGGTGAATGACGAGCCGCTGGCTCAGGATGACAGCGCGCCCACGGCCGAAGACACTGCGGTGACGATTGCCGTCCTCGAGAATGACAGCGATCCCGATGGCGACCTCATCACGATGCAATCGGTGTCATCGCCGGCCCACGGGGCGGCGGAGATCCGCGGCTCGGCCGTGAACTACGCGCCGGGCCCGGGATTCAGCGGCGTCGACGGGTTCACGTACGTCGTCGCCGATGGACTAGGAGGAACGGCGACGGCTCGGGTCACGGTCAACGTGGCCACGGTGAATCATCCTCCCGTGGCTTTCGGCGGCAGCGTGACGACGGACGAGGACGCTGCGGTGACGATCTCGCTCCTCGCCAACGACACAGATCGTGATGGGGATACCCTCGCACTCCAGTCCGTTACGCAGCCGAGTAACGGTTCGCTCGCGAGGAGCGGAACGAGCGCGACCTACACTCCGAACAGCGGCTTCCACGGGACCGACGCGTTCACGTACACCGTGTCGGACGGGCGCGGAGGAACGGCGACCGCGACGATCACGATCACGATTGCTGCCGTCAACCACGCGCCTCTGGCTCAGAATGACAGCGCGTCGACGGACGAGGACGCCTCGGTCGCCATTCCTGTGCTCGCGAACGACAGTGACACCGACGGCGACGTTCTCGCCATTCAATCCGTCTCTCCGCCGGCCCACGGGGCAGCGCAGGCGAGTGGATCCACCGTGATCTACACACCTGCCCCCGGCTTCTACGGCGTCGACAGCTTCACGTATGTCGCTATCGATGGTAAGGGAGGAAGCGCCTCGGCTCTCGTCACCGTCAATGTGGCGAACGTGAACGACCTTCCGATCGCCGTGGACGACGGTGTCTCGACCCTCGAAGACACCCCGGTGACGATCTCTGTGCTCGCCAACGACACGGATCCGGATGGGGATCCCCTGACGATGGAGTCGAACTCGCAGCCGCTCCACGGCGCGACGATCCGCGCCGGAGCTGTCATCATCTACACCCCTGCCCCAGACTACTTCGGCGGAGACGCCTTCACCTACTCGGTGGTGGACGGGAACGGCGGCATGTCGGTTGCGACGGTCACGGTGACCGTCGTCGCGGTGAACGATCTTCCCACCGCGCAGGACGACAGCGCGACGACTCCCGAGGACGTTCCGGCGATCATCGCGGTGCTGAGCAACGACCGGGATCCGGACGGGGATGCACTGACAGTCCAGGCGGTGACCCAGCCGGCGCACGGCGTGGTCTCGAACGGGAAGGCGGAGCTCTTGTACACCCCGGACGCAGGGTTCAGCGGCACCGACGTGTTCTCGTACGTCGCGGCGGATGGCCGCGGAGGGGCGGATACCGCGCAGGTCTCGGTCACGGTCGTTCACGTGAATCACGCTCCGATCGCTCAGGATGACAGCGCCGTCACCAGCGAGGGCTCCATGCTGATGATTGAGGTTCTGCAGAACGACAGCGATCCGGACGGCGACTTCCTGCTCGTTCAGTCGATCGGGCACGCGGCCCACGGCAGTCTGCTCAACAGCCGGACGGGTACTTCGTACATTCCGGACGCCGGATTCCACGGCGTGGACACGTTCTCGTACACCGTGTCCGACGGGAATGGTGGCGTAGCAACGGCCAGCGTGACCGTGTCCGTCGCTGCCATGAATCAGGCTCCCATCGCTCGTGACGACAGCGGCGTCACAGACGAAGACATCCCGGTGAGCGTTGCCGTGCTGCTGAACGACCTCGACCCCGACGGCGACCTTCTCCGAGTGGAGTCCATCGCACAGCCGTCCGCGGGATCCGCGGTTCGCGACGGCGCGTCGATCATCTATACGCCCGCCGCGGGATGGAGCGGCGTCGACCTCTTCACCTACACGGTGTCCGATGGACGCGGCGGCACGGCGACGGCGAGCGTCATGGTGGTCGTCGTCGCGGCGAACGACGCGCCGACGACCCAAGATGATAGTGCGACGACCGACATGGACGTTCCGGTCTCCATCCTCGTGCTGGCGAACGACAGCGATGAGGACGGCGCCGCGCTCGCCATCCTCTCGGTGAGTCAAGGTCTCCACGGCATGGTGGTCAACCAGGGAACCGAAGTCCTGTACACGCCGGACGCTGGATTCGTCGGGACCGACTCCTTCACCTACACCGTGACGGACCCGCAAGGACTGACGACTACGGGTACGGTCACCGTGGGAGTGGCGGGCGTCGCGGGCGGCGGAGGCGCGGCGTCGGGCTCCTCTTGCGATGGCAAAGTGATCATCAGCGAAGTCGCGTGGGCGGGAACCGCGGCGGATGCCGAGGACGAGTGGATCGAGCTGCGCAATCTCGGAACGGGTCCCGTGGACCTCGCAGGATGGACCTTGCAGTGGAGGCGCACACGCCCCGTGGCGCCGGAGGATTCCATCTGGAAGGTTGTGGAACTCTCCGGGATCCTCGTTGCGTCGGACGTCTCGGCGTGCGATGCCGAGACGGAAGACGAGACACCTGGGGTTCTCGTGTCGACGAGCGACCCGAGCGGCCTCCTGTGGCAGATATCGTATGACCCGAACCCGGAGACGCGTGGCTACTTCGTCCTCGAGCGCACTCGCGAAGAGGCCGTCAGCGACGTGCCATCCGACATGGTCTACGACGCCACCCGATCGCCCATGCTCGCCCTCTCCGATCTCGGCGAGGTGATCATGCTGGTGAACGATCGTGGGGACGTCGTCGACACGGCGAATGCGTCCAACATCGGGAGCGATGAGTGGGCTGCTGGGAGCCGAAGCACGTTCGGATCGATGGAACGGGTGGATCCGCTCGGCCCCGACGTTGCCGACAACTGGAGCACGAACATGGGCGTCGTCACGCGAGGGGAAGACGCGCAGAAGCATCCTCTCCGCGCGACGCCGGGGACGCTCAACGCGCCGCAACTCGGGACTCTCTACCGACAGACTCGGATGGAGCCCGTACCTCTCCGCGCTGGCGGACCCCTCACGGTGAGTTTCTCCTTGGCGCGTGAGGCTCGAAGGACGACCGGGTGGCCGTGGATCATTACGACCCGCCCCGGCTTCGACCTTGCGGCGGGAGCGGGCGGCGGGCTGGAACTGTCCACGTGCTCTTTCTCGGGCCGCGCGAAGGCGGGCGACGAGTACGCCCTCGATATCGGCACCGGCAGCGCGACCCCTGGAGTTCACCTGTTCTGGATCGTGTATGGCGAGGGGCAGGCTCTCTTGATGCCCGTGCTGATCACCCCGTGAGACGGCGCGTGCATCACGCAGAGCACGCCAAGCGCCATGGCCACTTCCACTTTCGATTGGCGAAGTGGCGCGGCACGTAGGGGTCTGAGGGGCGCGTCCTCATGGCGATCCGCCATGGTTCGAGGTTAGCGAACGGAGCGCGTTGAATCAAGATCTGACCCCAGCGCACTGGCGGCTTCCGCGACGCGTTTGGCGATCATGCTAATGGTTGCGTAGTGGAGACCGAGGTGGTCGGCAACCGCCCGAAGAGTGTACTCGTGCACGCGGACGGCGGCGTGGATCTGCCGGTCACGTGCCTCCTTGTCTCGCACTTTGGAGAAGAGCCCGTCAAGGCTCGGCCGGGCGGCGAGCCGCTCGCGGCGCGGGACCTCTTTCAGCGCTTGGTAATCCGACAGCAGCGGCTTGAGCTTGGCTACGAACTCGTCACTGCCAAGCAGGATGCCGCCGCGTAGTTCGGCCCAGGCGTCGACACCGCGCCCCTGCTTCACGAACTCGCGATAGAGCTCGATCGCGCGACGCCGGCTTCGATGGAACTGCGCCAAGATCCAACCCGTCGTGAGGAGATCTGGCGCATCCACCATGCCCGCTGTCGCGCGGTAGCTTGACCACCGCCAGTCGCGGGCGCTGCGAGCATCTTGCACCCGGACGGGGTTCAGCACGACGTACCGCGCCAGTTCGAGGAGATGACTCTCCTTCTCGACGAGGATCGCCTTGAATCGACCCTCCAGCACATGACCCGTCCTCATGTGCCCGCGGTTGAACGCCTGGGTGTAGACGCCGTTCAAGTGCCGCATCCCGCGCGACAGATTGGCTTCTGGCGTCTCGACGAGCAGATGGTAGTGGGTCGACATCAGGCAGTAGGCGTGACAGATCCAGCCGAACCGCTCGACGGTGTCGCCCAGGACCTCGAGGAACACCTCGCGGTCTGCGTCAATGAGGAAGAGGTCCTGCCGCGCGTTCCCGCGGCTCGTGACATAATTAACGGCTCCTTCGTACTCCAGGCGCAGAGGTCGTGCCATGAGACCACTGTAGCAGATCCGATACGCGAAGGGAAGATCTGACCCTGGCGCACGGAAACCTTGTCCTTGCTTGCGCTGGGTCGCACCCGGTAGAATCCGGTCCGAACGAGTTTTCGGAGGGGTGGGTGAGCGGCCGAAGCCGCTGGTTTGGAGAACCAGTGTACTCCTCGTGGGTACCGCGGGTTCAAATCCCGCCCCCTCCGCCAGCCTGTGCTAGGTGGGGGGCTAGCGGTCCCCTACATCCACAACCCGCTCTAGTGGAACCGAAGGGTTCCCGGAGGGGAGTGGCGGGAGGGTCTGTCCACGAGCAAGCGACGTTGACGGCTGAGCCCTCTGCGGCGCATGTCGGTGAACCCCGTGAGGCCCGGAAGGGAGCAACGGTAAGCTGACCTCTGCGGGTGTTAGAGGATCCCTTGGCCTGAGTCGGCTACTCGCGAAGCGCCTCTTTCCTCTCTTCGATGGGACCACGCACAGGCGTCTCTTCTTTCTGTGAGAGCTTATGGCACGTAGCTCGTGGTATGTGGGGAAACCCTGGTGGCCTCCTGGCCTGGCGGAGCGCAGCCCGCGAGGGATGTTCCTACGAACAAACAGCCTGCTTGGCAGGTCCACAGGCTACAAGCCACAGGCCACAAGCTAGGGGTCCCGCTTTCCGACAAGCCCCCTGACCCACTCGCGCTTCTTCCATAGCGCGCAGCGGCCGTCGACCTCATCGAGCGCGTCGCTGTTGCGGATCGCGCGAAAGAGGGGCGATCCGAGGGCCTGCTCGAGCGACATCTCGGTCAAGCTGGAGTCGGAGTAGGGAGAGAACGGGCACGGCTCGACGTCGCCGTAGGCGTTGATGTGAACGAATCCCCTCCCGGCCGCGAGGCAGCCGCCAAGCGCCACCTCGTCGTGCGGAAACGCAATGAACAGGGACCCGAGGGTTCGGCGGTAGCGTGCGAGTCGGCGCTCGAGCTCGGCAACTTGGTCTGCGTCGAGCTGAAGGTCGTCCGTGCCGGGCTCGACGGGTACATAGTTGATGAAGTAGAACAGGCGACACCCGCGGCCGATCAGGCTTCGCAGGTGGGCTTCGTCGGTCGCTTGGTCGAAGTTCCGGCGCGTCAGGGTGGCCGAGGTCCCGAAGAACGTCCCGCCCTTGTGCAGGCGTTCCATGGCCGCCGTGACGTGCTCGTACGTGCCGCCGCCGCGGCGGTCGTCGGTCGCGGCCTCTCCTCCCTCGATGCTGAGCACCGGGACGAGGTGCGGCAGCCTGCGCAGGCGCGCGATGCGCGCCTCGTCGAGGAGCGAGCCGTTGGTGAAGAGGAGGAACAGGATCTCGGGCCGCCGCGCGATCTGATCGAGGAGATCGGAGCGGAGAAGGGGCTCGCCGCCGGCGAGGAGCACGACCGACACGCCGAGATCCTTCGCCTCCGTGAGGAGTTCGGCCGTCCGGGTCTGCGACATCTCAGGGCGATCGTGTCGATGGAGTAGGTTCGCGTAGCACCCCGCGCACTGGAGATTGCAGCGGCCGGTCACGCTGTAGATGACGAACGGCGGCACGTGCACGCCTCGGGCCTCGGCGCGTTCGCGCCGAATAGCGGCCGATCTTTGGCGCCAGAGGAGTCGGATCGCGCGGGCCGCAAGGCGCGGATGGCCGCGCGTGATCCGCACTCCCGTCCGCAGAACGTCGAACAAGGAGGCCTCAAAGGCCACGGAGGCGTCGTCGGTACGCATGATCCCTTCTCTGCTTTCGGTTGGCATGGAGGGCGGATTGTAGACGGTCGCGAGGCGATTGGCATGCGGGACTCGGGTCCCGCTTCCGGACTGGCCGACGTGCCCCTTTCGAGGACGGACCTCGTTCCGCACGGACGTCTGTCTTCGGAGGGGTGGGGACGTCGCGGCAAGCGACGAAGGCGGGTCCGTTCGCCTAGTCGATCGGGAGTTGACGGGAATTCGGCGGAGAACCCACGAGGAGTATGATGGGGGCGGTGGGCGGCGCGAGGGGGATCCAGCCGGCGATGCAGACGGGAACAGTCGTTTGCGGAGTCGTGGGGTGTGGAGAAGGGGACGCGCAAGGGGGAGCGTGTGAAGGACCAGCAAATCATGATTCTCTTCGAGGGAAACATCGCGGCGGGGAAGAGCACGGTGGGCCGAAGGCTGGCGGAGTCGAGGCTCTTCGGGTTCATCGAGGAACCTGTGGGTGCCTGGCAGAAGGACTTCGAGGAGAACCTCCTCGATCTCTTCTATCGCGACGCACACCGCTGGGCGTTTACGTTCCAGTTGGCGGCGTTTACGACGCGCGCGAAGACGTGGACGGAAGTCCTAGCGATGACCGACCACACGAACGTTGTCCTGGAGCGTTCGATCTACTGCGACCGCTACGTCTTCGCCAAGAACTGCTACCAGTCCGGGCTGATGACGAAGACGGAGTGGCAGCTGTACTGCAAGCTGTGGGACTGGCTCCAGAAGAATTGGTGCGCAGAGCCGGACAAGATCGTCTACCTACGCACGCCGGCCGAGGTGTGCCATGAGCGGATCGACCTGCGCGGTCGGAACGAGGAGAACGCCATTCCTCTAGCGTACTTGAGGGATCTCGAGGCGCTGCACGACGAGTGGCTGATGAGCAACCCGCGGGCCATCGTCCTCGATGGCTGTCGGCAGTGGGAGGCACTTGAGATCTTCGATGCTCTGCGACAGGCGGGAGTCCCGCTCCGTGTGCCCGAGCAAATCGGGACGCGCGAGTAGGCGACGCAGAGGAACCGGGCGAGCCCTTCCGGCTGGCCCGGTCTCTCTTCTCCGGCGCGGCCTGTGCCCGGGGCCCTTGAGGTCGTCGGCGGCGTAGCATGACGTCGACACCGTTGCGACCGTTGGGCGGGGCACGGGGTGCGCGATGTTCGGTCCCGTCGCCGGTTCCGCTATAATGGGTCCGCTATGGCTGTTGTGAACCAGATCGGCAAGATCCGCAGGCGCAATCACGCGCTGGTCGCCTTCGACCAGGACCGCATCGTCCGCGTCATCCTGCGCGCGGCCTCCTCGGTCGGGGGGTTCGAACAGGACTACCTGCCGGGGATCAACGATCGCATCTTCGCCGCGGGAGAGACGGACGAAGGAATCGCTCACTTCCTCTCGGATCTCGTCGTGGTTTGCCTGAACGCCGACGAGCGCCACCATGTGTCCAACTTCCCGCCGACCGTCGAGGAGATCCAGGACGTGGTGGTTCACGTCCTCCAGAGCAACGGATTCACCAAGGTGGCGGATACGTACACTTGCTTCCGATGGGGTCATCACTGGGTTCGCGAAGGCGCGATCACCGAGGAGCAGTTCGTGCGGAATGGCTACCCGGCGGAGGACCTGGAGCGACTCATCGCCTGGAATCGCGAGCGGGACTGCGACACAGTCGAAGGTCTGAACGAGATTGTCCGCACCGGGCGCATCGGCCGACTGGTGGAAGAGTCGCTCGACGTCTACGAGAAGGCGCTGGACGAGGCGGCGAAGCGCTTCATCGATCGCATCGAGGCCGGGGACGCGATCCGCATGATCTGGGTCAGCGGCCCCTCGTCGTCCGGGAAGACGACGACGACGATGAAGCTCACGGCCCGTCTGGAGAAGGCGGGGCTCCGCTTCCTTATGCTCAACCTGGACGACTACTTCTGGTCGCTCATCGAGCATCCGACGGACTGGATCGATGACCGCAACTTCGAGACGCCGGAGGCGCTAGACATCCAGCTCATGAACGAGCAGCTTCGCGCCCTCCTTGCGGGAGAACCCATCGACAAGCCCGTCTACTCCTTCAAGGAGGGGAGGCGCGTCGGAACCAAGCGCATCCAGCGGGAGAAAGATCAGATCCTGCTTCTTGATTGTCTGCACGGGTTCTACCCGCCTACTACGGAAGGCATTGACCCGTCGACCGTCTTCCGCGTCTACATCGAGGCGATGAACCCGCTCTACGAGCCCACTCCGATGATGCCGCTCTATCACGGCGACCGCACCGACCGCCGGCTGGCGCGATTCGAGGACGTGCGGCTGCTGCGACGCATGCTGCGTGATGCGAAGCACAGGAACCACCCGCCGTTGGCGACGCTCCTGCACTGGCACTACGTGCGCGCCGGCGAACTCTTCTCGATCATCCCGCTCAAGGGGCTTGCCGACTGCATCGTCAACGGCGGCACGCCGTTCGACCTGCCCGTGCTGAAGCCATTCTTCGTCGGTGACGGAGGCGTCTGGCCGACGACGCAGGATCTGAAGGGGTATCCCTCCTTCTTGGATGCGCAGATTCGGCACCGGCGCGTATCGAAGCTGCTCGAGTCGATCGAGGGACTGCCCCTCGATGTCGTCAACGACCACAAGGTCATTCCCGGCGACGCCGTGGTGCGGGAGTTCATCGGGAACAGTACGGTCAAGATCCCGCACAACGAGTAGCCCCGGCCCGTTGAACGCCGCCGGGGTGGCGCATATTCTAACGTCCGAGGAGACGACGGATGCCGGCCAACCTGACCCCGCAGTTCATCAAGGCGCGAGAGCGATTTCACAAGGCGAAGGAGCCTGACGAGAAGCTCGCCGCCCTCGAAGAGATGCTGCGCACCATCCCGAGGCATAAGGGGACGGACCACATGGTGGGCGACATCCGCAAGCAGATCGCTAAGCTGCAGGATGCGAGTCTTCGATCGAAGAAGGGCCGCGGCGGAGGCGGTCACGACCACATGCCGAAAGAGGGCGCGGGCCAGGCGGTCCTCGTCGGCCCCCCGAACAGCGGCAAGTCGAGTCTCGTAGCGGCGTTGACCAACGCCCGGCCGGAGGTGGCCGACTACCCGTTCTCGACCTTGGTCCCGGTGCCTGGAATGATGCGGTTCGAGGACGCGCCCGTGCAGCTCGTCGACTTGCCCCCGTTGTCCGTCGAGTACACCGAGCCGTGGGTGTACAGCCTCATTCGCGCCGCCGACGTGGCGCTCATCGTCCTTGGGCTCGACGAGCCCGATCTTCTTGAGGGGCGCCTGGAGGAGATCCTCCTCTGGATCGAGGAGCGGCGAATCGAGCTTGTCGTGGAGCGTCTGTCGACCGAGGAAAGCACCGACCACGTCATTCAGGTTCCGGCGCGGATCGTTCTCACCAAGGCCGACCTCGTTCGGGACCCCGGGGTGCTGCTCGCCAGACTCCCGTTCCCCGGC
>Ga0247842_10003024_pt1 | contig 23495 bp, 24 predicted proteins | sample LaCruzMarch2015__3_FD_192411 | JGI IMG/M metagenome (GOLD analysis project Ga0247842, IMG submission 192411) | Freshwater microbial communities from meromictic Lake La Cruz, Castile-La Mancha, Spain - LaCruzMarch2015_19m | ecosystem: Environmental > Aquatic > Freshwater > Lake | place: Spain...
ACGCATGGCTTTCAAAAAAATATACGCTTGGGTAATATTCTTTTAAAATATCCCACTCATTCGCCTTGATCACCGGGGAGAGCTGATGTAAATCGCCGATCATGAGCAATTGCACCCCGCCAAAGGGCTTGTAACGGTTACGGTATTTGCGTAGAACTTCATCAACGGCATCGAGAATATCGGCTCTGACCATGCTTATTTCATCGATCACAAGTAAATCGATGCACTTAATAAGTTTAATTTTTTCACGATTGAATTTCCGCTGAAATCCTTCTGTTTGTGCGCCATGATTAGCCGGCAGGAGCGATTCGGGAACAGCAGGCGCAAAACTAAGCTGGAAAAAGGAATGAATGGTCACACCCCCTGCATTGATGGCGGCAACACCGGTGGGGGCCACCACCACCATGCGTTTGTGCGTGATTTTCTTCAGGTTATGCAGGAAGGTAGTTTTCCCGGTACCGGCTTTCCCGGTTAAAAAAATGTTTTGGTTCGTATACTGAACAAACTCTGCCGCCAATTGCAGTTGTTCATTTTGCCGGTATTCCATGGTAGAGGGTTTTAAGCCACCTCACCCTGACCCTCTCCTCAAGGAGAGGGAATCCCCCTTCTCCTTGAGGAGAAGGGGGCAGGGGGATGAGGTATCATGTCACAAAATAAGCCATAAAATTACAAAAAAATGTCATATAATCAATGATAAGCAAAATATTTATATAAATCATGATCGAAATGCATTGTGGAGAAGAAATTTACTTTTATCTTTGCACCCCTTTTTGGAAGAAAAAGGTTCATTTTAAAATCAGGAAGAAAGCATGAATACGTTAAGTTACAAGACCATAAGCGCCAACGCGGCCACCGTGACCAAGGAGTGGGTGCTTATCGATGCCGAAGACCAGGTTCTGGGGCGTTTGGCAGCCAAAGTGGCCATGTTGCTGAAAGGCAAGACAAAGACCAACTACACACCGCACGTCGATTGCGGCGATAATGTTGTTATCATCAATGCCGAGAAAATCAGGCTGACGGGCAACAAAATGGAGGATAAGATTTACCTCACCCATTCAGGTTATCCTGGCGGGCAGAAGGAGGTTACCCCCGTTAAACTGCTCGCGAAGAAACCGACGGCTGTTGTTGAAAAAGCAATCAAGGGAATGCTTCCCAAAAACCGCCTGGGTCGCGACCTGTTCCGTAATCTCTATGTTTACGCGGGTCCCGATCATCTGCACACTGCACAGCAACCGAAACCAATGAAATTAACCTCAATCAAGTAATATGGAAGTTATCAACACCCTCGGCAGAAGGAAAACTGCCGTTGCAAGAGTATATCTGAAGGATGGCCAGGGCGTTATTACCGTGAATGGCCGTGATTTCAAGAACTATTTTCCAACCCCGATTCTTCAGTTCAAGGTAACCGAACCGTTTGAGGTAACCAACAACCAGGGTAAATACGATGTAAAGGTAACCCTTGCCGGTGGCGGAATCCGCGGCCAGGCCGAAGCGCTTGCCCTCGCCATTGCCCGCGCTTTATGTGAAATCAATGCAGAACACCGTCCGCCCTTAAAGGCAAAAGGACTTCTGATGCGCGACCCGCGTATGGTGGAACGTAAGAAATTCGGACAGAAGAAAGCCCGTAAAAGATTCCAGTTTAGTAAACGTTAGTATTTTAGAATTCATAGAACAATTATATGTCAAGAACGAATTTTGATGCATTATTGGATGCTGGTGTCCATTTCGGCCACTTGCGCCGCAAATGGAATCCTGCCATGGCTCCTTACATTTTCATGGAACGCAACGGGATCCATATCATCGACCTGTACAAAACCATGGCAAAGATCGACGAAGCTGCTGCTGCGTTGAAACAGATTGCCAAAGCCGGTAAAAAAGTGCTTTTTGTCGCTACTAAAAAGCAGGCCAAGGAAATTGTTGCCGAACATATCAAACGGATCAACATGCCGTATGTGACTGAGCGTTGGCCGGGCGGCATGCTCACCAATTTCGCCACCATCCGCAAGGCCGTGCGAAAGATGATCTCCATCGACAAGCTGATGAGCAGTCCTTCGTATACCAACCTTTCGAAAAAAGAGCGCCTCACCATCACCCGTGAACGTGCCAAACTGGAGAAGAACCTTGGTTCAATCGCTGATCTGAACCGGTTACCTTCGGCTATTTTCATCGTCGATATCCTGAAAGAGCACATTGCACTTGCAGAGGCCAAGAAACTGAATATCCCGACCTTCGCCATTGTTGATACCAATTCAGATCCGAGGACTGTCGATTTTCCAATTCCCGCCAATGACGATGCTTCCAAATCAATTTCTCTCATCGTTGATACGATGGTAAGGGCTATTGAAGAGGGACTTGTTGAGCGTAAACTCGAGCGTGATAAAAAAGAGGCCAGCGACGAACGCGGCGAAGGCGACGAATTCGAAAGCCGGCTGTCATCTGATATTCTTGATGCTGATGAAGATGAAGTGGATGAAGACGGAATTAAAATCGTGAAAAAGGATTTTGTTGATACAAAAGTGGCCAAAATGAAAGCCATGGAACCTGCACCGGAGGACAAAAATAAACCGGCACGTAAGCGTATCAGCAAACCCGCAGGAAGAAGCAATAAAAAATAATTACGAATTACGAATTACGAATTACGAATTACGAATTAATGACTGAATTTTCAATTATTATTTAATTCAATAAATCATTAATTCAACAATTCAACAATTCAACAATTCAATAATTCAATAATTCAACAATTCAATAATTCAATAATTTTCTATATGAATATTACTGCTGCTGATGTAAATAAATTGCGCCAGATGTCGGGTGCGGGGATGATGGATTGTAAAAAGGCCCTGCAGGAAACAGAAGGCGATTTTGACAAAGCCATTGATTACCTCCGGAAAAAAGGACAGAAAGTTGCCGGAAAACGTGCCGACCGTGATGCCAACCAGGGGTTCGTTATTGCTAAAACATCTGATGATCAGAGCTTCGGAGCCGTCATCATGGTGAATTGTGAAACCGATTTTGTTGGAAAAACTGAAGAGTTTATCCAATTTGCAAAGGATCTGCTGGATCTTGGTGTTACAAACCGGTTCAAATCTGTCGACGATTTGATGCCTATGTCGCTGGGAACAACTACCGTGACCCAGAAACTGGATGAACTATTGGGTAAAACAGGCGAAAAAATTCAGATTGCCCATTTTGAAGTAATTGAAGCGCCTGTCGTTTTTGCTTACAACCATTTTGGAAACCGGCTTGCCACCATCATCGGCATGAGCAAGAAAGATGCAAAGAATGTTGCTGAAATCGGCCATGAACTTGCTATGCAGGTTGCTGCAATGAGTCCTGTTGCGGTTGATAAGGATAACGTTACCCAGGAGGTGATCGACCGCGAGATTGAAATCGGCAAAGACCAGGCACGCCAGGAGGGCAAGCCCGAGGAGATGCTCGAAAAGATCGCCCAGGGCAAACTTGGTAAATTCTTCAAGGAGATGACCCTGCTGAACCAGGATTTCATTAAGGATTCGAAGAAAACCGTTCGCCAGTATATTGCCGACAACGATAAAGATCTGTTGGTTACCGGTTTTAAACGGCTCCAGCTCGGTGCATAATACATACCTGATTAGTGAAAGGGATTATCTGATAGTTAGGGTAGTCCCTTTTTTATTTATTGAATTGTTGAATTGATGAATTGATGAATTGTTGAATTGATGAATTATTGAATTATTGAATTATGAGTCCACTCCGAAAAGTCCGATCAACTGGATCCTGAGCGGAGTCGAAGGATGCAAGCACCTGATTATAAGGTCACTTCGACTTCGCTCAGTGTCCGGTTTTCCGTTTAATTGCCTTTTCGGAGCAGACTCAATTATTGAATTGATGAATTGATGAATTGATGAATTATTGAATTGATGAATTATTGAATTGATGAATTGATGCTTTATTGAATTTGAATGAGCGCGATCATACCAGAAAAATTCCGGATAACAAGATCCTTCCTGTTTGAGGTAATTGTTTTCATTAATCCATTCCGGATAACAAGATCCTTCCTGTTTGAGGTAATTGTTTTCATTAATCCATTCCGGCTCCGTAGGAGCCAAATCCTGGTAGCTCGCATACCCCCACCCCGATCTCAGCGCACCGTAGGTGCGCAACACATTTTGGATTTGAATCTCCGGAAAATAATTTCGCACCTACGGAGCGAAATGCTCTCAAACCTCATCGTTCTACCAATATATCGCACCTACGGAGCGACATGCTCCCAAACCTCATCGTTTTACCAATGTATCGCACCTACGGAGCGAAATGCACCCGAGTTCTACCAATATATCGCACCTATGGCGCGAAATGTTCCCAAACCTCATCGTTCTACCAATATATCGCACCTATGGCGCGAAATGTTCCCAAACCTCATCGTTATACCAATATTTCGCTCCTACGGAGCGCATGGAAGAAGTTTTACTTTTTACTTTTGACTTTTGACTTTTGACTTTTGAATTTTCAATATGGCTTCGCTCTCTAAAAAGCAACAGGTTCGTGAGATGTTTGACGACATTTCCCCAAAGTATGACTTCCTGAATCATTTTCTCTCCTTTGGCATTGATTACCGGTGGCGGAAAAGGCTTGTAAGTGAGCTTGCGACGCATAAACCTGTCACTGTGCTTGATGTAGCGACCGGCACCGGCGACCTGGCTATTGCTATTGCATCGCTGAAACCGGAAAAAATCGTGGGGATTGACATTTCTGAAAAAATGCTGGAGATCGGTCGGCAGAAGTTAATCGACAAAGAGTTAGATAAGCTGATAACGCTGCGCCGGGCCGATGCCGAAAAGATACCCTTTTCCGATAATTCGTTCGAAGCCATCACGGTTGCTTTTGGCGTCCGCAATTTCGAAAACCTTGAACTTGGGTTAAAGGAGATGCACAGGGTTTTGCGGCCGGGTGGCGTGATGCTGATACTCGAATTCTCGCATCCTTCATCATTCCCTATGAAACAGCTGTACGGCATTTACTCCCGTTTTGTCATCCCCGTGATGGGCCGGTTTATCTCAGGGAACAGCAAGGCATACACCTACCTTCCCGAATCGGTAGCCGCATTCCCATCCGGTAAAAACTTCCTGGATATTCTGAAATCGCAGGGATTGAAGAACACAAAACAGCTCAATCTGAGCATGGGAATCGCCTCCATCTATATTGGAGAAAAATAAAAAAGGGAAACCTGCGTTATTGCTTTTTATAAATTACAACGCTTCCTTGAAAGCAGCACGCTCCGTCATAGCATTCCTGGTTTTCCTTGCCATCGTAATTCCCTTTTCCGTAAAGAGTCAGCGAAGGGTTGTGCTGAACATGCCGAATTATGATCAGTCGTTATTTCATTTCGGATTTGTTTTGGGGGTGAACCAGTGTTTTGCCAGCATTCGTCCGATAGATAACTTGCCTGCACATGTTTTTACATCCGAATTTATTCCGGAAAACGATATCTTGCCAAAACCTGACTCAGTAATTGTTCAATCCATCAGTTCATCTCCGATTCCTGGATTCGTGATCGGCATTCTGGCCAACATGCGCATGGGCGATCATTTTGATTTACGTTTCATCCCTTCGCTCGCATTTGGCGACCGAACAATTAATTATGACATTATTACATATACTCCTATACCAGGCGGAACTCTGATCGACACATTGTCAATACCAAAAAAGATTCCTTCAACCTACATTATTTTTCCGATAGAGATCAGGTATAAAGCTGTCAGATATAATAATTTTCGACCCTATTTAATGGTTGGAGCTCAGTATTCACTTGATCTTGCTTCCAATGCAAAAAAAAGGGAAGAAAAGAATGCAAATGAAAAAATCGTAAAACTTAATCCTTCCGATTTTTTTCTGGAAGGAGGTGTTGGTTTCGATTTTTACAATGAATGGTTTAAATTTGGAGTGGAATTGAAGATGATGTATGGGTTCAATGATATAATTAAAAGGGAGCATAACTTTTACACCGATTCAATCGATAGATTAAGTTCCAAGATTTTCCAGCTTTCTTTAACCTTTGAATAATATAATAGTATTTTTATTATGAATATTTTTAAGCAATTCAATTCAGTTTTTTGACTTTATTTGTATTAATGCATTTTTCAAGCTGCAAAAAAGAGATAAAAGTTCCTCCTGAAGTGATATCACTTCCTGTCAGTAATACCACCCAGACCTTCACAACATGCAATGGATCTGTTACTTCAGATGGAGGAGCCCCCATAATAGACTGAGGTTTTCTAATAGATTCGTTATATTATAGGATTGCGTACCATCACGGTGATACTGCAATTCGGAATGTTGCTGTTAATCCGGGTGGGTCACTTGACGTTATAATGACACTCTTAGCTCGGGTACGGCATATTAACTACGGGCCTATGCTTCTAATAGCGGTGGAACTGGGTATGGAAACTTTGTTTTGTTTACCACCCAGCAGGGTTTTGTGAGTTATTTAAAAGACTTTGATGGAATTAGTTACAGAACCGTAAATTACTATTATGATCAAAATTCTCCTAAAAAGCAGGGTTGGATGGCAGAGAACCTTATGGTAAATCATAATCGTGATGGTATGCCGATCCAGAATATAGTGGATTCCACTGCATAGATAAAGGATACAATAGGTGCTTATTGTAACTACAATAATGAAATTGATAGTGCAAACACCTATGGAAGGCTTTATAATTGGTTTGCTGTTTCAGATTCTCTCATTTGTCCTTCGGGTTGGCATGTTTCAAGGGATGGTGAATGGGATACATTGCGTAAGTATGCATTTTATTTAAATGATTTGAAAACACTGGGGGGGTGGATGAAAGAATCGGGAACAGTTTACTGGGCTGCACCAAATACGATGGCAACCAATTCAAGTGGTTTTACAGCGATACCTGGAGGAGGAAGAGGTGGGATCAATGGTAAATTTGACCTCATCAATAAATATGCCATGTTTTGGACTTCCTCTGGGGATGTTTATAATCCAAATGTTAAAGCTTTGGCTTATTATCTCTTATATAATGGGGATCAATTGACTCAAGCATCCTCTGATATGAACAGTGGGATGTCCGTAAGATGTATAAAAGATGAGAAAGATTAAGTTTTTCTCTTGCGAATATCCATTCATTTCGTAGGCTTATCCTGAATGCAACGGACACTGAATCCATTGTTTTTCAACTTTGAAGTCCTGATTACATTCCCCCAATCGAAGGAAATGTAGTAGCACCAGGCTTTAGCCTCTGTACTTTCAGTGGAGGTCCAGAAAGTGGTACTGCTGATGTTGCTGAAGGATCCGTCATTATTGCGACTACCCGCGGGGAGTGCACTAAATCCATTTGAATTTGTGGCTTTCACATTTGGTTTCTTCCAGTGTTTTGTCCCTTCTTCTTTTAATTTGCCCCCAGCTTTCTTTTCGCCACCAAGGTAATTGATCAGTGTTGTGAGTTCTCCATCACTGGGAATATGAAATCCAGCGGGGGCAATTCCTCTTTTGTCATGAACTGCATACCAGTTATAAAGTATGCCATAGGTCGTTCCGTTTTCACCTGCATTTTCATAAAAGCACCAGGCGCCGGTTGTAGTTTTATTCCATTCTTTATCATTTTCAACTTCCGGGATAGGATCTCCGTTACGATATTGGGTGACATTCAGATTCTGGGTCATCCATACCTGCTTCCCGATATTAACAGTTTGGGCATTTACAGGGTTTATTATTGCAGAAAAGAACCAGCATGTAATTGATAATAAAATAATTAATGTTGTTTTCATATGTTAATAATTTGGTTTTAAGGATTAATTGGACTACATATATTAACATTCAAGGTATGTATGCGCAGATAATTTTTGTTTTCATTCAAAAGTAAGTATTAATTGTACAATATTTGATTTAATTTGCTTAATTCCATCTGTATAAATATTATTTTCCTTCTTTAAAACATCAAACATTCCATACATATTTTTCAGTTCCATAGAGCATTTGAATGACCGAGTATAAAAACTAAATCCCATACCTGCATTGATAAACAGATTAGTTGAGTTAAATTTAACAATCTTTTCACCACTATTATTTTGTTCACGTTTTTTAGCATTTGAAGCCAGGTCAAAGGATAATTGTACCCCTGCAATAAGGTAAGCCTGAAAGTTTCTGACCCGTGTTATTTTATATTTCAACTCAAGCGGAAAATGCAAATAAGTCGAAGGAATTTTTTTAGAAATTGTGAGGTTTTCTGAATGTGTTCCACCAGGAATAGTGGTATATGTTTCAATCTCATAGTTAATAGTTCTATCCGTGAAAGCAAGCGCAGAACTCAATCTCAATTCAAAATAGCTGCTTAAAAAGAAAGTAGCGGATAGATGAATCTCCAAACCAAATGAGGGTTGAGAGCCAATGGATAAAATTCTTGCTGAATCTGGTAATGGAATTATATCTGGAATGAAGGACGAGTCAAATACATGTGAAGTTAATTCATCAATTGGGTTAATTATCAGGAAATCAATATTTGTTCCCAATCCGAGTCCAAAATAGTTATTTTTTCGATTAAATTCGTTAACATGTAGTTTTTTATCTTTTTTTAAATCCTGATGGTTGCTGTCAATGTCAATAAAAACATTTTGAGCAACAGCAGAATCAAATTCAAGAGTGTCATTGATATTAAAAACGCCCGGCAAAGCTAAACATCGTACGCAATGCCCCGTCAGTTTATCTTCAATTCTATACTGAGTACTGGTTTGCCGGGTTTTATACCGGGTATTCACTGAATATGTTTGGCCAGGAGAGAATTCTGATGATGTCCAATAGTTTGCGTGAATAAAACTGAATGTTCCATTTGGGCTTCGAGAAGTATTAGACTGTCTGACCAGACTATTCATCAGTTGTTTTTCTTCAGGATTTATTTTTTCTCCCTCCAATCTTTTATCTATTATGAAATCAATCAAATATGTCCAATTGGTAATCCTCGGAACAGCCCAACCCAAAGGGCATAGGCCTCGTGAATCATCAACAGCGTACCAGTTATATAGATTACTTTCCGATGCAGAACTATTTTGATGTTTGACCCATGCCCCGGTTGTAAGGTTTGACCACTCCTGACTCGGCCAAACATAGCTTATTTTATCACCATTACGATATAGATTTGTATTCAGATTCCTAAGCATCCAACATTGTTCCTGGACAGGAACAGTATTATAACTTTGACCATCGCGTGGATCAATAAATGGTTGCCCACAGCGAATAGGTTTTATTGATTGCCAGGACTCGCCATCGAATATATTCAATTTATTTTCATCCAGATTAAAAATGACCATGTTTCTGCTCAGAATAGAAATTGTATCCCGCTGAAGTGTGGTCATCCGGAGAGCTTTTGTATCAATTGGAAAAGGTTTAAGAATATTGGGAGGGATTGTATCAGAATGTATAGAATTATAATCTAGCGTATCATTTTGTGTTAATGCAGCTGGTAAATAATTGATGACCATTAGAAAAGTGAAAATATATGGCCTTCTAAAGCAAAAAAAATTATATATGGTCAACACAATTTGTATTGATACGTGGTCGAGTCTACAATAAATCCTCCCGGTCATCATTTTCAATCGATTTATCCGTAAGTTCCGCTTGTGATTCCTGAACAGATGCAACCGGTGGCTCATTTAACTCCTCCACCGGTTCGACAGGTTCCGGGATGACACTGTGGTACTTCCGGAATTCATCAATCATTTTTTTGATCTTCTCAGCCTGGGCCATTGATAAATGTTTTGTGATAAGTATCACCGTGTGAAAGCTGCTGAAAGCGCTGCCTGTTCAGTTTTATTAAAAAACTCTGACAGGACGCACATGAAGCTTTGCAGATTTATTGCTGGCACCCTTGGATCCGTCAATAAAATTCAGGCGCCATGCACTGTTCCCATCGTTCCCTGATGAACTCCAATAGTCATCCTCTGCAAACCCTCCTATAGCATGTTTTTGTATGAACATCTCGTGCAGTTCATCTTTCGATGGTAAAAACCAGTCATCATAGGTAACACCATCAACTGCTATTGAATATTCATCGCAAATACGGGCAGCAGTAAATGATTCGGTGCAGCCGGTCACTATTGCGGTTGTGTTGATCTGCCCCATACCATTGTCAGCGGATGTTTCAGGGGTTGAGGCGCCCTGGCAGCCCCAGGAGGCTCCTGCTCCCTGGTCGGATGTTGCCGCTATTAATCCGTGTTGCCCGGTAGCATCAAGATAGAAGATGGTTCCACCTCCAAAATTTTCACCAATATACCGTACTGCATTTGTTGTGAAACTCACTTCGTTCCCATATGCTGTGCCAACACTGTTTTTAGCATATGCTCTTACATAATACTGGGTATTCGGAGTGAGGCCGGTGAGATTACTGATAAATTCACCCATACCACTTCCATTGATGGTATGGCTGTTTGTAACCGTTGGACTTACGGTTTCACTCCAGCAAACACCCCTCATAAAAACATCAACTTCCCCCTCCGACAGAACCTCTCCGCCACTTGTAGCAGTGGTAGTGCCAATTTCAGTAACCTGGGCTGTTGTCACTATTGCAAGGGAGGGATTTGGTAATGTCCTAAAACTAACGGTATCTCCGTATGCTGTGCCAACACTGTTTGTTGCATAAGCACGAACATAATAATGGGTGTTCGGCGTAAGGTCGGTGAGATTACTGGTGAATTCACCGCTGCCTGTTCCATCTTCAGTATGGCTGCCGGTGATTGTAGGAGATGCTGTAGCGCCCCAACATACACCCCTTCCAATGACCTTATCTCCCCCATCGAAAGTCACATTGCCTCCACTGTTGGCTGTGGTTTGGGTAATGTCTGTTACCACGGTTGTGGTTACTGTCGCCATGGTAACAGATGTTGTTAAGGTTTTGGTGGCTCCGTATGCGGTACCACTGCTGTTTATCGCATAGGCCCTGACATAGTACAGTTTATTTACGACAAGCCCGGTGAGGCTGCTTTCAAACGGCCCCGTGCCGCTTCCATCACTGGTGTGAGGGTCAGAAATTGTGACAGTTGGACTTGTGCTCCAGCATGCTCCCCTGAAAAGAACATCAGATCCTCCATCGGAAATTACATTTCCTCTGCAGGTGGCAGTGGAGGGTGTGATATTGAAAATCGTATCTGTTGTGACCTCTGCCAACATGATTGGCATCGCAGTGAACGATTTCTCCCTTCCATAAACCGTATCAAAATTATTGATGGCATAGGCACGCACATAATAATGGGCAGAGGGGGTGAGACCTGTAAGACTGCTCGTAAACTCACCGGAGCCGGATCCATCAAAAGTACGACTGTCAGTTGTGACCGTTGGCGATACAGTGGCGCCCCAGCATACACCCCTGGCAGTAACCGTGAGTCCGCCATCTGATGTGATATTTCCGCCACAGGTTGCAGTATACTGCGTAATGTTTGTCACCGGAGCTGTCAACACCACCAGTTGGCCAGCTACAAATGATACTTCATTGCCATAAGAAATTCCTATGTCGTTGATCGCATAGGCACGCACATAATAAAGACTATCAAGGGTTAACCCGGTCAGGTTGCTGATAAAAGTCCCGGTTCCGCCTCCATCGGTAGTTAAGTTATCTGCAATGGTTGGATTTGTTTTTTTGCTCCAGCAAACACCCCGGTCTGACACCGGTGATCCGCCGTCAGATGATACATCTCCTCCGCTTTTGGCCGTAGTTTGTGTGATTTCGATCACCGGATGTGTAATCACTGTTGGTGCAACAGGTGTATCCAGCGGTGTCATTTTAAATGTGAAGGTGCTGTCAGCGACAGGTTTTTCAAACTTTGTGTTATTGTGGTATCCACTGTCGTAAGCTGTAATTATGAATTGATCTCCCGGTTTGAAACCAAAACCGGCAGAGGACTGATCCTGAACTTTAAGGGTGTTTTTTTCATCTATACTGATTTGACCATTATATTGAATGGTGTTATTTCCCATGCCTGGCGCCGTGTTGATTATTTTTATAGTCCGGCTGTTATTCTTATCAAACACGGCAAGGATTAAAATATCACGTTCGGATGATGAAACAGAAAAAGAATAAAATCCCTTATCCAGTTCATTCCTGAATTCCGCCAGCTTTTTACCAAGCTTGTCAAATAAAATCAGGTTCAGCGGTCCGCCGTAGGTCCTGTATATGCGCACATTCGTAGATCCCTGAAAAGGATTAGGGAAATTTTGCTGTAAGATGAATGATCCTTCACCGTGCTGGTCCAGCTCATCAACCGCCAATGGCCATGGAAGGAGCAAGGTCAGGAGCAAGGTGTCATTAGGGTTACCAAGCGTTGTATCGCAGCCCTCTGTGATGTTGGTAATGAAGATACTATCAAGCGGGAGTGATGTTCCCGTTAAATCAATACCCTTGAAGGTCATGGTGATCCGTGTCTGGCTAAATGCACTCAATACGCCGAAGAAGCAAAATAATAACAGGTAAAACCTTTTCATAATGATGACTTTTTTTAATTTATCTTTTGATTTGTCATTCATAACAAAGAAAAATAGTAAGAATTCCCTTAATATAAAATTTTTCATTAATTTCGTTGCAATATACGATTATCCCTATTAAAAGCCTAATTTCGAAAAAAATTTAATAAAGGAGATTCCGCGGCCAAATAGTCTCTGTTTGTTTATATTTAGAAGCGATCTGATTAAATCTATTAGCCGGGAAGTGGGCAATATTTGTTAGGATATTGAAATATAACCTGGATTTAAATACATTCGTATATTATTTTTGTATCTTGCACCCTACATTAACGAAAAATCTGTTATTATGAGGAGATTTACAGTACTGTTATTGTTTTTTTATCTGGCAGCGACCACAGCCATTGGGGGTGGTTACCAGGTTGGCCTTCACAGCATGCGCAATATTGGCATGGGACTTATTGGTACATCGCTCAGTTACGATGCCAGCAGTTTGTTCTATAATCCGGGAGGCGCCTCTTTCATATTTACGTCGAATGAGTTGCCCCGCCTGATACCAGGGCGAACCTTCAGAAATGAGCATTGGAGTTTTTCCGGTGGAATCAGTTTCGTAATGGCCAGGGCCACCTTCCAGGCCCAGGATGTCATGTACCAGGCCAACCTGAATAATCAACTGAGCACTCCGTTTTATTTATATGGTCTTTATATGCCAAATGAAAATCTTAGCCTGGGCATTGCCATAAATACCCCTTATGGGAACCGGCTTGCCTGGGAAGATGACTGGAAAGGACGCTATCTTATCCAAAATTTGTCCTTCAGGGCAACCACGATCCAGCCTACTGTGTCCTATAAATTTGGTGATTTTATTGGTATTGGCGTAGGTTTGGTTTATGCATTGGGTAATGTCGATGTAAACAAAGCCATTCCTCTTTATGATACTACAACGAGGAATTATGGATCACTTAATATTAAAGGAAACACCAGCAATATAGGGTTTAATGCCGGGATCATGGTTCATCCGGTGAGGCGGATGAGCATTGGCATCGATTACCGCTCCGGGATTAAAATGAATGTCAAAGGGGCTGAAGCAACCTTCTCGGTGCCCAGTTCTCTTGCTAAATCGTTTCCAAAAAATAAAGTCGATGTCTCACTTCCTCTTCCGGCCAATCTTGATTTCGGAGCATCCTACGATTTCGGACGGTTCATGCTGGGCATGAGTTTGAATTTTGTCTTCTGGAATGTATACGATTCGCTCGTATTTAATTTTCAAACCAAAACCGATGCGGTCGACCGTACCGCAATTCCAACGCTTTATCAGAACCGGCTGATCATCCGCGTTGGCGGCCAATATACCTTTAAGCGTCTGGTCACAATAAGGGCAGGTGGTTATTATGATCCATCACCGGTACCCGATGATTATTTGAGCCCCATGACCCCCAGCACCAATGAAATAGGATTTACCTGCGGGATATCCATCTCGCCGGCCGAAGGATTCAGCATTGATGCTGCCTTCCTCTACCTGATGGGCATGGAAAGAACCGGGAGCTACAGTCCTGAGAATTTTGCAGGTACTTATAAAACAGGCTTTTCCATCCCTGGTATCGGGCTTACCTACAATTTTTAACAAAATAACATGAACCATATGAAAAGACTCTTTATTACCATATTAGTACTGTCCCTCTTCACTGCCTGTGAACGAAAGATAGATGAATTTGTTCCGGATACAAACACCCTTAATTTCAACAAGTTTGTCGCAGTAGGAGGATCCTATAGCGCTGGTTATGCCGATGGAGCCCTTTATAAAACCGGTCAGGAAAATTGCATCCCGAATATCATAGCGGAACAATTCAAACTTGCAGGAGGTGGAAAGTTTAACCAGCCTTACCTGAAGGGTGATAAATATGCGAATGGTGTAGGTGTTCAACCAAAAACGGATGGGAGTTTGTATTTCCATACCGAACTTAGCCTTCAATTTGTAAAGGATTTAACTTGTGCTGGAACACCCCTTACAACCTCTTCACTGAAATCAATTTATACCGTTGACGATCCTGATCAAGCCCAGTTATATGCACTCCTTGTCACCAGGCCTGATTCAATTGGCCCTTACAATAATATGGGGGTTCCCTGGATCAGGATAAACGACCTTTACAAAGATGCTTTGCAGCTTAACAACCCTTATTTCACCCGGTTTTCCGCATCATCTGCTTCCAGTATCATGAAAGATGCACTTGCCCAGCAACCCACCTTCTTTATGTTCTGGGCAGGGGATAACGATGCCCTAATGCCGGCGCTTGCCGGGACAGATCAGGGTATTACAAAGGTAGATACTTTTCAATTCTACTACAACCGGGCAGTTGATAACTTACTGGCCTCAGGCAGCAGCCCAAAAGGTGTTCTTGTCACCATTCCTGATATCACCAGTATCCCGTTTTTTACCACCATCTCGAAACAACTTCCGTATAATGGGGTTGAACTGGTGCGTCAGGGTCAGGCAGATAAACTTAACGCGTTATATAATTCTTACGAGCATCCTGAAATCGTATGGAAAGTTGGTCTAAATCCCTTCGTTATCATAAAAGAGGATGGCAGCTTAGGACAGATGGATCAGGATGACATTTTCCTGCTGACATTGCCGACAGATTCTATAAAATGCAGGGGAATGGGTATGGGCGATACGATTGAAGATAAACTCTACCCGATACCCAGGCAATTTGTACTCCAGCTATCAGCGAAAGATAATATCCAGGACATGATTGTAAAATACAATGAGATCATTACTAAACTTGCAGGGGAAAAAAGCCTTGCGCTTGCCGACCTGAATGCATTCATGAAAACACTCGAAAGCGGGATGGTATTCGATGGAATTAAGATGAATACGACCTATATCTCCGGAGGCATGTTCTCAACCGATGGCATTCATTTAAATCCTTTGGGGAATGCTGTTGTTGCCAACTATATTATCCGGGCTATCAATGCCAAATATGAATGCAAGATTCCACAAGCCAATATCACCGAATACCCTGGACTTTGGTTCCCGTAATGTTGCATTGAAAATTCTGACCAGGCACACCAAATCAATAAGGATCAGGTAACTTTTTTAAGTTAATGAAAGATCCCCTTCCGACCTTATCTTTCAAAGGGAGGGAGTTCCTTTACCAGATTGTTACCAGCCATAAAGGAAAAAAAGTTCCCAATGTGCGAACATTTTATTATCTTTGCATTCAACTATCATAGATGGAACGAGTATTTTCAAAGAGTACATTGAGAGAATATTGGGAGAAATATCCTGATAGTGAACAATATTTGAAGACCTGGTACGAAACCGTTATGAATTCAAAATGGACTGGCCCAAATGATGTTAAGGAAACCTTTGTACATGCAAGTGTTCTGAAGAACAATCGGGTAGTTTTCAATATTAAAGGCAATTCGTACCGGCTTGTGGCAAAGTTCAATTATGAAAAGCAATGGATTTTTGTCAAATTCATTGGTACTCATTCTGAATATGATAAAATCGATGCAAATACCATTTAAAAAGACTCATATGAATATTAAACCCATAAAATCGGAGCAGGATTATACACATGCGCTAAAACGCCTTGATGAAATCTTTGATTCACCGATAGGTAGTCCTGAAAGTGATGAAGCTGATATTCTGGGGTTGTTAGTCGATGAATATGAAAAGAAGCATTACCCAATAGAAGCCCCTGATCCGATTGAGGCAATAAAAATCAGGATGGTGGAATTGCAATTGAAACAAATTGATTTAATCGATGAGATTGGCGGGAAAAGCAGAGTTTCTGAGATTCTCAACAGAAAACGAAAATTGACGGTGGAAATGATTCGCAAACTTACAAACAAATTGAATTTATCAGCCGACCTCTTAGTCAATGATTATCAGTTATCAAAGTGAAGTTTATTGCTGCCCACCGTTACTGCCTGATTGATAATGGCCGCTGGCTAATCTTTTACACAGCGGATGCTAAGACCATAGCCGTATAAACTGCCGTGGCGATAAGCTGCAGCAACATTGAAACTCAGGTCGCGGGACCATGTGCTCGAATCGTTCACAGTTTTCGACCACCAGCCGCCATAGTAGCCGATGAGGTCGAAATGACCATTGTAGGATCGATACCCACCAGGAAGGGCTGAAAAACCGCTGCTGTTGTCAGCTCCTGTATTTGGACTCAACCAGTTTACAGTGCCAGCTTCTTTTAGCTGGCCACCCGCTAAACCATACTGTTCAAGATAATCAATCAGAATTATCCAGTCATCATCTGTTGGAATATGCCATCCTATAGGTGCAAGCTTACCGGTATTAATCGCATACCAGTTGTATAAAATACCATAAGCTGCAAGCCTTGAAACAGAATCATTACCATACCAACAATACCCAGGGGTTGTTAAATTACTCCACGATGCACTATCTCTCACAGATGGTATAAGAGATTTGCCGTCATTATATTTTTTAGTTCTTAGGTTTTCTGCCATCCACTCCTGGGTGCCAATGATCACTGTTTTGTATGTGTTTCCTTCAATATCGGTTACCGAACCATAAACTGGTTTATTTTCGTTTATGACATAGCCTTTCTTGCAACCGGATGGCAGAAAGATAATTACTCCAATAACAGCAACTGCATATATCAGGATTCTGGTTCTTTTTCTCATTACGCTTCAATGTTTAAGGGTAAGCGCATTAATTGACCGGTTATATTCTTTATTCCCATGCATGGAATTCAATCAAATGTTGAGCCTACTCTGAAAAGTCCGATCAATTGGATCCTGAGCGGAGTCGAAGGATGCAAACACCTGATAATAAAGACACTTCGACTTCGCTCAGTGTCCGGTTTTCCGTTAAATTGCCTTTTCGGAGCAGACTCAATATTAAATTCAAACACAAGTGCACACATTTACTGTGTGCGCAATGTCGTCCAGGTTTTGCCGCCATTGATGGTTTTTACAATGGTTCCGCCAACCCCCACTGCATAACCGGTATTGGCATTGGTGAAGAAAACAGAATGTAACCCGTTTGTTGTTGCGCCGGGCGAAGATGACCAGGTTGTGCCGCCATTGGTGGTTTTCAGGATGGCGCCGCTGCCGCACACGACAAATCCTGTGTTGACATCGGTAAAGTAAACTGAATTTAACCATTCGGTAATTCCGCACTTTAAAACAGTCCAGGTTGTACCGCCATCGATGGTTTTTACAACGATCCCATCACCCCCCACCGCATAACCCGTATTTGCATCGGCAAAATAAACTGACCGCAACTGGCCTGCGGTGCCGGGCAATAAGGTGGTCCAGCTTTTGCCTCCATCGGTGGTTCTGATAATAATTCCCTGATAATCATTCGTAACACCCACGGCATAACCTGTGTTTTCACTGGTAAAGAAAACAGACAATAAATGACCGGGTATGCCGATCGACAACACGGCCCAGGTTGTTCCTCCATTGATGGTTTTCAGGATGGTTCCGCTGCTGCATACCGCATAACCTGTCTGGGCATCGGTAAAGCATGCCGACTCTAACATCCTGGTCATTCCAATGGATAAATTGGTCCAGGTTTTTCCTGCATCGGTGGTTTTTAAAATAGTGCCGCTGCTGCATACGGCATAACCGGTTTTGGATTCGGGAAAGTGAACTGAATTTATCTGATCTGTTGTACTGCTTTTCAATGCAGTCCAGGATGCGCCTGCATTGCTGGTCTTTAAAATGGTTCCACCGTTACCGGCGGCATAACCTGTTTTGGCATCGGTAAAGCAAACGGAATTTAAATTCCGGGGCAAGGGCGATTGCGAAAATACCCAGGCTGAAATAATTGTTAAACAGAGTAAAAGTAAAGTTTTTTTCATCGTTACTGTTTTTTTACCGGCCAGATGCCTGCTTTGCGCCGCGATGCCGGAAGGCACACCAGGTAGAAAATTCCAACTATTTTTAGTTACTGTATGCATTACGATCATGAGGATGGATGTTCATAGTATTTAAGTGTTCACTGCACCCACTGTCAAAAAAAGCTACCTGATCAAAGTCACCGTTCCTTTGTTGGTAACATTGGTACCGTTGTCGAGGTAATAGATCACCCACACATAAACATCGGAGGGGCACAAATCGATCCCATTGTTATTCGTTGAGCCATCCCACGAATCCATAATGTTGTCAGTATAGAAAACTTGTTGACCCCACCGGTTATAAATTTCAAGTTTATATTCCGTTATACTTTCAACCGGCAAGCCCGTAATTCGGAAAGTTCTGTTTTCAATGACACTGCTGTTGGGGATAAAAGCGTTGGGGGCTGGGTCAACAACGGTGACTCTAACATTTTCTGGTGCTAACTTCTCACTACAGATTGTCGTTTCGACTCTGTAGTCAGTCGTCACCTGAGGCGCTACGACTACCATTGGGACCAATGGATCCTTGTTGAAAGGGTCTGAACTTGAATTTTCGTACCAGAGATATTCTATTTTATCCTTGGGAATGATTGGCTCCATTGGAGATGAGAATGAGACATAAGTATAGTTGTTAGCAGTTCGGTCTATTGGCAAAAAGCGGTAAGCTTCAGAAGAACCACTAAGGACAGTCCAAGAGCTGGCATTTCTTCCAGTAGGAGATATCGCTAATGATTGGTAAGCATCTTGTAACCCTATTGTAGCTTTATTGTTATTTGACTGAAGACATTCTGGTTTTTGCCGAATATTAGTCTCGATAATATTTGAAGTTTCATACAATACTATTTGAAAGGTAACCATTTCCGATTGACACCAACTCATAGGAGTCTGGCACCAAATGATTACGAGTTTGCAATTTGGGCTGCTGCCAATTTTTCTGTAGTAAATGTGAGGGCTACCACTTCCGGTTGGGTCAAGATCACAGAAAGATCCAAAAATACATATTCTAGGTTTTAAATTATCGTTAGGGTGACTAGGGATAGTAAATGCATCCCGGGCATTAGCAGTTCTATCTGAAGAACTAAAACTTACAAAACCATTTGCCCCAACATAAAAATCCGTATATCGATTACCAAAAAAATAAAAATCAAAACCAATAAGATAAGGCCCTTCTACCCAATCATTCCCTGGTTGAGAAGAATTTACCGGCTCAGCTAACATCCCATATTCTGCTGTTAATGTCACAGGCACTCCAGGAAAAATTGTTGCCGAAGGTGGATCAATCGTAACCTGGGAGACAAGAATAGCAGGGATATTGAAAAGGAGAAGAAGTAATAGAAAATGCAATTGAAAGCGCCGGACTTTGTTTCGAATCAGGCGAATATTCAGAATGAAGCTCATCGAAAGTTTTAATAAAGTTATAGGGATTCTGCCCTATTCTATGGTCACAGGTACAGCGTGACATTTTCAATACAAACTTAATAATTTATGGCCATATTGTATAATATTTTTTCATTCGAGATTTATTTGTTAGCTATGGGATGATGGAATACTGTCCTGTACTGAAAAAACTATACATGTCAGAAGGTTTGTCCCCGAGTGACTGTACATGACAGGAATGCGTAACTTTGTCATTCATTTTAACCAAGTATCATCCGCACCATGGAAAAGATTTGTTTCTTTATTCTTTGTTATATCCCTGTTTTGATGGGATATAGTCAGATACAGAAAAGCGTCAACTTTTCTGACACAATCTTTGGCCTCGACATTGAAATGGTTTTTGTACCGGGCGGAACCTTCAGCATGGGCAATGACGATGGCGAAAAGGATGAAAATCCGGTACATTCCGTAACGCTGACCAGCTTTTTTATCGGGAAGACCGAGGTCACACAAAGACAGTGGCGTACGGTAATGGGCGATAATCCCAGCTTTTTTTTGGAGTGTGATAATTGCCCCGTTGAACAGGTGTCGTGGCATGATGTGAGAGCGTTTATTGAAAAACTGAACCGGAAAACAGGAAAAACCTATCGTCTGCCCACGGAAGCGGAGTGGGAGTATGCCGCAAGGGGAGGTATTACAGGCAAAGGATATATATACAGCGGGAGCGATAATATAGGCGAGGTGGCTTTTTACACAAAGAATTCCGGTTCAAAAACCCATCCGGTGGGGGAGAAGCAACCGAATGAACTGGGATTATTGGATATGAGCGGAAATTTATTGGAATGGTGCAGCGATTGGTATGGCGCCTATTCATCAAGTCAGCAAACCAACCCGAAGGGGGCCCGGTCAGGCACAAACCGCGTTTTCAGGGGAGGCAGCTGGGCAAGTCACTCCAGGCATTGCCGCAGCACAAACCGCGGCGACGACGATCCCGACAGCAGGGGTGCCAATATGGGTTTCAGGTTGGTTTTTGTGCAGTAGGATAGAGGGATTGTTCAATAAAGCCGTGAAGGATTCGTTTGTCAACAGCCGCATCGATTGAAAGAAGGTCTCGTCTGTAGCAGAGACCTTCTTCCAAACGCGCCGTAGGTGCGAAATATTGGTAGAACGATGAGGTTCAGGAGCATTTCGCGCCATAGGTGCGAAATATTGGTAGAACGATGAGGTTCGGGAGCATTTCGCTCCGTAGGTGCGAAACATTGGTAGAACGATGAGGTTCGGGAGCATTTCGCTCCGTAGGTGCGAAATATTGGTAGAACGATGAGGTTCAGGAGCATTTCGCGCCGTAGGTGCGAAATTATTTCCCTGAGAATCAAATCCAAAATGTGTTGCGCACCTACGGCGCGCTGAGCTCGGGGTGGGGGCATGCGGGCTACCAGGATTTGGCTCCTACGGAGCCGGAAAGGATTATTGAAAACTGTAGCATCAAACAGGAGGGATCTTGCTATATTGAATTCCACTGGTATAGCAGCGCTCATTCAAATTAAATTATCTTTTCAAAAAGAAATGATAGCTGGAGCATATCCCACCGCATCGGTTGAATTTCGGGATAATATTCCTTTACATTTCTGAAAATATCTAACAGACCATAGGAGTTTTTAAGCTCAATCCCTATTTTTAATGTATGAATGTAGCAATTAATTCCGATGCCGGTATTAACAAACAAGTTGTTTGCATTGACAGTTACACTCCTGGAATAGTTAGTATGAAATCCCGCCTGATCATATTGGGTAAAGTTCATCCACGCAATTGTGTATTGCCCGCCTCCTGACAGGAATATCCTGAAGTTCTTTGAATTATAAAACCTGAATTTTAATTCGGCAGCAAGATTGATTTGATTTTTTTGCCAGCCAATCTGAATGCCTTGTACATAGCGATCGCTGACAATAGTACCATGATTCATCGTTATTGACGGCATTACACGGATTTCGAAAGTCTTATTGATCTGGCAGGCCAGGATTAAAGAAAATTGATTGAACCAGATATTTGTATTTACTGCATGATCATTGAATAATATATTGGCATACATGCCTAACCCGAATCCGAATGAAATACGTGGTTTATCATAAACTGATATTATCGGTTGCTTTACGGCAACACCCCCCGGCATTATTTTAATGGAACTGTCTGGCAGAATATTTTTGATGCTATCGGCAACACAACGCACACTGTACCCATGTTTTTTGTAGTATTTGTGGCGCCATCGGATATAATCAGCCGTGCGTTCAATTTCCCTGCCGTAAGCAAAATGTTTTGAACTTTCTGTAGATGTCCAGAAAGCTGCTCTTGATCCAACCCATAAAAATGTTCCACAATCACTTCTTAAGCCATACGGGATGGCGCTAAAGCCAGTTCCATTGGTGGCTGCAATATTTTCTCCAACCCACGGAGGGGTAGTCAATGGTTCTTTCATTAATCCCCCGGCAACCTGTCCGCCACCAACGGAATCGACAAGCGCCTGCCATTCTTTATTGCCCGGAATATGCCACCCGTCCGGTGCCAGTCCTCTCTGATCGTTCACTGCATACCAGTTATAGAGTTTGCCAACTGGTTCATAAACTTCCGGCAAATCATCACGATCAGCAGCAGAACGGGTAATCATCTTCATATTATAACACCAAGCTCCTGTTCTAAGTCTTCTCCATTTTTTTGAATCCTGCACCTGAGGGATCGTATCTCCATTGCGATAATGGTCAACCTCCAGATTTTTCTTCATCCAAAGCTGACCTCCTATTTTAACAACTTCAATTTGTTTGATGGTTGTTTGATTTTCAGGTGGCATTGCTTCGTATGAAAATGGGATGCAGTCGCTGTTTTCACAAACCAACCGCACGCCAAGACCTTCCTTTTTATCGTAGATTTCTCTCTTGTTTAAATCAAATTTGATATCAACATTAGCGCCAAGGGCAGTTGATCGGGTATCGCCGGATGAAGACCAAAAAGTCGCCCTTTCACCAAAACCAATGAATTTCCCGGACTTTGACCGCAGTCCATTTGGAAGCAGGTTAAAACTGACCGCATCTGTAACAGTATCAGAAGTAAAGTCAAGAGAGGAGATCAGTTTTTGAGATTCTTCGTGTGTTGGTAACCTCCATCCCTCTGGTGCCAGTCCTCTCGGGTCGTTAACGGCGTACCAGTTATAAAGTTTTCCATAAACAAAACGATTTCCCTCCTTATTCAAATAATAACACCAGGCCCCTGTTTTAAGTTTTCTCCACATCTCGTTATCCTGCACATTTGGAATTGCATCTCCATTCCGATAATGATCCACATCCAGGTTTTGGGCCGTCCATATCTGGACGCCAATTTTTACAGTCTGAATGGTTTTCCAATTGCTAAGGCCAGCATCCTGAGCATGATTTTGGGCAAATAGGGCCGTGATGTTAAAAATCAGGAATCCGCAGAAAAATACCAGAACTTTCATAGGCCAGAATTTAAGGTGAATGTCAATTGGTGTTCTATGATCATTTCAGTATTCATAAATATAGTGAATTTGTAAAAAATGAGGCTCGGTTAATTGTCAGATGATCTGTTTGTTGAAAATTAAAAGAATAGGTATAGGCGCTTAGGCATCCCATTTTTTGATACCTTTGAGCCATGGAAACGAGAGAAATTTTGGTTCTTTATCACTTTGAGTGGGTAACATAATGAGGATTGATTTTAGAAAAGTCGAGTTTTCCGGTGAGCAGATAGATAATTGCTTTGATGGTGTCATATCTTCGATA
>Ga0247842_10003027_pt1 | contig 23489 bp, 21 predicted proteins | sample LaCruzMarch2015__3_FD_192411 | JGI IMG/M metagenome (GOLD analysis project Ga0247842, IMG submission 192411) | Freshwater microbial communities from meromictic Lake La Cruz, Castile-La Mancha, Spain - LaCruzMarch2015_19m | ecosystem: Environmental > Aquatic > Freshwater > Lake | place: Spain...
CGCGGTCGGGGCCATGATCGCCATGCCGGAGTTCATCGATGTCATCATCCCGCGCGGCGGCAAGGGGCTGATCGAGCGCATCAGCCGGGACGCGCGGGTACCGGTGATCAAGCACCTGGATGGCATCTGTCACGTGTACCTGGACGCCGCCGCGGACCCGGACCAGGCCCTGCGCATCGTCATGAACGCCAAGACCCAGCGCTACGGCACCTGCAACACCCTGGAAACCCTGCTGGTCGACGCCCCGGTGGCCGCGACCCTGCTGCCGCCCATCGCCGCCGCCCTGGCCGCCCAGGGCGTGGAACTGCGCGGCTGCCCGCGCACCCTGGAACTGGTCCCCTACGCCCTGCCGGCGACCGACGAGGACTGGGACACCGAGTACCTGGCCCCCATCCTCTCGATCCGGATAGTGGACGGACTGGACGCCGCCATGGACCACATCGCCCGCCACGGCTCGGCCCACACCGACGCCATCGTCACCCAGGACTATGGCCGCGCGCGGCGCTTCCTGCGCGAGGTCGACTCAAGCTCCGTCATGGTCAACGCCAGCACCCGCTTCGCCGACGGCTTCGAGTACGGCTTAGGCGCCGAGATCGGCATCAGCACCGACAAGTTCCACGCCCGCGGGCCGGTGGGGCTGGAGGGGCTGACCTCGCTCAAGTTCGTGGTGCTGGGTGATGGGCAGGTGCGGGGCTGACCCTGCCGGAGTTCAAGGCTTCAGCCTTGGCGCCCCCCTCCAAGGCTGAAGCCTTGGACTCCGATTCAAATCATTCCTTGGAGGACGCCCATGGCCACGCATCGTTATGAACAAGACATCGTCGCCTGGGCCGATGAACAAGCGCGGCTGCTGCGTGCCGGCGCCTTCACTCTGTTGGACATCGAACACATTGCCGAGGAGATCGAGGACGTGGGCAAGAGCGAGCGGCGCGAATTGAAAAGCAGGATGGCCGTGCTCCTGGCCCATCTCCTGAAGTGGCAATACCAGCCCGAGCGCCAGGGCAATAGCTGGCGACGCACGATCAGGATCCAGCGCCGCAGCGTCATCCGTTGTCTTGCCGAAACGCCCAGTCTGAAGGCCGACTTGCGGGATGCCGGATGGTGGGAACAGGCCTGGGACGATGCCATCAGCAACGTGCTGAAAGAGGTCGAGATCGACGACCTGCCCGAAACCTGTCTCTGGTCGATGGACGACATTCTGAATGATGAGTTTTGGCCTGAGCCGTAGGATGGGCAGAGCGGGAGCGATGCCCATCATCCCGGGTCGCGGCGGCGGCCTTGATCATCATCCCGGCCACTGGGAGCGCCGCACCCCAGTGCGGCGCAATCTCTCAAACGACTGAGGCATCGCATGTTGCGGATAGGCCGGGCCGCGACTTGGGTGCGGCGCTCCCAGTGGGTCGGCCTGAGGGCCGACCCACAAGCGTCGCTGGCCGGAACGATGATCAAGGTCGTAGCCTGGATGGAGCGCAGCGGAATCCAGGTCCCCTCGGCAACCCGCTGATTCATCGCCTACCTGCGAGGCCGCACCCGGATTCCGCTGCGCTCCATCCGGGCTACGGGGAGGTCGCGGCGAATACTTGCCCAGTCTCGAATGCCCCGTCCGGCCCAGGGGACGAAAATCCCCCGTGGTAGCGGCTTCCTTCAGCCGCGATGCGAGGCCGCGATAACCTGCGACATGGCGGCGGCTTGCGAGGGCTCGTCGCGGCTGAAGCCGCTCCCACAGCGTCGCTGCGCGACCTACACGGCAAGGCCTCAGGCCCCTGGCTGATCGGGCCTACACCGGAGGTCGAGGCTTCAGCCGGACGGCGGCGCCGGGCCGGGCCGGGGCCCGGCGCTCCCGCGGATCAGCCCGCGAAATTCGCCGCCGCGAAGTCCCAGTTGATCTTGTCCCAGATGGTTTCCAGGTACTTGGGACGGGCGTTGCGGTAGTCGATATAGTAGGCGTGCTCCCAGACATCGACCGTCAGCAGGGGCTTCTTGCCGGAGGTCAGGGGGCAGCCGGCATTGGCGGTGTTGAAGATCTCAAGCGAGCCGTCGGCGTTCTTCACGAGCCAGGTCCAGCCGGAGCCGAAGTTGGTGACGGCGGACTGGGTGAAGGCCTTCTTGAAGTCCTCGAAGGAGCCGAACTTGGCATCGATGGCGGTAGCCAGGGCGCCGGTGGGGGCACCGCCGCCGGTGGGGCTCAGGCAGTTCCAGTAAAAGGTATGATTCCAGACCTGGGCGGCATTGTTGAAGACCCCGCCCGAGGACTTCAGGATGATGTCTTCCAGGGACAGTGACTCGAACTCGGTGCCCGGGATCAGGTTGTTGAGGTTGGTGACATAGGCCTGGTGGTGCTTGCCGTAGTGATAGTCGATGGTCTCGGCGGAGATCACGGGGGCAAGGGCGTCCTTCGCGTAGGGCAGTGCGGGCAGTTGGTGTGCCATGGTCGGAATTCTCCGGGTGCTGAGGGTTGGGATTGGTGCGGGGTCCAGGCCCGGGGCGGCGGTCTGCGCCGCTGCCCCGGTGCCTGATGAAGGCGATCAAGGAGGCTGTAAAGCCGTGGACCCGAGTTAGGGTCTTGGCGGGGGCTTTGCAACCTTGGCCGCGCGCCCGGGCACCACGGGGTCAGGTCAACCTGGGAAGAGTCGTTATCCACAGATGAACACAGATGAACACAGATTATTCATTGACTTACGCTTGGCCGGGGACTCACCTTGCCGCTGATTGTGAGAGTAGCGATAAGCGTCTGACAATTCAAAGAAAATCTGTGTCCATCTGTGTCCATCTGTGGATTCTACGGTAAGTCATTGCGGCCGGCGGGCGAGCCCCGGCGGCCGCGGGAGCAGGCGCTATGTGCGGTATCTGTGGTGAACTGCGTCTCGACGGCGCCCCGGCGGACCTCGCGGTGATCGCGTCCATGATGGCGCGATTGACCCGCCGCGGGCCTGACCATGGCGGGAGCTACAGCGACGGCGCCCTGGGGTTCGGCCACCGGCGGCTCGCGGTCATCGATCTCTCTGTGCGCTCCAATCAGCCCATGGTCGACGCGGAGCTGGGCCTCGCCCTGGTCTTCAACGGGACCATCTACAACTACCGGGAACTGCGCCGGGAACTCGAGGCCAAGGGCTACCGCTTCTTCTCCGACGGCGACACCGAGGTCATCCTCAAGGCCTGGCACGCCTGGGGCGAGCGCTGCCCGGAGCGCCTGCACGGCATGTTTGCCTTCGCCCTCTGGGACGCCAACCAGCGCGTGCTGTTCCTCGCCCGGGACCGCTTCGGCATCAAGCCGCTGTACTGGTCGCGGCAGGGCCCGTGCTTTCGGTTCGCCTCGACCACCCAGGCCCTGCTGGCGGCCGGCGGGGTGGACACCCGCATCGACCCCATCGCCCTGCACCACCTCTTCACCCTGCACGCCGTGGTGCCGGCCCCCCGCACCATCCTGGCCGGGGTGCGCAAGCTCGCCCCGGCACACTGGCTGCGGCTGGACGCCGACGGCGGCGAGGTCGAAGAGGCCTATTGGAGTCTGGATGCGACGCGCCCGGACCCGCTGCCGAGCGAGGCCGACTGGCTCGCCGACATCCACGAGCGCCTGCGCCTGGCGGTGAAGCGGCGCAGCGAGGTGGCGGACGTGCCGGTCGGGGTTCTGCTCTCGGGCGGCCTGGACTCCAGCCTCCTGGTCGCCCTGCTGGCGGAGGCTGGGGTGGCGGACCTGCGGACCTTCTCGGTGGGCTTCGAGGACACCCCGGAGGAGGCGGGCAGCGAGTTCGAGTACTCGGACCTGGTGGTGGCCCGCTACGGCACCCGTCACCGCAAGTTCCGGGTCCCCAACGATCAGGTCTTGAAGCGCCTGCCCGAGGCCATCGACGCCATGACCGAGCCCATGTTCGGCCAGGACGCGGTGGCCTTCTATCTGCTGTCCGAACAGGTCTCCCGGGAAGTCAAGGTGGTCCAGTCCGGCCAGGGGGCCGACGAGGTCTTCGGCGGCTATTTCTGGTACCCGCGCATCGCGGCCGAGCCGTCCGGCTCGCGCCTGGCGCGCCTGGCGAAGCACTATTTCGACCGCGACCACGCGGAATACCTGCGCATGGTCCAGCCGGCCTACGCCGGAGCGGACCCGACCTCGCCGCTGCTGGAGGCGCTGCTGGAGGCCCCGGGGGCGGACGAGGTGATGGACGCCATCCTGCGGCTCGATGTCACCACCCTGATCGTCGATGACCCGGTGAAGCGCGTCGACAACATGACCATGGCCTGGGGCCTGGAGGCGCGGGTGCCCTTCCTGGACCACGAACTGGTCGAACTGGCCGCGCGCTGCCCCCCGGCGCTGAAGCTGCGCGACGGCGGCAAGTACCCCCTGAAGGCCATGGCCCGCGGCCTGCTGCCGGATGCGGTGATCGACCGCCCCAAGGGCTATTTCCCCATGCCGGCGCTGAAATATGTCCGCGGCCCCTTCCTGGACCTGATGCGCGACGCCCTGACCGCGCGCGCCGGGCGCGAGCGCGGGCTCTACCGGCCCGAGTACCTGGACCTGCTGCTCGCCGCCCCGGACCTGCACCACACCCGCATCCAGGGCAATAAGCTTTGGCATTTAGCGCTGCTGGAGTTGTGGCTGCAGCGTAATGTCGATGGGGCCGCGGCCGGCTGAAGCCTCGACCTCCGGTTGCCCCGGCGGCGCCCAACCGGAGGTCGACGCTTCAGCGGGAGGCGGCGCGAAAGCCTCTTTCCACCAATGATCGGGCTTGTCCGACGGTAGTGCAGGGTGTTAACGTTTCTCCGGTGTCATTAAGGCAAGACGAGATCGCTGACGATCGCCGCAAGCGCAAAATCGGCTAGCCGCCAGGCCTTGGGGAATTACCATGGACCACGACCAGAACTTCAAGAACCTGATCATCGACTACCCGCGGGAGGCGGTGCAGTTCTTCGCCGCAGACGAGTCCGAGGCCGTCGATGAACAGGCCCGGATCATTCCGATCCGCGAGGAACAACTCAAGGAACGGCTGGGCGAACGCTTCCGCGAACTGGACGTGCCGTTGCTGGTCGAGTGGCCGGACGGCCGCCGCGAGGCCCTGTTGTTCGTGCTGGAGGAAGAGACCGAGTCACGGCGGTTCTCGATCCATCGGCTCGCGCATTATTGTCTCGATCTGGCTGAACTGTTTGCCACCGAGCGCGTCGTCCCGGTCGCGATCTTCCTGCACCAGGGGGCAGCGCCCAGCCGAGTTGCTGCTCGGCGGTGACCGCCAGCGCTATATGGCGTTCCGCTACCTGTCCTGCAGCCTGTTCGACCTCGACTGGCAAGACTACCGCGAAAGCGACAACCTGGTCGCCCGGCTGAACCTGCCCAACATGCGCTACCGGGACGAGGACCGCGTCGCGGTCTATGCCTGGGCGGTGCGGGGGCTGCTGGCCCTGGAACCCGATCCCGAGAAACGGCTGAAATACGTCCAATTCGTCGATATCTACGCCGCGTTGAGCGCCGCGGAGCGCGAACGCTACCAACAAGACTACCCCGCGGAGACAGCAACCATGGTTTCATTTCAGACCAGGTTTGAGCAGATCGGCGAGCAGCGCGGCGAGGCCGCCATGCTGCTGCGCCTCCTGGAGCGCAGATTCGGCGCGGTATCGGACCAACAGCGCGAGCGCATTCAGAACACCGACGCCGACACGCTATTGGCATGGTCGGACCGCATCCTGACGGCCGCGGACATCAACGAGGTTCTGCATTAGGCGCTCGCCCCGTCATGGCGCGATCAGGACCGCGACGGGTGGGCGGTCATGAACCAAAGTGCTATTTCGATTTTCGACCTGAGTCCGATCAACCGGAGTACCGACCATGCAGGCAATCGAATTCGATGCGATCGTAACAGACCAAGCCATTCCTCTGCCACGGACCACCCTGTTGACCGTTGGACAGCCCGTCAGAGTCGTGGTGATGTTCGATCCAAGCGGCGCAACGGATCAAGCCAAACCACATGCCGGGGCCATCGCGCGACTGGCTCGCAACCCATTAGTCATAAAGGATTTCGCGCCACTCTCGCGAGATGAAGTCCATGCCCGATAGTATCTTTGTGGACTTCAATCTGTGGCTCTACGCCTTAGCGAGCTTGGCGCCTTGGCCTAAGCAACTGGCCGCTTTAGGATGATGGCTCTATCTGTGCACGAGATACGCGCCGCTGACCCTCTTAACCAAAAAGCCTCGAACTCCGGGTCGCCGCCGCGACCCACCGGAGGCCGACGCTTCAGCGGGAGGCGCCCGGATACCAACACCCAGTGTGGCCAGTGAGGTGTTACCATGAACCAAAGTACTCTGTCGATTTTCGACCTGGGTCCGTCCGAGAAGCTCCAATTAGTGGAAGATCTCTGGGACGATCTTGCCGCCACGCCCGCCGATGTTCCCATAGCAGACGGGCAGATAGAAGAATTGGATCGCCGCCGGGCGAATCTGAAAAGCAATCCGGCCTCGGGGCTGTCGTGGGAGGAGGTGAAGCGAAGGGTCCGCGGCCATCATGGCCAATGACATCGCTATCGCGCCGGAAGCCGCGCAAGACATTGGGCGGAGCCCCAAGAAATGTAATCTATCCCCCAATATTTGTCCCCCAACATTTCTGAATTCAGCGTGCCGCGTTCTCTATTCCGAAGGCATGCAGCACGTTAAAGTCGTCGAGCAACGACTGCCCATCCTGAATCCTCTGCTCGCAGGGTCGACGATATCACGGGCTGGTAGCAGGTAGCAGATCTACCTGCGTGCAATACTCGACCCTGCCCCTATGTCCTTCAGGGAGTTATGTCGACGGCATAGATGGACTCAGTGTCACCCCAAAGATCACAAGGAGAAGCACTTCCAAGGGTGCCTTTCCCATAGATAGCAACGGTCTTTTGAGTCGCATACGCCATCATTAAGCTCGCAATAGTAGCCTTCCCGGCAGTAGTATTCGTGGCTACGACAAATCTATTGCGGTCGCGTGTTGCTGTGGCACAAGGGGGGGGATTGGTAACCGCTTTGTTTACGGTCACAAACAATACCTCCCAAAGTGGCGTCGCCGTGATCATTACGATCTTAGCGTCCTGTGCGCTTCCAGCGACAGCTTGCGTCGTCGCCAGCGTTGGCGAAATGACCGTGAGCAAGATCAACAAGCCGTTGCGACTGGTGATCGAGGTATTTTTCATAGTATCTCCTGCTGTTGCATTCAGATGCCTGTGTTCTGTTTCGTCGGCGCCACTGCTTTAGCTTATCTATAAAATGTAGCTCATTGGCTCATCAGGAATCTTTCTCGCGTCATCTAGCCAGTCGTTGTCCACCGCTAAAGCCCTCCCGAGGAATTAGGATTTTAACTTTCAGTTTAGACGAATTTATGGCAGTTACAAGATTACAAAAGATGATAGTCCGGATGTCAAATGGTGGGACGATAGCAGCGTTTTGTGTTAGCCGTTTCGAGCCGAGTCAGCCGGTTTAAGCCACTAAAGGGGGCAGCCTAGCGGAAGATCGTCGCTTCAATAGGTTGCGAGAAGATCCAGATTCCGCTGGGCTCCATTGAGACTACAAGTTCCGCATCGGTCTAAGTGCTTGTAACACCTCTCTACTTAGGAATGCTCCGACAAAGCCACGCGGTGCGGTGCGGTGCGGTGCTCGGGGAGCATCGCTTCGCGGAGCCGATTCCCAATCCTGCCCTAATTTGCGTGGTAATACATTTCACTCACCTGTGCAATCCCCCTTGGGTTGCATCCAGCGATGCTAAAAGAAATTGGCTTTCCGCTTGAGGCAGCGGCTAGCAGCATGGCATATATCCCTTTAGCATTGGTTCCTGAAACTATGTAATGCCCGCTTGTTGCTGTACTGCTACAGCCGGGGTCTTTGTCCTCCGCAGCAAAGTAGAAAAGGCTGTCGTAAGTGAATTGGCCAACCCAAACAACTCTCGTCTTGGTGCTCAGGTTGGCGCCGTAGGCTAGACTTGACAAGATGCTTAGGCCAACGATTAATAAAAAGGTTCTCATTTTGCAGATTCCTCATCTGAGCACATGACGATTGAGCGACTTTCCGGCGCCTCTGGCCGCTGTGCAGCGCCGACCTTCCGGCCCGGCATCTTGCCAACGGCGGGTAACGGATAGCCGCGTGGTGGACGACTGCCATTTCCACACGGCAGTCGATCCGGTAAATCCCCCCACTCAGCAGTTAATCAAGGACAAGACTCAATACTGCGGGTAACCACGCGGCGATGTCATCCTTGATCACCGTTTGCGCGAGTGCGGCCGAAGTCGAGCCGTTGGTGTTTGCGTCGCCGCTATAGACCGCGGTGATGCTGTGGCTGCCGATTGCGAGCGTCGCGGTACTGTAAACTGCGCTTCCGCCGGAAAGCGGGGCGGTACCGAGTGTGACCGTGCCATCCTTGAAAATGACCGTTCCACCGGCACCGGCTGGCGACACCCTGGCGGTGAAGGTCACCGACCGGCCCGCAGCCGCAGGATTGATGTCTGAGACCACTGTCGTGGTAGTGTTGGCCTTGTTTACCGTTTGCACGAGCACAGCCGAGGTCGAGCCGTTGTAGTTGGCATCGCCGCCATAGACGGCGGTGATGCTGTGACTGCCGACCGCGAGGGTCGCGATGCTGACGGTGGCGGTGCCGCCGGAGAGCGTAACGGTTCCGAGGGTCAGCGTGCCCTCCTTGAAGGTAACCGTGCCGGTGGCGGCGGCGGGTGACACCCTGGCGGTGAGATTGACCGGCTGGCCGAAGGTCGATGGATTGAGGCTGGAGGCCAGCGTCGTCGTGGTGTTCCCTTTGTTCACCGTTTGCACAAGCCCGGCCGAAGTCGAGCCGTTGCAGTTGGTGTCGCCGACATAGACGGTAGTGATGCTGTGACTGCCAACCGCAAGGGTCGTGGTGCTGAGTCTGGCAGTGCCGCCGGAGAGCGTGGCGGTCCCGAGGTTCGTCGTACCCTCCTTGAAGGTAACCGTGCCGGTGGCCGCAGCGGGTGACACCGTGGCGGTGAGATTGACCGACTGGCCGAAAATCGAGGGATTGGGGCTGGAGACCAGCGTCGTGGTGGTGTTGCATTTGTTCACCGTTTGCACGAGCACGGGCGAGGTCGAGCCGTTGTAACTGGCGTCCCCGGCATAGACAGCGGTAATGCTGTGGCTCCCGACCGCTAGAATCGCGGTGCTGTAGGCCGCGCTCCCACCCGAGAGAGCCGTGGGGGGACCCAGTATGGTCGCAGCGTCTTTGAAGGTAACGGTCCCGGTGGCGGTGGAGGGCGATACCTTAGCGGTGAAGCGAACCGGATCACCGAAGGTCGCGGGATTGAGGCCGGAGATCACCGTAGTCGCGGTGTTCGCCTTCAGATTTGCCGCGGCCCGGGCGTCAATGAGTCCGGAGCCACTGTCGTTGTCATAGCCCGTACCGACGGCTATCCGCGGCCCGGTGAACGAACCCGTCACGCGCTGCAGCACGTCGATTGCCGTGCCCTTGAGGACTGTTGTGATCTGGCTCGGTGTCAGCGTCGGAATGGCGTCCCGCAACAGGGCCGCAACGCCGGCGGCATGAGGCGCGGCGGCCGAGGTGCCGAAGAAGTTCGGCCAGCCGTCGCGTTCGTAGTCACTGCCGAAGAAGGTATTGTTACCGCCGTCCGGAGCCGTGAATTCAGGCTTTTGGCGGGTCTCCGAGATCGGGGTGCCCACCGTGTTGAACAGGATTGGCGTGTTGCCCGCCGACGAGAAATAGTTTAGGACCGGCGGAGTGGTGCCGAACGCGGGCGCGAGAAAGTAGGCCGTGGCCCCGACTGCATTGGCACCTGCGGCATTGGCATGACCATAGATTGTGCCGGCGCTGGTGCCTGCATAGGCATTGAGGAAGGCGATACTACCGAATCCCACGATTTTGACGGGATTGGGAGAGGGACCGGACCGCCTCTCAATGGTGATCTCCAAGTCGCCGGTCCCTGTGATGCGGGCGATCTCGATCGGATCACCGCCGGCATTATCAGCGACGGTACAGGCAAAGGGCTCCGCCTCACCCACCGGAGAAAAGAAGCAGATGTCCAGATTCGAGCCGGCACCGGGTGTCCCACTAACCGAGTAATGCCGGTCCTGCCATTGCATGACATAGGTCGTGTCCGCAGATTGCCGGATACGCAGTCGGGGTACCACCCCGGACCCGGAGTCGAAATCGTGCAGGCTGCCCCGGGATCCGGTCGAACCCGAGTCTCTGAAGGGGGCCTGATAGGCTTGGCGACCCTCATTACCGGCGGCGGCGAAATAGGCAACCCCCTGCGCACGTACCGCATCGACCGCCTGTGCGACGACGCCGTCCTGAAACATCGGCTCGGTGAAGTAGATGACGTCGTCCACCACGATCTTAGCGCCGGCCGCGGCCAGGTCCCGAATGCCTTGGGCGAAATCCGCCTCGCCGTTATAGGCAGTGTGGAAGGCGAGGCCAGCCCCGGGTGCCACGTCATGGACGACTTGGGCCATGGCGCGGCCCTCGTCGCTACAGCCGGACGTCTGGTCAGCCAGGACATTGACACCAACGGGCAGGTCGCCCGTCCCGACATCGTTGGTATAATCCTTCCCTGGGGTCTTGACACAGTCGAAGCTATCCGACAGCACGCCGATCACGGACCCCGATCCGTCGAGGCCGAGTTCCCCGCGGACAAGCTGCGAGCGCTGTGCCGGATCGCCTTGACTGGTCACCGCGCCGACGTGGGTCGTGGCCAGCACCGGTCGGGCGAATTGCAGGGCTGCGACCCCGTCCAGCGCCGACAACTGGTTCAATGGTACCTGAGCCGAGACGATGCGCCCGGCGACCGCCATCACCCGTGCACCCAAGGCTTCCAAGGCGGTCTTGAGCGCTTGGGCGTCCCCTGCGGCGACTGCGTCGACCGCGACGGTGTCTCCGATCAGCCGCGCCATGGTCGTGGTGGTAGTGAAGGTTCCGGCCGCGGCGTCACCCCTCGCCACGGCTTGCCGATAGTCCTGATACTCAGCGGACAGGCTATCGAGACCCAAGGTAAGTTTGCTGGGGCTCTGCGTGCCGACGTTTGCCCCGGCTGTTCCCACCGGGGTGTTTCCTGCCACGGCGGGATCGCCGCCGCCGATTTGGACGATATTGCCAGCCAGTGCGGCATTTGCGGAGAGTGCCGCGCCGAGCGCGATGGCCAGCGCCAGGCGACTCGCGCGCAAGAATCTGACCAGGGTCTCGACAGGAAATGCGCTCATTAGGAATCTCCTTGATGAACGGGGGCGCCACTACCGCCGCCGTGTTGGATTCGCCGCAAGTGTCGGTTCTTCTCAGCGAAGCTCGCAGATAACTATCTTTTTATCAATGTGTTACGATAGAATCACGAATGCGATGAGTTACGCGAACCTAGCCTGAGAGCGATACTTTGCAGCGACGAGCGACGGCCAAGCGGTCCTCTCGCGTACTCAGCAACCTCATGTTATAAAAAGATATATCTAAACAGGTCCGGATGATATCGTGCCTGGCCGTCGCCCGATGACGCCACGGCAGGCGCAGGATGCGTGCTCGCCCTTGCCTTCTCGGTCGAATTGTGGTTAGGTTACTGAAAATGTTCGAGAGATTACAGACCAATTACTGGCGATTTCTGTGAAATTTCGGGGGATCTCATGCAAATTCACGAAAAACTGAAGACGATGCGCCTGTGCAAGAACTGGACGCAGGAGGACCTGGCCGACAAACTCGGTTGGTCGGTCAATACCTATGCCAAGATCGAACGGGGCGACTCGGATGTGAAGTTGGACAAGCTGAAGCAGATAACGGACGTGATCGGCGTGGACCTGAGCGAGTTGTTGAATGTCAGCGACAGGACGGTCTTCAATTTCGCGCAGAATTGTACCCAGGGCAACCAGGCGCACACGATCCTGCTGAGCGAATCGCAATGCGCGCATGAACTGGAGCAGGCGCGGCTGCTGATCGCGCAGAAGGACAAGGAGATCGATTGGCTGAAGGAGGACGGCGAGCGGCTGAAGGAGATTATCGCGCTGTTGAAACAGGTGGGGGCGGGGGCGGCGCAGGGGTCTTGATCGGCGTTCCGGGCAGTCCGGTCGGCGCGGGAGGAGCGGCGGTCCGCACAGCGGACCCTACGGGAGCGAGCGCCGTGGCGTCCAAACCGGCGGCCGACGGTTTAGCGCAGACGATGGGTTTCGCTGCGCTCTACCCATCGGGAATCCTTGCCGAATCTCTGGAGCGGGGTCATGGGAGCAACGCTGGGATTGCCGCGTCGGCAGGCAGGTCGCGCCCGACGCGCAGCATGGTCGACTCCAGCCGGACCATGCGGTCTTTCAGGTCATGGAAACCGCTTTGCATCTCTGTGCGCATGTCGCGGATGTCTGAACGCAGCAGGCGAAGGTGTTCGAGGACGAGGTTGTCGACGTCGACGGCCATGGGTTGCTCCTGTTGTCCTGTCGGAAAGCTAGCCCCGGAAGGGAGGCGGGGCTAGCAGCGCCTTGACGAAACTACGGGTATCCCGCGGTATTTTATCCTATGCACACGGAGCGCAATACATGAGCACGAAGCGACTGGACCAGGTGGCAGCGACCATCGAAGTGGATGCCGGGGAATCGATCCCGGGGCTGCGCGAATCGCTCGCTGAGATGGCCGCTGACCAGCGCGCCCGCACCTACACCCCGCCCAACTCGCCCTGCGTGAGGCCCGGAGCGCCTTGGGGCTATCCCAGCCCGCCTTTGCCAGGTTGCTGCAAACCCCGGTCGGCACCGTGCGCGACTGGGAACAGGGGCGGTTCGCCCCGCCCGGCAGTGCGCTGTTGGTGGCGCGGCTTGCGATCGAACATCCCGAGGGCTTGCGGCCCTATGCCGAGGCCGGTTGAGCACCAGGCAGCAGAAGCCCGCTTGTTGCGCTGCCTGGGTCGGCGCGATGATGGGTCCGGCTGAAGCCTCGACCTCCGGTTGCTCTGGCACCCCAACCGGAGGCCGACGCTTCAGCGGGCGGCGGGCCGCGAAACGGCGCTTCGCGCCGGGGCCGACAGGATGTCGGCGCTCCCAGACGCCGCCTTGCGGCGGCGGCAGGGTGGCTTGTCGCTCGACCTCGATCCCGACGGCCGCGGATAGGGTGCCCGGTGCGCTATGACAACGAACGCGGCAAGGGCGATCACAAGCACCTCGGTGACTTGGGAGTACCCTATGGCTTCGTGTCGATCGAGCGACTGATGGCCGATTTCATCGCCGACGTGGAACGGCTGGGAGGTTGAGGTGGCAAGAAAGGCGATCGTGCGGGTAGCGGACTGGACGCGGACCAAGGCCGAGCTGTCGGACCTGGCACGCCGGGCACAGGCGGGCGAGGCGTTGCCGGAGGCGGATTATCAACTGGGCTTTGCCAGCGCGGCGCAGCTCTTCGACGAACTGACACCGGCGCGTCTGGCGATGCTCGACCTGCTCAAAGGACTGGGGCCGGTCTCCATCGCTACCCTGGCCGGGCACTTGGGGCACGACTCGCGCCAGGTGCAGATTGACATCGCTAAACTTCTGGATCTGGCGCTGGTAGAGCAGGACGCGGCGGGACTGGTCTGCGTGCCCTGGGAGGAGATTCAGATCCAGGTCACCCTGGCCAGGGCCAAGGCGGCTTAGGGGGGGCGGCCATCGCGACCGCCATGCACTTGACATCCGGCCAATACTTGCACGAGCTCAGGAGCGCAACGCCAAGGTTTCCTCGCCGCCGAGCAGGTCACGCTTGACGCGCAGCAGGGCCGCCGACCTTTGCCAAGCAGGCCGATCAACTGGAACCGGCTGAAGCCTCGACCTCCGGTTGCTCTGGCACCCCAACCGGAGGCCGACGCTTCAGCGGGAGGGGGGCGGCGTCAGCCGCCACCCCGACGGACCAGGATGAAGGCCGCCGCGTCACCGTCACGCCGGGCATTGAGGACGCGCGCCGCACGCTTGAACCCGCGGATATCCCGGGCGCTATAGCAGGTGCGCTCCCACTGCTCGTAGTCCTTCATGGTCCCACCCAGGCTGAGCCATTCGCTCAGGGCAATCTGCTTGTACTGGGAGTCGTAGACGATGGATTCGATCGCCATCCCCGCCGCCGCGGCCAGGAGCGCGAGACTGGTCGGTGTATGCAGGTAGAGGTGCCGCGGGGCGTCCAGGTTGGCCCAGGAGGCGCCGTACTTGCGCCAGGCATAGCTGCCGGCGAGCGGGATGCGGATCAGCAGTCGGCCGTCGGGCGCAAGGTGCGTGACCAGTGTCGCGAGCACCTCCAGCGGCCGGTCCATGTGCTCGAACGAGTGGTGCAGCATGATCAGATCGAACTCGCCCGCGAGGTCCGCGAGCGGTTGCTTGTGCACCACCAGGCCGCCGGGATAGGTCAGCGTCTCGGCGATGAAGGGGTCCAGACCGCGCAACGATCGGAATCCGTCTCGCTGCAGGCGCAGGAGCAGATGGCCGGCGCCGCAGCCGACATCCAGGATGCGGGAGTCGAGCCCGAGCGACAGCCGCGCCAACCAGTCGCCGTAGGGCGGTGACGGCAGGAGCCGTGCGAGCCACCGGCCGCCGCGCCCGAACCCACCGAGCAGCAGCCGTGTGCGCAGGGCCTTGAGCCGGCGCCGCCAGGCGGGGAGCCGCCGCACCTTGGCCTGGCCGTAGGCGCAGTAGTCGGGCGGGTACCAGGCGGACATCTCCGGCGGGATGTCCCGCAACTGAAGGCAACCGCAGGCCGCACACTCCAGGTAGACGAAGGCCCCAGGCACGCCGTACATGGTCTCGCGCACCTGGTGCAGACGGTTGCCTTGGGAGTGTCCGCACACACGGCAGTCGGCTGCGGCGTTTTCGCTCATCGTTGGCGGTACCTGTGGGTTCTGACTTGGGGAAGGGTGCGGGGCACCGGGGATTGGTGATGATCGAGGCCGGTCCGCGCAGCGGACGCGACGGGCGCCCCGCGGCACGGGAGCGTTGAAAACCCGGCGTCCGACCCGAATCTCTTAGGCCAACTTTCAGTCAACTTACAGAGGTAACCGAATGGATGTCTTGGAGCGCATCGACCAGCAGGTGAAACAGCATCCCGTCGTCATCTACATGAAGGGCACGCCCCAGTTCCCCCAGTGCGGATTCTCCATGCGGGCCGCGGCGGCGCTCCAGGAGTGCGGGGTCCCCTTCGACTATGTCAACATCCTGGATGACCAGGAGATCCTCCAAAATCTGCCGCGCTACGCGGACTGGCCCACGTTTCCCCAGATCTACATCGACGGCGAACTGATCGGGGGCTGCGACATCACCGTGGAACTGCACGAGAAGGGCGAACTCAAGGCGCTGATGGAGGCGGCCGCGGCCAAGGCGGCACCCTAGCCGGGACCCGCGCTTCGCCCTACCGACCGTCCCCGGGTCCCTCCCAGAAGTGCACCGGGTCCAAGGCCTGCCAGCGGTTGACGATAGTGCAGAAGAGACGGGCGGTCTGTTCCGCATCGTAGATCGCCGCGTGCGCCTCGCTGTTCTGCCAGCCGAGCCCGGCCGCCTGGGCGGCCTTGGCCAGCACCGTCTGGCCGAACATCAACCCGGCCAGACTGACCGTGTCGAAGACGCTGAAGGCGTGGAACGGATTGCGCTTGAAGCCGGTACGCTCCACCGCCGCCGCCAGGAAACCCAGGTCGAAGTGGGCATTGTGCCCCACCAGGATGGCGCGGTTGCAGCCCGTCGACTTCACGGCCTTGCGGATCGGGGTGAGGATGCGGGCCAGGGCCTCGTGCTCGGCGACCGCGTCGCGAAACGGGTGGTCGGGATCGATACCGTTGAAGGCGAGCGCGCGCGGATCGATTTCGGACCCCACGAACGGCAGGACGTGGGCCGCGATCGGCGCGGCCGGCTCCAGGTTCCCGTCCGGGCGCATCCGGATGATCACCGCGGCGATCTCCAGCAGGGCATGGCGCTGGGCGTCGAAGCCCGCGGTCTCCACGTCCACCACCACGGGCAGAAAGCCGCGAAAGCGGCGGGCGATCCCTTCGACAATCGGTTGCTCTTCGTTCATCGCGACAGCATACGGGGGCGGCGCCCGGTTGCCAAACCGGCGCACGCCCGGCGACGCCGCGGACGCCGCCCCGCCCGGCCCCGGGTGCGGGCGGCGGACCCGCACAACCGTAAAGGCACCGCGGACGCAAAGAACTACAATAGGGACCTGACCTGGCGGGGGCGACCGCGCCGACGGCACCAAAAGGCGGGGTAGCGCCATTAAATCCCAAGCCTTTTTGGGACCTTGCGGTCCGGCTGTCTTTTTTGGTTCAACGAGCCGCGCCCGACGGGCGTCGGGGGAACGACACAAATGCGCGATTGGAAGACCGGAGCAGGGACCCGCCGGGTGGCCGGGTCGGCGCTGGCGGCATTGCTGGCCGCGGGCTGTGCCTCCCAACCCAATCGGGTCGCGGACCCCCGTGACCCGCTGGAGCCCTACAACCGGGCGGTGTACCGCTTCAACAGCGACTTCGACAAGGCGTTTATGCGGCCCTTGGCCAAGGGCTACAAGGCGATCACCCCGGAGGTGGTCGACCGCGGCATCACCAACGTTTTCGACAACATCGACGACGTCACCTCGCTCGCCAACAACATCCTGCAGTTCAAGATGTCGCGGGCTGCCAACGACATCGGGCGGCTCATCGTCAATTCCACGCTCGGGGTCCTGGGCTTCATGGACGTGGCCACCAACCTGGGCCTGCCGAGCTACAAGGAGGACTTCGGCCAGACCCTGGGCTACTGGGGTCTCCCGCCCGGTGCCTACTTCATGCTGCCGATCTTCGGACCCAGCAACCTGCGCGACACCGTCGGGTTCGCCGGGGACCTCGTGACCGACCCCTTCTTCAGCATCGAGACGGGCAAGATCTATTGGGGTTTCGCGACCCTGCGGATCGTCGACTTCCGGGCCGACCGGCTGGGGGCGGGCGAGGTCCTGGAGGACGCCGCCCCGGACCCCTATGTGTTCCTACGCGACGCCTATCTGCAACGGCGGCGGAATCTCGTCTACGACGGCAACCCACCGGAGTCCGAGGACCAGGGGGACATCTGGGCCGACGTCGAGTTCAGCGGTGGGGCTAGGCCGGCACCCGGCGGGCGGGCGGGGTCCAAGCCCCCGGCGTCCACCAGGCCGGGGGCGACACCGCTGGGGTCGTACGGGGACTGATAACGTTGGCTTAGCCTTCACATTCGCATCCGGAGCTTAGCCCATGCACGAAGATATCTCGCTCGAAGCCGTCGCGTTCAACCTGAAGCTCTTGGGCAAGACGCCCACCAATGTCCTGGTCAGCGCGGGCAAACCGTCGGACAAAGAGGCGATGCTGCCGGGCCTGCGCCGTTTGAAAGAGGCCAACGTGCAGCTCTATGCCACGCCCGGCACCAGCCGCTTCCTGGTCAAGCACGGCATTGCGAACATCCTGCTCCATAAGATCAACGATGCCCAGTTGCCCAACATCCGGTCGTTTCTGGACACCAACCGCTTCGATATGGTGGTGAATGTCCTGACCGGCAACAACGACTACGACGAGGCGTCCGACTGCAATCTGATCCGCTCCCTGTCGATCGAGGCCGGCATCCCGATCTACACCGACGCCGAGGTGGCCATGATCGCCATCCGGGAGATGCTGCGCAAGCACCAGGCGGGCCAGTATCGCTATAAGCTGTCGGACCCGACCGAACCCTGGAATCTGAAGCGCGATTTCCTGCGCCGCGTCGCCGCCAAGGGCGGCTTTGCCTGTCACCATGCCCATTTCGACAAGGCCTATCTGATCTCCACCGAGAATCTCAAACTCGGACAGGTGGACATGCAGGCGAAATGGAAGCTGTACAAATACCTCAAAGAAAACTATACCCCGGAAGACCTGCTCGAGCGGATGGAGCGGGCGGTGCGGAAGATGATTGCGCAGGGCGTGACCTACTGCCGCACCTTTGTCGATGCCGACACCACCGTCGGCCAGATGCCGATCGACGCGGCACTGCTGCTGAAGGAGCGCTTTCGCGATCAGATCCGCCTGGAGATCGCGGTCCAGCCGCTCCAGGGGGTACTGGAGCCCGACTCCCGGGGCGAATTCGTGCGTGCCTGCGAGAAGGCCGACGTGATCGGCGGCCTGCCGTCCAAGGACCGCCCCCAACCCGAGAAACACCTGGACTTCATCTTCAGCCTAGCCCGCGAGCTCGATAAACCGGTCGACGTGCATGTGGACCAGGAGAACAACCCCGACGAGGTCGAGACCGAGTTGCTGGCCTTGAAGACCATGGAGTTCGGTCTCCACGGCCGGGTGCGGGCGGTGCATGGCATCTCACTGGCGGCGCATGACGAGCGTTACCAGCGCCGCGTCATCGCCATGTGTCGCGAGGCCGCGGTCGCCTTCATCGTCTGCCCATCCGCCGCCTTGAGCATGCGCCAACTGTCCGATCGGATGGCCCCGATCCACAACTCCATAGCCCCGGTGACGACGCTGCTGCGCCATGGGGTCAGGGTTGTGATGGGCGTCGACAACATCTACGATCTGTTCATGCCGCTGGTCGATGGGGACATGTGGGTGGAGTGCCGCCTGCTCATGGAGGCGACCCGCTACTACGACATCGACGTGGTCTCCTCGATGGCGACCGACAAGTCCGGATTTGCCGTGCCGCCAGGCGCCCCGATGGCTTAAACTCACGGTGGCCCGCCGGACGCGGGCCCCGGGTGGTCGCGGCCCCGCGCCGACCCGCACGGCCGATTGCCCTCCCGCGTTCTTCCTTCAGGCCCTGATCGGCTCCACTTTCTTTGCCCAAGCGAGGATTACTCCGCCATGACCAAGACCCACGATGGTGCGACGCGCACCACCCACCACCGGCTCCTGAACTGGGTCGACGAGATGGCCGGACTCTGCGAGCCGGACCGCATCTACTGGTGCGACGGCTCCCAAGCCGAGTACGACCGACTCTGCGAGGAGATGGTGGAGAGCGGCACCTTCGTGCGTCTCGACGCGCAGAAGCGCCCCAACAGCTTCCTGGCGCGCTCCCACCCGAGCGACGTGGCGCGGGTGGAGGAGCGGACCTTCATCTGCTCGCGGCGCAAGGACGAGGCGGGTCCGACCAACAACCACATGGACCCGGTCAAGATGAAGAAGATCCTGACCGAGGCCTTCCGCGGCTCGATGCACGGGCGCACCCTCTACGTGATCCCCTTCAGCATGGGGCCGATCGGCTCGCACATCGCCCACATCGGGGTCCAGATCACCGACTCGCCCTATGTCGTGGCCAACCAGCGCATCATGACCCGCATGGGCCAGAAGGTGCTGGACACCCTGGGGGAGGACGGTGAATTCATCCCCTGCCTGCACTCGGTCGGCGCCCCCCTGGAGGACGGCGAGCCCGACGTGCCCTGGCCCTGCGCCCCGCGGATCGAGGACAAGTACATCGCGCACTTCCCGGAGACCCGCGAGATCTGGTCCTACGGCAGCGGCTACGGCGGCAACGCCCTGCTCGGCAAGAAGTGTCTGGCGCTGCGCATCGCCTCCGTCATGGCCCGCGACGAGGGGTGGCTGGCCGAACACATGCTGATCCTCGGGGTCGAGTCACCCGAGGGCAAGAAGCAGTATGTGACGGCCGCCTTCCCGAGCGCCTGCGGCAAGACCAACTTCGCCATGCTGATCCCGCCCGCCGGCTTCGAGGGCTGGAAGGTCACCACCGTCGGCGACGACATCGCCTGGATCAAGCCCAACAAGGACGATGGCCGCTTCTATGCCATCAACCCGGAGGCCGGCTTCTTCGGCGTCGCCCCGGGGACCAACCCGGAGTCCAACCCCAACGCCATCGACACCCTCTATGCCAACTGCATCTTCACCAACTGCGCCCTGACCGACGACGGCGACATCTGGTGGGAGGGCCTGACCCAGGAGCCCCCGGAGCACCTGATCGACTGGAAGGGCAACGACTGGACGCCGGGCTCCGGCATCCCCGCCGCCCACCCCAATGCCCGCTTCACCGCCCCGGCCTCCCAGTGTCCCTGCATCGACCCCGAATGGGAGAACCCCAAGGGCGTACCGGTCAGCGCCTTCCTGTTCGGCGGGCGGGTGAGCAAGCACTTCCCGTTGGCCTTCCAAAGCTACAACTGGGAACATGGCGTCTATATGGCCGCCACCATGGGCTCCGAGGCCACCGCCGCCGCCATCGGTCAGGCCGGTATGCGGCGCGACCCCATGGCCATGCTGCCCTTCTGCGGCTACAACATGGGGGACTACTGGCGCCACTGGCTGCTCATCGGCCGCCAGATGGTCGCCACCCCGCCGCGTATCTTCCGCGTCAACTGGTTCCGCAAGGACGAGCACGGCCATTTTATGTGGCCCGGCTATGGCGAGAACATGCGGGTCCTGAAGTGGGTCATCGACCGCTGCAACCACGTCGGCGCCGCCATCGAGAGCCCGCTCGGTTGGGTCCCCGACTACGACGCCTTCCGCTGGGACGGACTGGACTTCCCCAAGGACGTCTATGCCGCCATCAACAACATCGACACCGAGGTCGCCCGCCACGAGACCAACGACCAGGAGGAGTTGTTCACCAGCTTCGGCGACCACCTGCCGCGCGAGATGGAGCACGAGCGGGCACTGCAACTGGCGCGCCTGATCCACTCGCCGCGGGTCTGGGACCTGGCGGACGCGGCGAAGTTGGGTTGAGCGCCGGCGCCTCGCGTTGATCGGTCCGCGTAGCGGACCCTACGGGCTCCTGCGTGGGAGCAAGGGCGGGCGCTCCGCGTCCATTGATCAGACGGGACGCGGAGCGCCCGCCCGGCATTCCCACGCAGGAGCGTGGGAACGAGACGCCCGCGTGAGTCGCGGCCCCCTCCCCTCTCACGCTGCCAGGTCGTTGGTCCGCGCAGCGGACCCTACGACCTCCCGTCAAGTAACGAGTCCCCCATAGCCCCCAACCTGCGCCTGCCCCGTCTGTACCGGACCCTGCTCGCACTCACACTGGTGCTGGGTCCCCTGTTTTGGATGCTGTTCACCCCGGACGGGCAGCGCCGCACCGATCTGGCGCTCCTGTCGCTGCTCGGCCGCCCCGCCTTCGACGCCGCCCTGGACGCCTTCAGCGACCGCCTGAGCGAGTCCACCATCAGGGCCACCTTCCCCACGCTTGCCTTACAGTGCGCTGCTACCCGCGGCCCCTTCGGCGATCGACGCTGCACCGCCGCCATCGGCTCCTTCAACCAATACCCCGCCCGCGCCGTCACGTTTTATTTCCAGGGCGAGGGGCTGCGCGCGGTGAAGGTTCTCTACCAACCGGCCTATCACGCCCAGGTCCGCGCCTGGATGCAGCAGCGGCCGGGCCGGGTTGCCGCCGGTGACACCGGACCATCGCCCGCGGCGCCGACCGGTGTGGCCAGTCGGCCGGTCGCCGCTGGGACCCTGGTGATGAAGGACGGTCCGCTCGGGCGGACAGACGAAGCGGCCTTGCTGTGGATCAGCGACCCGCCGTCGGCTGGCCCGCGGACTTGACGATAGCCGCGAGCGCTCGGGCGGTGGCCTGGGGAGACCGGACCCCGGTCGGGACAAGGCGGCGCGCGACGCGGCGACGCTCGGACCGGGCCCGAGCGGCGACCCAGTCCAGGTCAGGCCGCCCGTCCCACCCGGGCAGACCCTGACCAGCAGGCCCGATTGCCCGGCGCACCAGTGGCTTGGCACCCGCCCCCACAGCGTCGCTGCGCGTCGGCATTTCCTCACACTGCGGCGGTCGCGAGTCCTACAATAGCGCTTGGCTCGTCGGCTGCCGCCAGCCCCCGGCGCCGGGGCGCGCGCCCGCCTTGGCCTGTCTGGTAACCCAGGCGACCCCGATCACGGGCAAGCAGGCCACCGGGGGCGGAGTGCACAGGCCCATCGTCGCCCGATTGCCGAAGCGCCCGGCTGGGGACCCGGGGTCGTGGGTTGCGCCGCCGCCGTGAGCCGGAGACCGAGCGCCGCGCCGTCGCAAAGAGCCCTGGCCTTATAGGGTGAACAAGGGCAGCGCGGGATTCGGTGGACTAGGGTGGCGCTGCTCCACCCCAGGGCCTGGCCCGCGCCGTCTCCACCCATCCGGAACCCTGTTGATCCTGTCCATTCATCTGCAAGACCCACGCCAACCCATGACCACCATCCGCGAGTCCGATTTCGTCCAGAGCATCGCCGACGCCCTGCAGTTCATCTCCTTTTACCACCCGGCGGACTATATCCGCGCCCTGGCCGCCGCCTACGCGGCGGAGGAGTCCCCGGCGGCGAAAGACGCGATGGCGCAGATCCTGGTGAACTCACGGATGTGCGCGCAGGGCCACCGGCCCATCTGCCAGGACACCGGGTCAGTGGTGGTCTTCCTCAAGGTGGGGATGGGGGTGCGCTGGGACACGGCGCTCAGCATCCAGGAATTGGTGGACGCGGGGGTGCGCCGGGCCTATCTGGACCCGGACAATCCGTTGCGCGCCTCCATGGTCGCGCCGCCCATCGGGGCGCGCAAGAACACCGGCGACAACACCCCGGCCGTCGTACATGTGGAACTGGTCCCGGGGAATCTGGTCGAAGTGCGTCTGGCGGCCAAGGGCGGGGGCTCGGAGAACAAGTCCAAGTTCACCATCCTGAATCCCAGCGACAGCCTGGTCGACTGGGTACTCAAGACGGTCCCGACCATGGGCGCCGGCTGGTGCCCGCCGGGGATGCTCGGCATCGGCATCGGGGGCTCCGCCGAGAAGGCCATGCTGATGGCGAAGGAGTCGCTGCTCGGCCATATCGACATCCATGAATTGAAGGCGCGCGGTCCCGCCGACCCGATCGAGGAACTGCGCCTGGAACTGTTCGAGAAGGTCAACGCGCTGGGCATCGGCGCCCAGGGGCTGGGCGGGCTCACCACGGTGCTGGATGTCAAGATCGAGACCTTCCCCACCCATGCCGCCTCGCTCCCCGTGGCCATGATCCCCAACTGCGCCGCCACCCGGCATGCGGAGTTCACGCTGGACGGCTCGGGCCCCGCGACACTGACGCCGCCGCGGCTCACCGACTGGCCCGAGATCACCTGGGATGCGGCGGCCGGGGCGCGCCGGGTGGACCTGGACTCGGTCACCCGTGAGGACATCGCCGGCTGGCGGCCGGGCGAGCGCCTCCTGCTCTCCGGCCGGCTCCTGACCGGCCGCGACGCCGCCCACAAGCGGATGGTCGATCTCTTGAACAGCGGCGCGGGGCTGCCGGACGGGGTCGACCTGCGCGGGCGCTTCATCTATTACGTGGGCCCGGTCGACCCGGTGGGCGACGAGGTGGTCGGCCCCGCCGGCCCGACGACCGCCACCCGCATGGACAAGTTCACCGAGCAGATGCTGAGCGAGACCGGCCTCATCGGCATGGTCGGCAAGGCCGAGCGGGGACCGGTCGCGATCGAGGCGATCCGGCGCCACCAGGCGGTCTATCTCATGGCGGTGGGCGGGGCGGCCTATCTGGTGGCCAAGGCCATCAAGTCGTCGCGCCTCGTCGCCTTTGGGGACCTGGGGATGGAGGCGATCCGCGAGTTCGAGGTGCTGGACATGCCGGTGACGGTGGCCGTGGACAGCCGGGGCGCA
>Ga0247842_10003032_pt1 | contig 23440 bp, 39 predicted proteins | sample LaCruzMarch2015__3_FD_192411 | JGI IMG/M metagenome (GOLD analysis project Ga0247842, IMG submission 192411) | Freshwater microbial communities from meromictic Lake La Cruz, Castile-La Mancha, Spain - LaCruzMarch2015_19m | ecosystem: Environmental > Aquatic > Freshwater > Lake | place: Spain...
TTTTTTTGAGTAATACGATCGCAGATCGATACCCATCGTACTCTAGGATCAGATCCATTTTGGGATAAAAGTGGCCGATTTAACTCCGTTCTTTGTAACATTGCAAGATATTCTTTGGGGACTGTGCCTTTGTTAGAGGGTAGAAGTATGTCTGACTGGTCATCTCTTGCAAGTTTTGCACATTGATCTATAAGCTCGCACCGTGCATTATCTGCGTTAGTAATATGTGTACCTTCAGGTCGCCCATTTCGTATATTATGAAACGCATCAAGAAGTGGAGGACGAAGAATAAGCGGAACAGTCCGGACATGTATATTATCGAGTACATGATCTCTACGTATCCTTTGGTTAAACTTTGAGTTAGCAACCACCAGCTCATACCCTTTTGAGAGTCCTGTGTGGATTGAGTCTAGTATCTCTCTTTCCCAGTTGTTTACCTTACTTTGTGGATTGTATACTGCACCAAAATCGAAGTTGTAACAACTATCTCCGTAAAGAGATTGTATGGCAAGGCCAAGAGTTGACTTCCCAACTCCAGATACTCCACCTATTAGTAGTACTGTTTGCATATTATTGACAAGAACGAATAGGGTCATCTTCACTTATCTTCCAAAATCGTGATTTCTTAATAAATGACTTCTTTTTCTTGTCGTCCCATGAATTCATACGAGAGATGTTATGAGCCTGATCGCAAAGCTTGATAGCTATTGCCCAATGGCTATGAAGATGTGGAAAATATGACCCCTTCTCTTTGTTTTTAACGTGGGTGAGTTCTTTTACAAGCTCGGCTACATCTGTTCCAAATTCATTCAATAACTGCTCGTATGTTGCATTAGTATCTTCTAAGGTATCATGAAGATAAGCACCAGCAACTACGTAATCAGGCGGATCTAACAACTTAACCATATTGGCCACACTCATACAGTGGTAACAATAAGGAACACCGTCATCATCTGTTTGATTAAGATGCTTTTCAATTACAAACTTTAGTGTTTTTAACTCTAGTGTTCCATCCATATTAAATCTCCTCTTTGATCTTAAGCGTAGTCTTTCTATTTAGTTTGTGATACTCCTTATTTAGTTTGGCTTGTTCTTTGACAGCATAGGCTCTTGCCTTCTCAAGTGTGCTAAACACCTTTGAAAACTCATAAGTGGTTGGTTTGAAAGGAACAAGATCTGAATAGTCCCCGATGCATCTGACCGTAAAGACCTTATCCTTGTTGATAAAAATATAGTGCATATAGGATAAATAATAATTACACAATGAGATGGGCTTGCTCATCGTATGAAACCCCCGCATTAGCAGTAGTTTCAAAACAATACCCACCTCATTCTATAATCCTCAGTGCAAGGGGCAAGGAGCTTTCACCCTAGCTCTAAGCCCGTATTCGATGCAATCCTAGGTTGTGTTGCATCTGTATTCACTACCCCCCTGCACTCAAGACTCAGACTTTGTTGAATCTTCTTTCTCATCTAATTCATGCTCACAATGCTCACACCAGACTCGGACAAATTCTTGATCACTTAGACCTAAGTATATTCCACAGACTTGACATCTAACTTCGTATTTCATATCTATATAAATTGATAATTAGTCCTTACTATTAGGCGGAAATGTCGGATGCCATATCTTCTGCTTTGTTATATGCGTAATCGTAAGATCCTCCACTCATATGATTTATTTCAAATTTGTAATGATCTCTTTCACCTTGAGGCGTGCATCTTTTATATTTCCTTCTCTTATCGCTTCATCCCATTCTCTTTCACTTTCAATTTGTTGTGGGTTTTTAGGGTATATCTTCTGTATTATCTCCTCCCCATACTTCTCAAGGAGAGAGATGAGGGAGGTGCGGATAAGTTTCTCAAGGTCATCTTTTAATTCTGTAGTTCTCCAAGTATGTAATCCATTGCCATCACATCTTTCACAAGTTTTTTGTCCATCTGCACCTCCACCTCCACAATCATCGCATATGAGGGCATAGACTCTATTTTTGAGTAGTTTTTCTAGTTCAACCTCATTTATTTGTTTCAGGATCTCGTCTAGGTGGGATTTCATAGGGATGCTTGTTAAAACTTTTAATTTCTGTTATTCTGACTTTTTTGGGATCTTTGATGACCTTGTATTCATACAATAACCAGAAAGCACTCTCTATGACACTCAATCCTGCTGTCCAATAATGTGCCTGTCTACCCTTATTCAATTGGGCGTATTGTTGAACTACTTCAATGGCAAACTCACACAAGTGGACTTCTGTATGAGTTCTTTTCTTCTGTATTGTACCTTGTGGTAGGTCTTTCATAGTTATTTTGAACTGTTAAATCTCTTTCTTCCTCCGCCCGAATCTTGTCAGACGGAAGGTGTAAGCTATTTACTAGCTTTTTTCTTAGCTGGGTATGCTTTGGCTACGACAGCTTTGCGAGCTGATTTAGCCTGAGTTACCTTTGCTTTCTTGGCTACTACTTTCTTGATTTTGGTTGTTGCAATAGGTTTATTAGAATTTATAACATCCGCATTCTGATCGAGGTACATAAGTATTGCACTTATCCAGTAATCATTTGCTTTAGATAGTGTGTAATTAGTATCTGCGTACATTAAACGTAAAAAGATCCTAAGGATTTCGGCTGATGGTTTCATTTCTGTATACAATTTATAACTTCTCTCCCTTAAAAACATGCTGGGGCACAGATCTGATTTATCGGTGTTGGAACGATATACGTTATCTCAACTGCTTCGCATAATCTGTGACTGCTAAATATTGGATCGGTCTTGAATGAAACAAAAAAACAAAAGAATATAAATATCCAATAAACAAAGATCACAAACCAAGTTACCTTCAAAGCTAACCAGATCATTCGGGTATCATTTATTGGGTTTTCCATATTATTCGAATGTACTCAATGCCCCTTTGAGATATACAACTTATAATATTGCTTTAAGAAATAACTCTTCAGTAAAATCTAATCTTAGGTTAAGATTCTCATCTATCTTTCTCATTGCTTCTTTAATAACTTTGTCTTGTCCCTGATCATTTTTTTTGGCTTGAAGTTCCATAGTTTATATTTTAACTTTTAAGTATATTTTTCTAATATCCTCTTTATATGATTTTAATAATTTTTTAGCCTTAATATATGCTGATCTTTGTGCATCTTTACCCTCCCAAACATTCTGCACTTTAATATATTTATTAGCTATACCTTTCACCATGATTTTAGCTATAACATCAATTTGATTTTCCATAGATTTTTTTTGTTAATTTATAAGAATAGTATTTTGTTCTTTCGTTTACTTGTCGCTTACGTTCTATATGATCTGGGAATTGTTTATATATTTCAGATAATCTTGCCGGGGCTTTATAACTTAAAAATACATCTCCTTCTATACCCCTTCTATTACCAACAAAGAAATGTGTCGGCAACCATTTTTGATAATTAAACTGCAGTACTTCTAAAACTTTCTGTAGTTGTGTTTTCATTTTTTATACAGATTTATAATAATTTACCGCATTTATCACATTGACAATATTTCAAATGGTGTGATACCCATTTAATGCGATGCCTTGTAATTTTATGACATTTCTTACAGAACATTTTTACTATTGTTATTTCCATTTCAGGATAACAATTTATAAAACAGCTAGGACTTATTGCCTCCGATTGCGTTTCGTTCACCGATATTTGTGTATCAGCTACTATGTGTCTTCTTATGGGCTTATCACCTAGCTTGTCCCCTAATTTAAACGAGCGGTATATTTCAATATCATTATAATTAATATAGTATCATTGTAAATAGGCAAATTATCCCTATAGATCAACCTATTCTCGATTTGTATCTTCTCCTTGTTTCCAGCCACTTAATAACAGTATCTGGGTCGAATAGATTGATAGATCGTGAGCCGAACTTGAGTTTACGTTTATAGACCTTTAATTCGTCATTTTTAACCGCCCTAAAGATCATCTGTCGGGCGTATCCGTCAGACCTTCCCTCTTTTGCGAGAATCATATCTACGACTGTCCCTGTTTGAATTAACTCATCCATGCTTCGGTTTCAATTGATAACTAGGTACTATGTCGAATAAACTGTCCTGAATACTCACACTTGTCATCTTCGTATCTCGTACATACTCAGCCATCCACTCACTGAGGCTAGACTTCTCAAGTCTCACCTGTTCCTGTAGGTAATCCAGTCTTTCGATCTGGGATGGATCTACGATGGCATTTCTGCGAGTTTTTAGTGCTTTCCGTATGTCGATCATGTTCAAATGCTTTTCTTGATACTCCCGATCTTGTAAACATGAGTCCAGTATCATCTTTCGATGCTTCTTTAACTCATCCTTAGCACGTTTTAGATTTTCGTATCCTTGTTGTAATTTGTCCATAGTTAGAATGGTATAGAATCTACTGGAACTACCTGCGACTGATCTACTGTTTTAGGTGGTGCATCAGGCGACCACACATCAAGATACCCTTTCTCGGTTGAGATCAGTTTGACTACTTTATCTTTCGCAAAATTGAAAAAATCTACAGGGTTTTGACAAAGTTCAATCAGTTCCTTCTCGGTCTTTCCTGTTTGCACTGCTAACTGTTTTATCAGACTATTGGTAGATTTTCCTACTTCTGTCGGGTCCAACGAAAGATTGACAAAATGAGTCTCACCTGCAATCTCTACCTTAGCAGAGAATGAAGTGTAAGGCTTACCTGCCTTCGACACCATTTCCTTAAATGTAAAATCAACAATCTTTCCCTCATAATCACCTTGAGGTAGGGTTTTTCTTATTCCGAAGAATGAGAAGGTGGACGGTACGTTCATAATAGAATTAGAAATTAGTAATAAGACTATCGACTGCTTTCATGAATAGGTCAAGTTTCTTTGACAATGTTGCATCTTTCAACATGGGTTTTTCTACTGCTTTGATTGATGCAAAGTATGTTTTAACTTTCTCCTTGTCGGGAGCAAGCAATGCCTCCTGGTCTTGTAATGCCTTTTTCAGTCTCTCGGCTTCTGCTTTTGCTTGTTCATCGGCAATTCTTTTTCGTTCCGCTTCTGCTTTTGCGTCTGCTTCTCTTTTCAATTTGGCAATCTCATCATCTTTTGCTTTCTGTTCTGCGATGACCTTTTGTTTCTCGGCTTCTTCCTTTACTTTATTTTCCGCTTCAATCTTTGCTTGTTCCTCTAACTTTATCTTGAGGACTTTGTTTTCTTCTTCAATCTTTTGTCTGCGTTCTATCTCGGCTTTTTCCTGTGCAATTCTCTCGTCCTCGATTCTCTTACGTTCCGCCACCTTCAAATCATACGAGATTTTAGATGATGACAAAAGTTGTTGATATGAGTCTTCGGACATTTCACCCAGTTGATAAAATGTAGAGTCAACTTCAAGCGTTGCTAGTTCTTCTGATCTCTTGACTCGTAGTTCTTCCTTTCGGATTTTCTCTTGTAACTCTACATACTTTTCTACCTTTTCAAGATCAGCCTCAATAAGTTTGGACGAATTAGCGACTACATTGAATAATCCGTCAATCAATCTCCCCTCGTCAAGTATTCCACTTTTTAGTCTGTCTTTTACTTCTTGAGCGGAGGTACGATTTTTAACTAATGTAAGCCGGGCTTCCCTTGCTTTTTGACTATCAATCGCTGTCGGATTCTCTCGGTTTAGAGTAGAGAGTACAGGACTAAGTTCATTCACCTTTGCCATCTGTGGGGCAAACTGTGAAGCTATTGATTGAGCCTTTGTGATCTCAACCGATTTGTACTCGTCCAATACTACCGCTAGTTCATTTTTCATATTGTTTGTAATAAATTAGTAATTTGCATATACCTCTCTCAACTTACCCTTTCGAGAAGGGTGTCGTAATTTTCTCATTGCTTTCATCTCGATTTGTCTAATCCGTTCTCTTGTTACCATAAACTTTTTACCAACCTCTTCTAATGCCATGGTTTTACCATAAAACCCAAATCTCATTTTGACAACTTCCCTCTCTCTTGGAGTTATTGTTTCTAATACTTGTTCCATTCTGTTTTTTGTTTCCTCATCAAATAGATTGTCTTCTGTAGTATCAGGTGCCTCAAGCATCCGATATGTTGGACTTTCGAGACTAACAAACGAAATATCATGTACCTCTATCTTAGCTTTTCTTTTCTTGTAAACCAGCTTCGACCATTCAGGAAATAATTTATCAACAGATTGGCCTAGTATCAAAGATATTGCATCCGCTTGTTTAACTGTTGGAAATTGTCTAAATGTCTCGATCTTTGAATATGCCTGATCACCCATCTCACATTTTTCTGCAACTTGTTTTTGAGTCAATCCAAGTGCAGTCCGCCTAGATTTCATCTCATAATGGAATACTGATTTACGTACTCCAACTGCTAAGTTATTTTCCATAGTTTATATGGTATTTATAATGGTGTTGTAATACTCTGTCGCTAGTACGTGTTTAGCCTTGATCATTTCGATTTTGGCCTCATCCCTTGCAATCTCAAATATCTTTACTCTCTTTTCTTTCGGGATGTCGTTGTAACACATGTTCTGTCTGACTTTTTCCTCAAGTTCTCCATATTCATGTTCCTGTTCCTTAAATGTATTAGTCATGTAACACATTCTTTTTACCTCGTCAAAGATAAGGTGTTCGGGTGCATTCACTAAACAATATGCTAATTCTGATCTAGGTTTGTTCTTCAACCACATATACCCGGTCAGTTGCCACGCATAGGCGGAGTCCAAATCAGCCTTTGCAAACGTGAATAGATTGAAGGGTGATTTAACATCGATTACACAGTCGTCTAAACTGAGGTCGAGCGTACCTTGTATCCACTCATTCTCAAGATGTTCTCTGTTCTTAATGTAGAGTTTACCCTTAATCTCGGACAATAAACTGATACTCAATTCCTCAACTTCCCGACCTTTCTGCATTTCTTTGGAGTCAAGGATAATTTCGCGGTTATACTTCTCTCGAATAGCCATTTCCATTAACAGAGACTTTGCATCTTCTGACAATGCTTCTCTAGGTTTTTCCCAACCTCCCATGAATCTACCGAGTGATGAACAACGTATTTTCATTTTATTATTCAATTGATAATTGAGTTTATTATACTATATATAGTATAGATGTAAATAGGTAAATTAGCTTACTCTAGTAATCTGATTTAACTTATCTGTTATCAATGCACCATATTCTGAAGTGTGTACTCCTTCCGCTATTAGCTGTCCTTCGATAGTTGACAGTTGTTCAGAGGTGGTAGAATTTGCGATAAATTGACGTATTCTAGCGTCCTCGGGGTTCTTTGGGCTCCCGTCATCATTCGAGTACCTTGGAGTGAATTCTAGGGCATTTTTACGACCTATATCCCTACCAAATAATTTCCCTATATGTTCAACTGCGTCTTTTATAGCGTAAGATTTAGCTGCTGGTAATCCTATTTGTACTGCATTTGCTTTCATGCTTGAGGCTGAGAATGATGCTCCCTTATCAATCTGCATCGGGGATGCCCCTACTCCGTCTTGGTATCTCATCTCTCCAGTAAGTGGATCGCGGTAATGGACCCGAACAGTAACCGCTACAGAATTGAATAATGCTATAGCTTCTTTGACTTCAACGTGCCAGTCTTGGAATAACATTGTCAACGTATTCTCGATTATCTCAATTGGGATGTATTCAATCCCTGCAATCGGATGTTTCTTTACCCACTTGGCGGGGGGATTTTGATTGAGAACTTTCAAAAACTGATCACGATCTGCCTTCTCTTTGGCTAACTTTAACTTCTTGGTGTTGATATATGTTACGAGTGTGTTCATAGGTATAGGTTTAATAAAATTACGGTAATAATGAGTAATAAATTACAAGTTAAAGATATATAGATTAACTTTTTCAATATATAGTTTTCAAAAGCTAAACTCATAAGCTCATACATAAATTGTAATTATTTGAGCCATAACCGTACCAATATCCTTGGAATGACTGTCCTCTGGCATTCCATTTGTCATAGGCAAGATCAGTAGCGGTTTTGCAGTTTCGAGCTTGTTCATCGGAAACACCAGGATTATAGAGATCATTCCATTGCCAACATCCGCGATCTGTTGAATTACTATCCTCGTTATACCCAGTAGCATTATCGTCCAGGTGTCCTTCTGCAATATTCGTACAAAGTGCTACTGCCTGTAATCTGTTTCCATGTTCTTTCCACTTATTCCAGATATATTCTCCGTATTCTCTTTGTAATCCTTCAGCGTTATAATAATTGAGAATAGTATCCAAATCATATTCAGGAACTTTGGTTGGTGTTGGACTTGAGATTAGAATAGGACTTGGTGTTATTAACACGTCAACGGTTGTTTTTGTTTGAGTAGCTTCGACAGGTACATTAACAGGTATATTGTTTGCAACTATCCCGCCTAACAGAAAAGCGAGAAAGTAGAGTTTGAGTTTTCTCATAATCCAGTTTTAAACATCCAACTTTCAACGTTCTGTTTCTCGGATAAGATATAGTGGTATGTAAGCATCTTTCGAGTTTTACCACAGTCAGTACAAATTAGTATCTCACGCTCAAAATCTGCAACTATATGATCGGTATCATAATTACATAGGCAATCCCTAGTGATTGAGATGTGTTCTCCCCTGTGATCGGTTGTGTCGATTGTGTCGATTGTGTAGGTATTCATATTCATAATTAAAATTGTAATAATTCATTATATCATATGTAGTATCATTGTAAATAGGCAAATTGTTACCTAAAACTGGGATAGTGGGTTAGCTTTCAGTATGTCTCTGGTATAGACAACATTGTCATATTTGTTGTAAGCAATATATCGTGCCATTTTAACCTCACCAATAAAAGTTTCGAATATATTTAGTTCTATCTTGAAATTCAGTAGTATTTTTTCATATACAAGCTCAAAACCTTTATTTCTACGTATCTTTTCTACTAATCCTAATGCAGCTTTTTCTTGAATAACAGGTTTGAACTCTGTAGGGAGGTTATCTACATATTTTTTGCAGTCAATCCATTCCTGCTTACTAGGTGGTTGTTTTGCTGGTACGATACGATGGTATGTTTTTGAAGCTTCATCTATTTCATATTGATCTGTCTTCTTAGGTAAGTTTTGGACTCCTTGAAAAAATTCGAATTTGTTTTGAATAAGAGATGCAAGTGTACTCATAAGTTTTATACAATTAGGTCAGATAGTAACGGCGTGTGCTGTATGTCTTTAATATGATAATTTGCACATTCGTACGTTTTATCAATGTCCAGTTTGAACTCTATAATGTAGGATTTATTGATACACGTACCGTCTTTGAGTTCAACGAATTGTGTATTAGAATTTAATACGGTCATTTTTTGATCTCCTGTCATCTTATATTCAGATTTGTTTGTCATTTTTACCGTATATATCTTGTAATTTTCTGGTATTTCAGATAATTTCATAATTTAGTCACCCCCTTTGATTGTATTTTCAATTTTTCTTGATTTAGAAATTGGATTAGTTTCCCCATTTTATTTTCAAGTTCAATCGGAGTGCTTATCTGTGGTGCATAAGGTTTACGCATAATCTCTGGAAGTTGAGTAAGTAGGTTATTCATTCTCTCCTCACCGAATTGAATAATCAATCTTTCAAGTGAGGCTCGTTGGCTTTTATTGCCTAATAATCTTTCATAGGTAGGGTTTACGCCTTTGAATTTATCAATATAGAGATTTAGATTTGCGACCTTAGTCGCTAATATATTATTATTCTTATCATTTTTATCATTCTCTACATTCTTATCATTATTGTTTGGTTCAATCTGTTGTACAATCTGCGTTCTATCTGCGTTCAATCTGCGTTCAGTTTCCTGATACTGACTATAGTTTAATATCGTCACAACAGTATATTTGTTAGTAGATTTGCGTTCAACATATTTGTCTTTCTCTAACTGATCTAACCAAAACCATATAGTTCCGACAGCCATCTTCAATTCTTCTTTTGCAGTATTACGACCCATTATGAATTGACCAGTTGTGATGTGTACTTTCTGTCTCCCATTAAATACGTCCTGATCTTGATGATTTGCCTTGAGAAGACACCATATCCATACCTTTAGCCCTTTTTCGCTTGTGAAGATTGTATTTTCGAGTAGTTTCCTATGTAGTTTTATCCACCCTTGAGTTTTCATAATTCATTATTAAACTTCTAACCTCCAAAAGTAAGTCATTATATACAGTTATCAGTCTATTTGCATTATCTTCATTCATCATGTCCATCGGATATTGTCTACCGAATTGAGCGTAGGTATATGAGATGTGGTTGATCTCGTTTAGAAGTCCTTTTAGTTTTAGCAGTTTAGCTTGAGTTTCAATATTCATAATTAGGATAATAATATACTATTTTTTGTAGAATGTAAATACCGAAATTATCTTATCCTAGTAACCTAAAAAACCCCATAGGAAAAATGAAAAACCAATGGGGTAGCTTTCGCCACACCTATTATACAAAATCCCCTCAAGCGAGACCCGCAGGTTTTACTTTTGGGGTTGAATTATAATATAGGTATTGCAGTGGGAAAGCAAATAGTTTATGATTTACTAAAATGAAAAAGCCTACACTAAAATCCGCGAAAGCGAAAGCAAGGTACAATTTCAAGGCATATATCAGGGTGAGAGATGCTTTAGCAACTACAAAATCAGTCAATTATTGTATTTGCTGTACCTGTGAAAAGACTACCAGGTTAGATGGCTCACTTCATGCAGGACACTTCACCCAAGGCTCGCATAATTCTACCTATTTTGAAGAAACAAACGTACATGGTCAATGTCTTACAAAGGAAAGTAATATCTTAATGTTTAACGGAGTATCTAAAAGTATTAAAGACATAAGAAAAGGAGACAAACTATGGGCATTTCATAAAGAAACATACGAAAAGACAAAAAGTGAAGTATTAGATACAGCACATTTCATCCCAAAAGATTTATATAAAGTTGAACTAGAAAATGGAAAATGTTTCTATGCTACGGGAGATCATAAAGTTGTCGCAAATAAAAAATGGGTATCAATATATGATATGTTGCATAACCAGTTAGCGTATGATATAAGTGAAGCATGAAAGCATTATTTGACGAAACAGAATATACAAAATGGTATATAAGTGACGAGGGTAAGTTATATTCGATTACAACATATAATAGATCGGATAATAGAAATCGGACTCTCCATGAGGTCAAACCAAACATTAACAAAGCTAGGGGATATTTATACGCACGAACAGCAAATAGGAATTACCAAATTCATAGATTAGTAGCCTCTGCATTTATACCAAATCCAAATAATAAGAAATATGTCAATCATAAAGACGGAAACAAACACAATAATCATAAAAACAATCTTGAGTGGTGTACAGCAGTAGAAAATGCACAACACGCATTAAAAGTGGGACTTACCACACAATTAAAGAAAAACGAAGGTAATATAAAATATAGTCTATATCAATGTAGGGGAGTTGTTGAACTAATAAGAGGAGGGATGAGTTACAAGAAAGCGGGAGCTAAATATAACATGCCATATTCGACTGTTGCACATTTGATGCGTGGAAGTAGAAGATCACTATGAAAATAATCAAGATTACTAAAGTAAAACCAAAAACTGTATATGCGATTAAGACGACATCTAAGACATATATAGCTGACGGTTTACTTCATCATAATTGCTCAACTTGTAACCGATTCTATCATGGGAGGTTAGATAAATACCTTATGTTCATGTTAAGAAAATACGGACAGGCCGAAGTAGATAGATTGTATACATTAAATGGACAAACAGTAATATATAAAATTGCAGATTATGAACGAATAGCATTGTTTTATAAAGAAAAGTTAGAAAAACTATTACTCAAATGACATATCTAGCACCAGACGGACAAGAATGGCAAAGCAAAAAGATATATCTCAAATACCACAAAAATCAAAAAGAAATAAAGAAACGAAAAGAAGACAGGGAGAACGGAAAACGAGATCACAAGAGAGTGCCCCTTTATGGATACTATCGAAATCCAAAAGTAGCAGCATATCAAAAAAAGACATGTGAGAGATGCGAAGAAAGAATAGCAGTAACCACAACCTGGGATGGAAGAATAGTTTGTCATCCGTGCCACCTATCAATTCTTGATGAGTATGATTCAGACATTCAAGCTCGGAAGTAAGGAACATAGCTATCAATTCATTCAGTCAGGGAGAGTAAGACTGTGTACGATCTGTCATTCCGTAATCAGAGACACAAACAGAATGGACCATGTAAAGTGCTATGAAAAGAAGCAAAAGAGATTAGAAAAAGTATTTGATATTCCAAATTACATAAAAAAGCGAAAAGATAACAATTATGAGGGGTATTTAAGAGAACTAGAAGAAATTAATAGTAAAAAGCAATACTTTACTCAAGAATATATAGACGGAAGGATAAAGTATCTAGCATCAAAAATTAACGAATACCAACTATGAGGTTTTGTTTATACGGCAACTTTTCAGTATCTTACTGTTCAGAGCAACACCACGCTCTATCTTTAGAGGCGTTAGGACATAAGGTGATAAGATTACAGGAGACTGAGATTACTACAAACCTAGTTTTAGAGACATCGTTACAGTCTGATGCACTTATTTGGATTCATTCGCATGGGTTTGTTAATAAGGGAACGTTGTCAATGGAGCAGGTATTAGACACTTTGAGAGAGAGAGGGATACCGACACTCGCCTATCACCTTGACTTATACATGGGGATCGAAAGATGGAACGAGTATAAGAACTCACCCTACCTTAATAAACTTCAACATTTCTTTACCGTAGATAAACTCATGGCAGAATGGTTGAATAAGAATACTAAGACTAAAGGACACTTCGTACCTGCGGGAGTATTACACGAAGAATGCTATAGTCTCGATCTACCAAAAAGATATGACGTAGTGTTCACAGGCTCGAAAGGATATCATAGGGAATGGAGTTATCGACCCAAACTTATTGAATGGCTTAGAATGACCTATGGTGATAGGTTTTACCACTTTGGTGGAGATGGACTAGGAGTCGTCAGAGGTCACGAGCTGAACAAATTATATTCACAGTCAAAGGTCGTGGTAGGCGACACACTATGTCCCAATTTTACATATCCATGGTATTCAAGTGATCGTCTATGGGATACGCTTGGTAGAAATGGATTTCTAATCTATCCAGAAATATACGGCTTGTCCAATTACTTCACAAATGACAAAGATCTTGTATACTATACATACGGAGACTTTGAGGGTCTTAAAAAAAAGATAGATTATTATCTTGATCCAAAAAACGAATATGAACGAGAAACAATTAGAAGAACAGGGCATGAAAGATGTAAAAAGGAAGGCACGTATTATCACCGTTGGGGGGAAATTATTAAGACTGTGTACAATTTGTAATAGAAAACATAGTGGACATGGATATTGTGAGGGTCATAGGAGAATGTGGCTAAAACATGGAGACCCATTAAAAAAAGGAGTATCAAGCACAAGGTTTAGAAAAGGACAAATAGCATCGAATAAAAAATGGTTTAACAAAAATTGTAAGGTGAATGGGTGTGAAGATAAATCTAATGGAGGAATGGGTATGTGCCATACGCATTATATGAATTATTGGAGATACGGAAACCCTATACACGAAAAAAAAAGAATTGTTGGTGGGACAGCTTTAGACAGATTTAATTTCTGGCATAAAAAACAAGTGAATGGATGCTGGGAATGGCAAGGAGCACTTGATAAAAGAGGATATGGAAGAATTATTGATGATACTAATTGGAGAGATATGGCTCATAGGTGGTCATATAAACATTTTATTGGAAATATACCCAGTGGATTAGTAATAGATCATTTATGTCACAATCCAAAATGTGTCAATCCAAAACACTTGGAGCCAGTTACATATAGACAAAACACCATTGAAAGAGGAGTAACCAATGCATCACATTTGAACTCAAAAAAGACTCATTGTCTTAGAGGGCACGAATTAACAGAAAACAATATCTATATTGGAAAGGGAAGATATGGCAACATGAGAGTCTGTAAAATATGTCATAAAGAAAGAGTTAAAAAATATCTATTAAAGAAAAAGGGATAATGGCAGACTATACTCAAGACGCTTGCCTAGTCGGATGTACATCGTGTGTGTCCAGAGAACAGCGAGAGATTAATAGATTAAAATTACTCAGAGTGAAAAACATAATTACAGGCGGATCAGGATTTGTAGGATTAAAAAATACGATAGACTATTATTTAGAAAATGACGAAAAACGAGAATCAATAAGAAGGAGAGGATTTGAACGTACTAAAAAAGATCACACATATCTAAACCGTTGGCAATATATTATTAAAACAATTTATGAAAAAACCTAAATGTGAATTAAAAATCGGTTGTCCTACTTGTGCTTCGAAGGAAGAACGAGAAGCAAATAGAAAGAAACTAGAAGAAAAGCGAAAGAAACAAACTAAATTATCAAAGTAATATGGATAAGAAAGTAAAAATGGGTAAACATTCATACGTTGACGGGTATATCAACCTCAGTTCTTATGGATGGGAGAAGATCGAGATAGGTTCTTATTGTTCTATAGCGCATCACGTAACAATAAACACAGATTGCGGACATGACTATACTAAAACGTCAACCTTTCCTTTCAAAGAATTGATGAATATAGGAATATCTGGACGTACTCATAGAGGTGGTGTAAAGATCGGCAATGATGTGTGGATTGGTACTGGTGCTATCATAATGCCTGGGGTTACTATTGGAGATGGTGCAGTTATTGGAGCGTTTGCAGTAGTAGCAAAAGATATCCCACCTTACGCAATAGTTGTTGGAAACCCTTGTCAAATTAAGAAATATAGATTTAGTGAAGAAAAAATCAAAGAACTACTTGAACTAAAATGGTGGAATAAAGACGATCAATGGATTAGGGATAATGCAAATTGGCTTACACAATGAATAATGTAATTTGGCTATCAATTAAAGAAGGAACACCCGCTCGCGGTATGTGGGACCAAAACCTATTTGAATTAGCCTTTGAAGGATATAATCATAGTGAGAAGATTACAGACCAAGAAGAAGCAATAGTTATAGTCCCTGGGGCGTATCAAGACGTGGATAAAATCAATCGAGAAATAACTAAACTTACAAAATGTGTTGTCATAATAACCTCAGACGAAGAAAACAAGTTCGAAATAAATAGACTAGATCATCCTGAAATGAAGGTATTTACTACCTATCCTAATCAACCTCCAAGTGAATATTACAACTGGTTGCCGATATGGTATCCTCCCCACGCAAATAATGTAAGTCCATTAGAAAAAACAATCGACTGGTTATTCTTAGGACAGATCAATCATCAGAAAAGAAAAGAAATGAGGGATGAGGTCTACAGTATTCCAAAGGGAATGATTTACGATACTGGTGGATTCTCAAGAGGATTAGAAAGAAGCGAATACTTATCCCTTATGTCAAGGTCAAAAGTAGTATTGTGTCCTCGCGGTAACGTAAGTTTAGACTCATTTAGAATATACGAAGCGTTAGAATGTGGGTCTATTCCTATAGCCGAAGGTAGAACATTTTGGACTAATATGTTTGGAGAATGTCAATTCCCTGTAGTAGACAATAGGTCTGAGTGGAATACTCATCTTAGAAACTCAATAGAAATATACGATCATTTATCCCCTAAAATATCTGAATGGTGGAAACAAACAAAGAAAGATACATTTGAAAAGTTAAGAAACTTATGAACATAAAATTCGTCATACCCGTAATAATTCAAGAAATAACCGAGAAGTGTTTAGCCTCGTATGATCTCGACTGGGAACAGTTAATCATTGTAGATAATTCAAAGAATAGTTTTGCCAAGAAATATATAGAGAGGGGAGCTGAAGTAAGAATGCACCCTCAAAATCTAGGTGTATCAGGTAGTTGGAATTATGGCATAGGATCAGACGCAGAATTCCTATGGATAATCTCATCTAGTCTTATATTTAATCAAGGATTTTCTGAATTAGTAGACAGAATAGATCAAGCAAACGAGTACGGATTACTTACAGATCAGGCGTGGCATTGTATCGGATTCACTCGAAAGACCTTAGATACTGTTGGAATGTTTGATGAACAGTTTTACCCGGGGTACTATGAAGATAATGACTATGGATGGAGATTGCAGTTAGCAGGAATACATAATGCACCAAATCATCCAAGTATGCCTAAGATAGATATTGATGTAACGTGTCAAGGTACGGCTACTACTCTAAAATCGGGACTTATAAGTGTAAGGTTTGATCTCTTACAAGATTATTATCGTCATAAATGGGGCGGACTCCCGGGAAGCGAAAGATTTACAAAACCTTTTAACCAATGATCGGACTTATCGTATTCAGTAACAATTCAGGAATAGGTATACAAAGCAGAAGACTATGCTATATGCTTAAACCTAATAAGATATTAGCAATAGACAGTAGCGGATTCTCTAAAAATAAAGAGCAACATTGGGATTGGTACTCACAATTTACAGGAATACTAACTAAAGGCTTTCCGACAAATAGAGAAATAGACGTATTCTTGAAAGGTCTGACAAAGGTCTTCTGCGTCGAAAACCCTCTTAACTTCCACTTATTAAATGAATGTAAGCGACTTGGGATAAAGTTGTATATACAATCTAACTACGAATTCTGCGACCACCTCAACAAAACCCTAACGCCCCCCACAAAGTTCCTCATGCCATCTTACTGGATGATCGACGAGATGAAGCGAAGGTTTGGCGATGATAAAGTGATGTACCTCCCCCCGCCCATGAACCCTCAAGAGTTTACCAAAGCAAGAGAATGTAATTTCAGAAGAACAGGAAAGAAATATCTACATATTATAGGAACTCTTGCAACCAACGACAGAAACGGCACGCTATCAATAATCGAAGCGTTACGACAATCCAAAGGTGACTTTGAAATAGTTATCAGAAGCCAACACGAACTGCCAATAGAATACATGACCGATGACAGACGAGTGAAGTATGAAATACGAAACTCACAAGATGTCTCTGATATGTACCAAGACTTCGATGCGGTAATCCTTCCAAGAAGATATGGAGGGCTTACTTTAGTCTGTAACGAGGCACTTATGTCAGGACTTCCAGTCATAATGACCGACATATCCCCCAACAATCAATTACTACCTAAGAAATGGCTCGTACCTGCCCAAAAGACAGCCGAACTCATGACAAGGACTATAATACCCGTCTACTCCGCAAACGTGCAGAAATTAGCCGAATTTCTCGATAATTTACAGGTCACAGAGGAAGACAAGATAGAAGCGTTTGAGCTAGGGTATAATCAATTCTCCGAAACCGAGCTGTTACCAGTTTATAGTAAACTATAAACCATGAAGCTCACAATCATTCTTCCTATATCAAGAGACACATTCTTTCAAAGGTTATTCCCGTCTCTGGAGTTTATGATATGTCCTCCCGATACCTCAATCCTCGCAATTGTTGACGGTGACATTAAACTATACGAAAAAGCTAGAAATTATATATCCACAAGCAAATTCGCAGAGCGATTATGTATCCACAGAAACTCACAACCTCAACTCACTATAACCTCAAGACGAAAAAGAATAGCCGAGATACATAATGAATCAAAGCAGTACTTGAAAACAACAGAAATGATATTTTTGGCAGAGGACGATACACTCTATCACCCTTCAACAATAAGAAAACTATTTGATGTGTATAAGAATTTTCCACACGCAGGATTTGTATCAGGCGCACAGGTAGGAAGGTGGGGATTAAAATACCTAGGACTGTGGGAGGTAGACAATGTCTACGACCCTACTAAAATATCATCAAGCCAACTAAAACAAGGAGTACACGAAATAGACTCATCAGGATTTTACTGCATGATGACAAGAAAAGAGACATATTTGAAACATTACTTCGAACCATACGAAAACATCCTTGGTCCAGATTTTAACTACGGACTATGGCTTAGGAGAGAAGGTTATAGAAACTATGCACATTTTGATGTACACTGTACCCATCTGACACAGAAAGAAGAATTAAAAGTTATACAAGTCGCACAGGTAACATACGAAAGAGGCGACGACAAAAAATGGAAATCCGCACTGTAAAACTTATAGATATTAAATCTAATCCTTCAAATCCTAGATTCATAAGAGATGAAAACTACAAAAAACTAGTCAAATCAATCAAGGACTTCCCCGAAATGAGAGATATACGAGAGATAGTTGTAAACAAAGATATGGTAATACTTGGTGGAAATATGAGGTTTAGAGCGATGCAAGAAGCAGGAATAAATGAAGCACAAGTAAAGATAGTCGACTTAAGTGAAGAAAAGCAAAAAGAGTTTATTATTAAAGATAATCTCGAAAGCGGAGAAATGGATTGGGATAAACTAGCAAATGAATGGGAGCAAGAAAAGCTAGTTGAGTGGGGAGTAAAGTTGCCAAGCTGGGATAAGATCGAAGAGGAGAAGAAAGAGCAAGGAAAAAAGGAAGAGAGCGGTTATATAACCTGTCCGTCATGCGGACTTGAGTTTGAGAAAAAATGAATAATCTTGGAATACCATACATGGGTAGTAAGAGAAAGCTAGCCACAGATATTCTGCTGTTCATGATAAGAAAAAATCCAACAGCAACAAAGATATATGACATATTCGGAGGAGGAGGAGCAATATCATTTACAGCCTTACAAATGCCACAATTTGAAGCTGTCACATACAATGAACTCGACAGAAGGATATTCTCTCTTGTTGAGTACATTAAAAATGCACAAAAACACAAAAAAGATCATCTAGAGCTGTACAAACTAGGTCAGGTGTACGAAGATAAGTTGTATGAGTGGGTGTCGAGAGACAGATTCAAAAAAGAGGTGGCTGAAGAGGGATGGTATGCGGGATTCTTACAGTCGGTCTGGACGTTTGGGAATAGAGGGACAAGTTATCTATTCGGCAAAGAAATAGAAGAATACAAAAGACTAGGACACATGGTCGCAGTTTACAGAGACGAAGAGTCTTTCGGGAAGTTAAAAGTAATACTTCCAAGCCTACCGAAACTAATACTTAGCAAAAATACAATCTATCAAAGAAGATTGATTATCTTCCAATGCGCAACAGAGAGGAAATACAAAGAACTCCAGCAACTCCAGCAACTCGAGCGACTCCAGCAACTCCAGCAACTCCAGCAACTCGAGCAACTCCAGCAACTCGAGCAACTCCAGCGACTCGAGATAACAAATCTATCATACGCAGACATCGACCCCAAGAGCTTTGACGAGAAATCAATAGTTTATCTCGATCCTCCATATATAAATACTGCATCATATAAAGAGGATGGGATAAGCCACGATGATTTATATAAATGGATTGCGGGAATAGAAGTACCAGTATATCTATCAAGTTATGAGTCGCCACTCAAACCTGTAAAAGCGATGAATCACAGGACAACTTTATCAGCAGTACCACGAGAAAAAGAAAAGTCAGAAAGAACTGAATGGTTATTTTGGAATGGGAAAAGTATAATATAATCATGGACACTCAACAAACTACCACAGATCAGGAAAATATCAGGGACGAGAAGGGTAGATTTGTACCTGGCGTAAGTGGTAATCCAGGAGGAAGACCAAAGGACGATACCAAGATTACATACTGGTTAGAAAAGTATCTACAAGGTGTAAATCCTAAGAGCCCAGATGGTAAGAAAAGAATACAGGAGCTCGCAGAAAAACTTGCTGGTATGGCATATGGAGGCAATACTGTTGCTATGAGCATGGTATTGGACAGAATAGACGGCAAAGTCCCACAATCTACAGACATCACATCAGGTGGAAAACCAATAGAAAATCCTCTTATAATTTCCACCATAAAACCACGAGATGTTATATCTGAAACCCAAACAGAAGAAAGTAGTTGAACTGGGACAATACCAGTCTTATCACATGGTATAATGTCTTAATGATATTAAAATACTACCGTTGTGAACATTGTTCAAAATATGCACCATTAAAAAAGGGGGATAAGCCTAAAAAATACTGCAGTCGATCATGTAAAGAAAAAGCATATTATTATAGAAGAAAGAATAATGAACCTTACAGATACAACCTTCACGGTCTAAGTAGCCATCTATTATATTCAACCTGGGAAGAAATGATGGCACGATGTTATAACCCTAATCGTCCGAAATATAATAATTATGGTGGTAGAGGTATTATAGTTTGTGAGCGATGGCACAACGCAGAAAATTTTATAAAAGATATAGAAAAAATGCCAAAAGAAAATATAAATATGACTCTTGATAGAATTGATAATAATGGTAATTATTCACCAGATAATATAAGATGGGCAAGTCAAACAATGCAGAATTTCAATCAAAGGGTAAGACTAGATAATAGTAGTGGATATAAAGGTATAGGTTTTGATAAGTACAGAAAAAAATGGACTGCGAGACTTATGCTAAATGGTGTGATATTGTTACAAAAAAGATACCTTACGCTTCAAGAGGCTATTGATGCAAGAGAAATTGCATATAATAAATATGTTAAGTTTGAAAAAAAAACAAGTAAGAGCGGTAGAGCTAGCAAATGACCCAAGCATACATACGATAGTTTTAATCGGTAGCGTTGGAAGTGGAAAAACTGATGTTGCAGCGCACATTTCTATTTCTATTGCATACACTTTTCCAAAAACATACTGGACCGTATTTAGACAAAATCTTTCAACAGCCAAGAAAACAATAATCCCCTCATATCTAAACATGCTCGACATGATGAACTTTATTGAAGGTGAAGACTACAGACACGACAGGAGTCTAAACGAAATACAATTCTTACACAACAAATCAAAAATAGGCTTTATCGAGGCAGATGTAACCAAAGACAGACAAGGAAAGAAGATTAAAGGAATAAACGCATCGGGAAATCATATCGACGAGGCGGACGAGTTAGCGCAGATAATGTTCACGCAGGCAGTATCTAGGCGAGGAAGGTTCAATCATGCAGGTCAACCAAGCATCTCAATAGTTACCATGAACCCAAATGATACATACCTAAAACAAATGTACTACGACCCGTATCGAAGCGGGACATTACCCAAAGGAGTGGTCGTAGTCGAATTTGATATGTCCGACTCCTGGCAAACAAAGGATGATATAGATGCAATGATGCAAAACCCACGACCTTGGGTAGAGAGGTATATCAATAATCAGTGGGATTACTCGGACGATCAAGACTCCCTATTCAAATACCGCTACTTTGATGCAAGCATCACAGACAAGACAGATATAAATGACAAGAGATATATTGGCTACGATGTAGCACGATCTGGAAGCGATAGATCAATAATAGCCCTCTGGTGGGGAAAAACCTTAGTAGACATCCAGATTGTCAAAGATAAAACCGAAAGTATAACAACTGACGACCAGGCGCTAGAGCTTATAAAATACATGTCAAATAACGCAGTAATCCCTCAAAATATAGCGGTTGATGCAGTAGGTGTAGGAGTAGGAGTGGTCGATCACGCTAAATCAAAAGGGATACGATTTACAGAGTTTGTATCAGGAGGTAAGCCAACAGTCGACAAATACGATAACCTAAGGTCTCAAGTTATATTCGAATTTGCCCAAGGATTAGAAAAGGGAGAAATCAAAATCTATGAAGGTTGCCCCTTACGAAACGAACTTATAAGTGAAGCGATGTTACACACACACAAAATAAATGATAAGAAACTAGCAGTCGAACCAAAAGACAAAATAAAAGAAAGAACTGGTGGAGTCAGTCCTGATATAATGGACGCAGTAGTTATGGGACTTTATCCACAATTAAACATAAACCCAAAGCAGAATATCAATCGTATAATATATTAACGGTATACTATAATTCCTCTATATATTATGTCTATAATAACCAATCTCCGCAAGTGTCTCGCGAGTCTTCTGTATAAAAATACTATCTCACTTCCGAATGAATATCTAAAGTATGGTAATAAGCGAATGACCTCAGACTGGACTGAGGTGCTTATGTCTGATCAAGATCACTACACAGGCTACGGATATGCTTCAATCAGAAACAGAGCTAATGCAGTTGCCAAACTGGCAATAGAAAACGTAAGAGTAGATAGCGATAATCCCGATGCTACTCATCCGTACCTAGAATTGATTAAACATTCACAATCATATTCACAGCATACATTTTGGAGAGATATATCAACATATTTAGACCTCGAAGGTGTGTATTATCTTATGGCTATACGAGCCGTAGGTGAGGGGAGAGTAGGAAATGTACAAGAGTTCAAAATGCTCAATCCGTACTTTATTAAACGAGTATTAACGCCCGATAGATTATCAGTCGCAGGATATGTCGAAGCTAAGAAAGGAATGGTACGAGAAATCCCGAAAGAAATGATTATCGAGATTAAAGAACTAAATCCCTTTGATGAAGATAAACCATTCGCAATGACTGATGCAGCTAAAGATAGCCAATTCACATTAAAGACCGCAGGTGATTATCAAAGACACGCCATCAAAGGAAATATAAACGCTCCTGGAGTTCTATCAACTGATGTAATTCTCCCCGATACAGACTTCCAAAACTTCGTAGCCAGAGTAAGAAATCACACCAAAGGTGAGCCTATATTTGGTAATGGGGCTGGAGGAATAACATGGGAATCAATGACTCAGAACCTCAGAGATAGTGCTTTAGAGGTAGTAAATGAAATGAATCGAGATCAGTTGTTCGCAGTAGCAGGAGTATCTAAGACGATCATGGGTATCGAACAATCAGGTACTACAAGAGAAACAGCACGAGTACAAAAGGATTTGAATATAGAGGGACATTGTATTCCAAGAGTCCAACTGATTATCGATGCGCTTAATCTTGACTATTCAAGGAATAACCCTTCTCAGAAATCCTTAACTATCGTAGTTGATAATCCAAACGCTACTGATATTGATGCTGAAAAGAAAGAAGCAGAACTAGAGAAAATAGAGTTTGAACTATATAACAGCCTTATAGATAAAGGGTATACATCAGAACTAGCCTCTCAATATGTTATGGGTGAGATAGGATTAGACAAACTAGGCGAACCTACTAATAAACCTATTGAGCCAGAAGTAAAACCTGTAGATACAGAAAAACTAACCCAACAATTAAACGCTATGCAATCTCAAGGGATTATCGCCCAACAACAGGGAGCTTTGCAGAATGCCATAGTGAATATCGAGGGAAGGACTACAGCTCTTGTAATAAATAAACTAAGGAAGAAATACAGTAAAACATCAGTAAATGCCATCGAGGATGCAGACGAGATAACCGAGGCTGATATTATATCCAAATATGACAAGAAGGATTTATCGAACGAATTAGCACTTATAATTGCCATGTTCTATGGAATCATCTTTACCCTCCAAGGTGAGAAGGCTATGAATGA
>Ga0247842_10003034_pt1 | contig 23437 bp, 17 predicted proteins | sample LaCruzMarch2015__3_FD_192411 | JGI IMG/M metagenome (GOLD analysis project Ga0247842, IMG submission 192411) | Freshwater microbial communities from meromictic Lake La Cruz, Castile-La Mancha, Spain - LaCruzMarch2015_19m | ecosystem: Environmental > Aquatic > Freshwater > Lake | place: Spain...
CCATATACGCCGTTTCCCGGGCCGCAAGTTTCCTTCTTTCCAGGACTTCTTCGTATACCTGCACCTTATCCCATATCAGCTGATGAACTTCCTGAATCCCCAGATCTTGAGCGCGGTGTTCAACAACCGCTGATTTCCTGCCCGTGATCCAAACCACGTCGATACCGCAGCGCACCAGTATTTTTAGGCCATGTCCATCCTTCACATCGAAAAATTTACTTTCCTGGCCCAGGTCATTCATCACAATCCGGCCATCGGTCAAGACGCCATCCACATCCAGGATAAGCAGACGAATCGGCTTGATTTTATCGATCAGGTTGGGGGGTATTTGATTAGTCATAATTCTCCATTTGTCTTTACCAAGCAATCAATTTTCATCAGCGTCTTCAGGAGCTTCTCAAGATCCGTCATGCCCAGGGAGTTGGGGCCGTCGCAAAGGGCGGCTGCGGGGTGGGGATGAACTTCGAAAAAAAGGCCGTCCAATCCGGTGGCTACAGCGGCCCTTGCCAGGAAGGGAATCATCTCCCGTTGCCCACCCGAGGCAGTTCCCATGCCACCCGGCAACTGCACGCTGTGGGTGGCGTCAAAAATAACCGGGTATCCAAAGGCCCGCATGATCGGTATGGCCCGCATGTCCGCTACCAGGTTGTTGTATCCGAAGGAGGCGCCCCGCTCTGTGATCATGAGGCTTTCCATGCCGGCCGCCTCGATTTTTTCGATGATATTTTTCACATCCCAGGGGGCAAGAAATTGTCCCTTCTTGATATTGATGACCTTGGCCTTTTTGGCCATTTCCATGATGAAGTCCGTCTGCCGGCAGAGAAAAGCAGGAACCTGCATCACATCAAGGACCTCCGCCGCAGGCTCAATCTCCTCAAAACGATGGACATCTGAGAGGATAGAGATCTGAAAATCCCTTTTGATCCTTCCCAGGATATCCAGTCCCCGGACCGCTCCCGGCCCCCGGTAACCCATTAGGGAGGTCCGGTTGGCCTTATCATAAGAGGCTTTGAAGATGAAGGGGATATTCAGTCGGTCGGTCAGTTCTTTGAGGAATCCGGCAATCTCCCGCGTTCTTTCCTCTTCCTCGATCACACAGGGACCGGCAATGAGCGTGAAGGGATTGTTCCCACCGATTACCGCCTTACCTACCTGGACGTTTTTCATCTGTCCTCCCCACAATTACGATTCCTCCTGATGTTTATCCTGCATGATCTTGATCTTCAGGGCGGGAATTCTCCTGGCCGCCCGGGCTGAATCGGGATTAAGTTCATATGCCTTCTGATAGGCCTTGAGGGCATCCTGGGGCTGCCCTTTCTTTTCATAGGCCTCCCCGAGACCCGAATAAACGGCGTCGTCCTCGGCGTCATATCGCAGGGACAATCGGTACATCTCAATCGCCTTGTCCACATCACCTTTGGCGCCGTAGGCCCGCCCCAGAGTGGCATAAGGAGCCGCCTTTTTCTTGGTGGAGGATAAAAGTTTTTTTGATGCCCTGATCGCGTCGTCGTACCTTTTCTCGCGCATATAGGATTCCGCCAGGGAATTCAATACACTCTCGTTAGGATTGGTCGCCGCATACTTTTCATAATTCGCAGTGGCTTCCTTCCTTTTTCCCAGTTTGGTGTAGGTCAAGGCAAGATTGTAGTAAATCTGAGGGCTTCGAGAACCAGCCTTCAGAGCTTTTTCATATCTGTCCGCAGACGTTTTGTAAACCTTTACTTCCCCGTAAGCAAAACCAAGGTTCGCATATACGGGAGCCTTGTTCTTGACCTTGGGCAGGGCTTTTTCGTAGAGTTTTATTGCCTGATCGTAATTTTTGTTTTTCATCTCCATATCGGCAAGCCTCATGGCCGCATCACCGTCATCAGGATTGATCTCCAGAACCTTGCGATAGTGCACTGCCGCTTGCTGGGTATTTCCGGATTTCTCCAGCGCCACCGCAAGATTGAATTGAATAACCGGATCTTTCGGGTTCAAATTCAGTGCCTTACGGTACTGTTCCATTTCCCGGGCAGGGACGCCTTTGTTGCCGTAAGCCATGCCCAAATTTGCTAAAGCCGTCGCATTACGGGGCTGTCTTTTCAGGAGTTCCTTGTACCATTTGATCGCCTCGTCCTGCTGACCTGCCTTAAGATTGGCATTGGCCAAAGCAAGGACGATTTCATCGGCGGCAGGATTTTTGTTCAGGGCAAGCTGGTACTCTGCAATGGCTTCTTTCTTTTTATTTGTCGCCTCGTAGACCTGACCCAGTTTGAAATGAGCATTGCCATCCTCGGGATTTATCTTTAGCGCTTGCTGATAAGCAGCCACAGCTTTAGGCCAGGCGCCCATCACCGCGTAGGTCATGCCCAGGCTTGAATACGTCGTGGAATCATCTGGTTGCATCAGGAGTAACCGCCGATAAACCCCGATCGCCTGTTCATAATTTTTCTGGCTTTGATAGCAGCGGGCCAATTCCTTCAAGGCCGCCGCATCGTCAGGCTTCAACTTCAATACGGCCTTATATTCATCGCCGGCCTCACGAATCATGCCCTGGCGATAATAAAGGCTGGCCAGAACCTTTCTTATCCCTATGTCTCCCGGATTTGCGGCAATGGCCTGCTTCAGATAATCAATTTGCTGTCTCTCACTGTTCGATCCCTGGGCATACCGCAACCAGTCTTGAGGTAGAATGGTAACCTTCAGAGGAATTGTCCCGATTTCCTTCTCCAGATAACGGACATGAATGCGATATTCCCCAACCGCAGGTTCGGCGGCTGCCCTGCGTCCCTGCTTCATTACCCGGTCGACAAATTCTACCCCCTTCATGAGGACATGGAAATCATTGCCCCTTCCCGTACCGTCAACATTCACGGTAATACCCTTTCCCCGCAGTTCATCTGAGGCCACGCCGGTAATGATGAATTCATCCTTATAGGTAATCTCGAAAAACTCCCGGGGAGTGATTCTATATACTTTCCCGTTCTTTTCGATGTCCAGGTGATAAAATTGCGGCTCCTTGCCGAGAATCGTAAAGGCAACATAATTTTTCACCCTTGCCAAACCGTTGGAAAGGGAGCTGAAACGCTGGGGAAAGACGGTCGCCAATCCCCACATAAGCCCTGCCAGAACCAACAGAATTCCAGCCAGGGTGGACAGGGCAAGGGCCCAGCGCCTATATTTTCTGTAATCGGCGGTTTTTTTCCTCTTGCGGATAAAATCTGTTTCCATCTATCTCAAATTCTCAACCTTTCAACTTCTCGGATGATATTTTTTATGGATCGCCTTCAGTCTTTCCCTGGTCACATGGGTGTAAATCTGGGTCGTCGAGATGTCGGCGTGACCAAGCATAACCTGTACCGCCCTCAAATCAGCCCCCCCCTCCAGGAGATGGGTGGCAAAGGTATGGCGAAAGGTATGGGGATGCACCTTGTCCTCCAGCCCTGCCAGGCGGGCATATTTCTTTACCAGTTTCCACAGCCCCTGTCTGCTGAAAAGTCTTCCCGATCTATTTAAAAACAGGATATTGGTGGACTTCCCCTTGATAAGGTCGTTTCTCGATTCTTCCACATAGCGCCTCAGCAGGTCATAAGCAAACCTGCCCACGGGCACCACCCTTTCCTTCCTTCCTTTCCCCATCACAACCACATAACCCACCTGCCAGTTGATGCTGTTCATGGTCAGATTGACCAGTTCCGAAACCCGCAATCCCGCTGCGTACATCAACTCGAGGATCGCCGCATCCCGGACGGCGGCTGGATTCGACAGCCCCGGTTTTTCCAGCAAACGGTTCATATCCTGGGGACTGAGAACATCGGGAAGGCGCATCCATGTCTTTCCCTGAACCAGGCGATCGACAGGGCTCACAACCTTGTTTCCCTGCTTCAGGAGAAATTTATAAAAACCACGGATGGCCGCAAGGGAACGGTTCACGGAACTCGCCGCCAGGCCGCCGCCCCTGAGATCGGATATGAAAGCCATCACATCTTCAGGGGTGACCTTTTCTGCTTCCTCTTTCTCCCGCCCTGTCATGAAATTGGCAAAACGGATGAGATCCCGGCTATATGCCTCCAGGGTATGGGGGGAAGCCCCCTTTTCCACCGTCAGATAGTTAAAATAAGTCTCCAACTGTTCTTTCACGGCTTTTTTGTAGCTTAAATCAAGGCAGGACGCAAAGCTTTTTTCTGGCTGCTTGATTGTTGACATATAGCCGGATTATTGTCATAAGCACCTTAACAAGAGGAAATCATATGAACACTTTTTCTGTCAAAACCTCCGCCCGCTTTGAAATGATTGATATAACAAGACAAATCCGGAACATCATCGGAGAGGCCGGCGCCGGAAGCGGCATTTGCCATGTCTTTGTTCCCCACACCACGGCGGCGGTGACGATCAACGAAAACGCCGATCCCGATGTCCCCATAGACATCATCAGCATCCTGGACAGGCTGATTCCCCTGCACGGCCCCTACCGGCATGGAGAAGGCAACTCGGCAGCCCATGTCAAAGCGTCCCTGATGGGGGCCTCGGAAACCGTCCTGATTGAAAATGGTCAACCGGTCCTGGGAACATGGCAATCCATCTTTTTCTGCGAGTTTGACGGTCCCCGCATACGTAAGGTCTTTGTGAAGGTGATTGCCGCCCCATGACACCGGATACATCCCCGGCCGCCGTCAGCGCCGAAGAAAAAAAGCGGATTCGCTGGATCGTCTTCAGTGTCGCCTTTGCCGTTTTCATGGTCCGCCTGGATAGTTATATCGTCGTTATCTCCCTGCCTACCCTTGCCCGTTATTTCCAGGTCGGAACAAGCGAGGTGTCCTGGGTCATTCTCTCCTATCTCCTGGTCATGACGGGCACTACGTTGATCTTTGGGAAACTGGTCGACAGGATCGGTTTAAAGAAAATCTTTGTCTGGGGATACGGATTATTTACCCTGGGCTCGCTGCTTTGCGGACTCTCACCGACGATCTACCTTTTAGACGCCGCCCGCTGCCTCCAGGGCGCCGGCGGCGCCATGATGATTACGAGCGCTATGGCAAGCATTCCCCATTACCTTCCCAAAAACATTGCCGGATGGGCTTTTGGGATCTGTTCTTTAGCCAATTCCCTGGGTATCATGGTCGGGGCGCCACTCGGAGGTCTCATCACCGGTTTTCTTAGCTGGCACTGGATATTTCTGATCAATGTACCGGTGGGGATTCTGGCGATTGTGATCGTGAAAAGAAGCCTGCCCGCCGATCAAAGCCGGTCGCCCCTTGTCGAGAGCCAACCTTTTGACGTTTCCGGTTCGATTCTGAGCTTCGTCGGCCTTACCGCCCTCGTCTTTGCCCTGAGCCGCGGCGACGATGAAGGCTGGCAGTCGGAGCTTATTCTGACCGCCGTTGCAGTTGCGGGTGCGTCCCTGCTCGCCTTCTATCTCCGGGAACGTAGCACCCGCGACCCCATTCTCAACCTGAAAATCTTCCGTAACCGGGATTTCTCCTTCGCCGTTATTACCACACTGGTCGCCCTGATGCTCCTGGCGGGAGGCAACTTTCTCATCCCCTTCTATCTGGAACTAATCAAGGGTTTACGGCCTGAACACGTCGGGGCGGTGGTAATGATCTATTCAGTAGTGTACATGCCCATCGGTCCTTTCGCCGGAAGGCTCTCCGACCGCATCAATCCCCGTCGACTCTGCACCGTCGCCATGTTCCTGGCCTTCATTGCCTGCCTTATCTTTTCCATGACTCTTTCATTGCCGGGACTGTTTCCGGCAGTCCTTTACCTTGTCCTCCTGGCTGTTTCTTACGCCCTGTTCTTCCCCGCCAACAACCACCTGGTCATGGCGCTGGCCCCGGAGGAAAGCCAGGGAACGGCCTCGGCAATATATACGAACACCATGAACGTGGGAATGGTACTGGGGGTATGCCTCTTTGAAGGGGCCTTTTCCCAGTCCCTGCCAAAAGGTCTGTCAACGAGAACACTGAATCCGGAAATCATTGGCACCTCCCTGGCATCCGTTGCCGGGGCCTTTCAATTCGCTTTCGTCGTCGGCGCTTTTTTCAGCCTCCTGGCTTTTTTCCTTTCCTTTTATTCCGGACGTCAGTCTGCGGCAGCCCACATAAAGCAATGATGTTCTTTTTCAATGTAATTGTGATATGAATAATGGTTAAGATTACTGAAGATGTTAAGGAGGTATTGCTCATGAAGAAAAGTATCAACCAAACCAAAGAAATGACTATTTCGAACTGGTTGGATAAGAAAGAAGCAGAAAACGTTGACGTATCCCAAATTTCATTGCCTGACGACCTGTCTTATGACGAAGTCCCCGACGAAACGATTTTTTTCAAGGAGATCAATTTTGACGGAATTCTCTCTACCGCCGATCATCCGTTTTCCACGGTAGAGCGCTTTGGACACTGGTATTATTGCCGGGGTCGCGACAAGGACGCCAGCAGTCAATCGCCAGGAAGGGAGTGGAGATTGTTTACCAAGGATAAAGATCTCGCTCTCGAAACAGCCAAGTCACACTTATAAAATGAGATAAACTACTTATTTTATAACCGAAATGACAGCGATGTCGTATTTGGATTGCCAATCCATTGGCTTGACAATCGTCTTTCCACCGATGCGAGACGCAATCCTAGCAGCCGTTTCCCGATTCGGCTCGGTATAGAAAACCACATTCTTACTATAACCAGTTTGAGGAGTCTGAGCGATTCGATCGACCCGGTATCCCAACTTTGAAAGACGGAGGGCCATTTTCTTGGCAGATGCCCCCTTTCCCGTGCCGCTTACAACCACGATTGAAGGCCTAGTCTTTGAGACCTTGGTCTTCTCTATGTTATCTTGCGTCTTCCTGCTTTCCTCTTCCAGTTTTTTCAATCGCTGCTGAAAATCAGCCGTTTCGTCCTGCAGGGTTGCGACAACACCTTTTTTCATAGGTGCAGCGGTTCCGGTGGTTGCTCCCGCCGCTTTCCTGGAAGCCCCCGCTTCGTTCGCTGTTTGTCTCCCGGTATAACTATCGCCTTGCTGCGCAGATGCATTTCCATTCTCCAAACCAGCGTTCAACTGGAGCAACTGACCCTCCATAACTTGTAGAGACATGTCCGTTTTGGATAAGGAAGTCTGAAATGATGACATTTTGCTGATTAATGCCGCATCGGCTTCCTTCCGGAGCTGGTTCTGTTTTTCCAGATCCGCTACCTTTTGCCAAAGGACAGGATTCGTCTCTGGCTCAACATCTTCCCTGGCACTGTAAAAGTTGGGATGGGCGACACATCCGCAAAGAGAAAACAGAATAAACACGGCCAACAAGATCAAAAAACTTTTTCGTGGCGCCATAAAAGAACCTCTCTGTATAATAATTTGTTTCTTGATGGGTTATGATACCGACCTAATGGCGCTATCTTGAACAAAACTAAAAAAAAAGCAACAGGCATTTTTATCTGACGGTAATGTTTACATTCGTCGGGATCACTGTCATCCCGCTTTACAGTGAATAAAATTATGGTAACTGCATAATATTATGAATTATAATGCCAATATTCGTTAGAATCATTCTCATCTATCCGTCGGCTGATTCCTACATAAGAAGAATCTCGACATCCTGGGCAGGCATAGGCCGGCAGAAGTAAAAGCCCTGGATAATGTCACAACGGAGGCGTTGGAGAATGTTCAACTGAGCTTCCGTTTCCACCCCTTCGGCGATCGTTTTCAAATTCAAGCTATGGGCCAGCGATATGATGGCGGAAACAATAGCCTCATCGTCAAGGCTGGTAGTAATATCCCTGATGAACGATATGTCTATTTTGAGGATATCCAGCGGCAGTTTCTTCAGATAACTCAATGAGGAGTACCCGGTGCCGAAATCATCGATGGCCAAGCGCAGTCCCAGCTTTTTCAATTGCTCCAGGATAAGGCCTGTATAAGCTAAATCCTGCATAAATGTACTCTCGGTGATTTCCAGGGTGAGATACCTGGGATTGATGGCCGCGGACCTGATCGTTTCTTCCATGATGCTCCCCAGATCTTTCTGCCGGAACTGCACGGCCGATAGATTGAATGCCACCGGTACAACCGACAAACCCCGGCGTTGCCAGGTATTCAACTGAGAACAGACGCTATAGAGGACCCACTGACCCAATTCGATGATCATCCCGGTATCTTCCAGAACCTGGATAAATCGTGAGGGCATAACCAAACCCAGATCATCGCTGTCCCAACGCAAAAGGGCTTCCATGCCGGCTATTTTCCCCGTTTGCGCATGGAAATAGGGTTGATAGTGCAAGATAAATTCATCTTTCTTCAGAGCATTATGAAGGTGACGCTCCATGAGCACAAACTCCGAGGCACGTACGTTCATGTCCGACATAAAAAACTGATAATTGTTCATCCCCGTCCCCTTAGCCTTGGACATGGCAATATCCGCATTTCTTAATAAAGTTATCGTCTCTTTGCCATCGTTGGGATAAAGGGATATGCCGACGCTCAACGTTGGAATCACATCAAAGCCCGCTACCTGCATTGGCTGATTAACTCTATGCATCAATTTGTCAATCACTCTCACCACATCCTCTGAATGGGCCACATCTACAAGAATGATCCCAAATTCATCAGCGCCGAAACGAGCCACTGTATCGCTATCGCGGGTAGCTTCAGAAAACCGTTTTCCGACTTCCTTCAACACCGTGTCGCCAATCTCATATCCGTATGAGTCGTTAATCAGTGTAAAACGATCGATATCGATGCAGACAACGGCAATCTGCCGTCGGTTGCGCTCAGCCCGGCTGATGGCCTGATGCAGGCGGTCAATAAAGAGCAACCGGTTAGGCAAGTCAGTCAGGACATCATAGTAAGCGAGATAATTCAGTTTTTCTTCCAGAAGCTTCTGCTGGGTGATATCTTTTGAGGTAGCGACAAAGTGCGTAATGTTGCCTTTTGTATCTTTCAGGGGGGTAATACTGTGATAAACTTCGAAGAAACGGCCGTCTTTACGTTTATTTGTGATTATGGCCCGGTAGGGGTGACCGGAGAGGATGGTATCCCACAGTTCTTTATAAAAAGCGTCATCGTATTTCCCCGACTTGAAAACCCTCGGCGTCCGGCCAATCAACTCCTCTTTTTTATAACCGGTAATATTTTCCACCGCATCATTTACATATTCGATCCGCCCCTCTTTATCGGTAATGAGGATCCAATCTGAAGACTGTTCAACGGCCATCGCCAGTTTCTGCATCTCCTGCCGGCTATTGATGAGTTCGGTAATATCACGAACGGTACCCACCATTCTGACCGGCTTTCCTTCCTTATTGAGAAAGACGACGCCCTGTTCATGAACTGTTCGTATGGAACGATCAGGTTGCACGATGCGATGTTCCAAATTACAGGTTTTTTGTTCTGTCAGAGATTCCATGATCGAACGGTTTACATATTCCCGGTCATCAGGATGGACTGAATTCAGGAAAGCATCGTACGTTACCTGAAACTCTTGATGATTGAGACCGAAAATACGACACATTTCATCGGACCAGAATAATTCATTCGTTTCTATATTCCAGTCCCAGTTCCCGATTTGGGCAATTCGCTGCGCTTCTCTGAGGCTTTCTTCACTTGCCCGCAATGCCGCTTCCGATTTCTTCCGTTCCGTAATATCCTGGACAATCGAGGAGGCACCGATAATCTCACCACCGACATTTTTTATTGGGGAAACGGTCAGAGAAACATCAATCCATCGACCGTCTTTTCCGACTCGTTTCGTCTTATAATGATCGACACGTTCTCCCTGAGCTATTTTTTGCAGGATGGCCCTTATTTCTTCCTGATATTCTGGTGGAACGATAAGGGAAATGTTTTTCCCCAGCGCCTCTGCGGCGGAATAGCCATACATCTTTTCCGCAGCAGGGTTCCAGCTTTCGATAACACCATCCGTAGTTTTCCCGATAATGGCGTCATTGGATGACCGGACGATAGCCGCTAGCCTCAACAGCTCATGCTCGGCGGGAGGGGAGAAGGCATTAGCTTTATTTATCTCGTTTTTCTGCTGCAAGTCCATACCAACCGAGTCGCCAGTCATAAAATAGTCTCCTGCCGTTTTAAATGGATATTATTGAGCTTACGACTCAGGACAGACCCTGTCCTTACCGTTCTTCTTCGCCTGATACATGAGTTGGTCAACGCGGTGCACGAAGGCCTTGATGTCTTCCTGCGGATCATACTGCCCCAGCCCCACGCTGACCGTCATATGATCGCCATTACCTGCCGCCGGCGAAAATTTCTCTTCCTTGAATTCCGTTCTGATCCTTTCCGCAATGACGGCGCCGTCCCTGCTGGTGGTCATGGGCAGAATCATCGTAAATTCCTCGCCGCCATAACGATAGGCGGAATCCGTCTGACGGAGGCATCTTTTTACCACCTGACCAAGTCGTGCTAAAACCCGGTCTCCCTCGACATGACCGTAAGTATCATTGAACGCTTTAAAACTGTCGAGATCGAGAAGCAGCATCGTCAAGGGATGTTCGTAGCGGGCCGCCCGATCAATCTCCATTTTGAGCTGATGATAAAAATGCCGGGAATTGTAAAGCTGGGTGAGGTCATCGATAATGCTGAGTTCACGGTATCTTTTTTCACTGTTTTTCAATTCCTCCTCTGCCCGCAGGCGATCGCTGATGTCCTGTCCCTGGGCAATGGTCGCAATCGCCGTCTTACCATCCGGACTATAAATGGTTGCGGAGTTCCAAAGGACGGTGTGCACAGACCCATATCTGTGCAGAATGGGAATCTCTATTGCCTCCCACCGTTCACCTCCTGTCGTCCTCCGGATATACCCAAGGCACTCTTCCCGCCTGTCTTCCGGAAAGAGCAAATCAATTTCCTTTCCCAGAACCTCCTCGGCCTTCAAACCCGTCAAAGCTTCAAAAGCGTGGTTGAAACGGGTGATTCTGAATTGTGAATTCCAGACGATAATAGGGGCATTGGCATAGTCGATCAGGTTTTCGAGATAATCCCGGGTTTCCCGTTCCGACTCTTCACTCTGCCGAAGTTTTATCTCCGCTTGCAGAAGTTCTGCTGTTTTTCTGAACAGGGAAACTTTTCTCAGGTAAACCAGAAAAAAAGCTATCACGAGGAACAATAGGAGGGAAATGCCCCCTATCTCGATAAAACGTTTGAATTCCAATCTGTAAATGTCATTCAGGGATCTCTCAATGACAATCGCCCACCCGGTTTCCCCTACGGGGACAATGGTAAGATAACTTTTCCCCTGATTTTGCAGCGGATCATTAATTTCAAGCTGCTGTTTTTTTTCCTTTAACGCCGGTTCAATGATCGGAAAAGATCGATAAGCCATAATCTTTTCCTGATATGGGTATTTATCGCTATAAAGGATATGCCCCGTCCGGTCGATCACATTTACACTCGTAAACGGGCTGAAAGGCACCCTTTGGATCGCGTCGGCAAGATAACCAAGCCGTTGGGAAGTTGCGAGTATCCCGATAGGCCTTTCATTTTCATCGAGTATTGGGACGCAGACGGCTGCCGCCAGCGGCTTATCGGCAACGATCAGTTTAAAAACCTTGGAAATGTAAGGCTTCCAGTGGGAACTGATTCCTTTATACCAGTCGCGGCTCGACAGGTCCTTCCCTATTGCTTCCGGAAATACCGGGAAATTCGCCCAGAGAATACCACGTGTGTCCGTCACGAAGGTCAGGTCGATCTCGGCATTCTTTTTAAGGTCGGACAGATGCCTGTGAACTCCTGCAAGATCCTTATTTTTCACAGCAGCGATGAATAGCGGCCGGTGAGCATAGGATTGGAGGATTCCCATGGTTGCTTTGCTGCGCTCCAGGAGGAGGTCTGCAAGGAGATTTGCGGTTGTCTTGTCAGCACTCAGGACATTGCGCCTTGTGGTTTCAAACTGCCGGCAGCCCAGAAAAATGGCAATTCCCAAAATTAAAATAAACAAACCCGCTGCGATAAATACGATTGAAAAAGGCTTGGCTATCCAATCGCTTGGATGCTCGTTGCCGGAATGAGGAGGGGCATGATAAGAAGGTTGGTTGTATATTTCCATAACTACAATCCGTCTGCGAATCAACGTAATTCAGTTCAGCATTGCGGTGAAGATTATCATTTAAAAGCTGGCCCCTTCAAATTGAAAATCTTTTTCACGGAATAGTCTCAGGCAGGCATCCACCGCATCGTCGTCATAAAGAGTCCCTTTATTGTTCTCAATCTCTGCCAGCGCCGCATTCAATCCGATGGCAGGTCGGTAGGGTCGATGTGAAGCCATGGCCTCAACTACATCGGCAACAGCCAGGATACGGGCCTCCATGATGATCTCTTTCCCCTTCAAACCCCTTGGATAACCGGAACCATCCATCCGCTCATGATGCTGATAGACGATCTCTGCCAGAGGCCAAGGCGATTCTATATCCTTAAGCATCTCGAATCCTCTGCGAGCATGTTCTTTAATCAGGGAAAACTCGAGTTCAGACAGTTTTGTCGGTTTGGACAATATCTCCGCCGGGACGGATATTTTCCCGATGTCGTGAATGGCGCCCGCCATACGGATGCCCTCGATTCGCTCCTGCGGAAGCCTCAGCTCGGTGGCAATAGCGCGGGCAAGGTCTGCCGAACGGAGCTGGTGACCAGCCGTGTAGGGATCTCTTGTCTCTACAGTGGCAACCATCACCTGAATGGTCGCGCTAAATGCCTTCCTAAGACTGTCAAGCGACTTTTTAAGCTGTTCCTCGGCCTGCTTGCGGAGAGTAATGTCTTCAGCGATTCCTTCATAGTAGCGGATCTGCCCTTGATCATCCCTGACCGCTCGGGAATTGATGACAACCCAGAACGTGCTTCCGTCCTTACGGCAAAATTCAACCTCAAAATTCCTGACAGTCCCCGTTGTAGCCATGATTTCATGGAATCTATTACGATCTTCAGGATGAACATATAACTGGGATGTTATGTCTGTGATAGATTCCATTAATTCCACCTGGGAATCATATCCGGCCATCCGGGCAAAAGCGGCATTTACTGTGACAAACCTGCCTTCCGGTGTGGACTGGTAAATGCCTTCCATTGCGTTTTCAAAGATGTTGCGGTATTTGGCCTCACTGTTTATGAGCGCTTCCTCCGCCTGCTTGCGCTTGGTGATGTCACGGAATATAAGTACACTGCCCGGGATTTCGCCGGTGCCTCCCTTGATCGGGGCAACACTGTCGGAAATGGGGATCTCCGTCCCATCTTTGGCAATGAGCAGATAATCTTCTATCAAATTGATGATCAGTCCCTCCGTAATTACCTTTTCTACCAAATGTTTTTCCAGATCACTCAAATCTTGATCCTTTATGTTTAATACTTCCGTGAGCTTTTTTCCGAGGGCGTCTTTCTGTTTCCATCCGGTCAACTTTTCAGCAACAGCGTTCATAAAAGTAATCCGCCGCTCCTTGTCTGAGGCAATTACAGCATCACCAATGCTCTTGAGAACGGTAGCCAGCCAGTGTTCTATCTTTTCTATTCTATCTTCCGCCTTTTTCTTATAAATGGATATCTCGATGGCTATTTGCAGTTCCCTGTCTTTATATGGTTTCATAATGTAACCATAAGGTTCTGATATCTTAGCCCGCTGGATCAGATCATCGTCGCCAAACGCCGTAAGATAGACGACAGGTATCTTGTAAAGCTCTTTGATCTGTGCAGCCGTCTCGATACCGTCCATGCTTCCTTTCAGCATGATATCCATCAGCACCAGGTTGGGGCGGGTTAAATCCGCTTTTCTTATCGCTTCCTGTCCCGACGATGCCGTGGCACAGACGTAATATCCCATTTTTTCGACACTCGTCTGTATGTCCGCGACAACGATCTCTTCGTCCTCGACAATCATGATTTTATAGCCCGGCATATTTATCCCCCCTGAAATGTTTACGACTTTAGTATGATCAAGTATCTTGTCCCCTTGTCTGAAAATTGTTCAATGCTGCCATCAAGCTGTTTAACGAGCATATGAACCAGTTTTAATCCGAATGTTCCCGTATTGCGGAAATCCACATCCTTGGGAAAACCGATTCCGTTGTCCTCAACAATGAGTCTCAATTCATTTTCCGTGCGATTCATCTCTATGGCGATCTCGCCCTTCGGAACTCCTGGGAAGGCATATTTCAAGGCGTTGGTGACAAGTTCATTGATAATAAGACCGCAGGGTATGGCGGTATCGATGGTAAGCATGATATTTTCCACCTTGATGACGAGAGAAATGGCGGCGGTACTTGTCTTGAATGATCGGAATAGTTCAACGACTGTCTCCCGTACATACTCCCCAAATTCTATCTCGGAAAAGTTCTGCGATTTATAAAGTAGTGAATGAACGGAAGCCATAGCCATGATGCGGTCATGGCATTCCCTGAAAATTATTCCCACGTTTTCGTCTCTGACGTATCTGGTCTGCAGTCTAAGGAGACTGGAGATGATCTGCAGATTGTTCTTCACACGGTGGTGAATCTCTTTGAGCAGTGTTTCCTTTTCCCGTAGGGACGCTTGGACCTTCTCCTCCGCCTGCTTACGATCGGTGATGTCCTGTCCCTGGGCAATTGTCGCAACCGCTGTCTTACTATCCGGGGCATAAATGGTTGCTGAGTTCCACAGCACGGTGCGTATTGCTCCATCCCTGTGAAGAATGGGAATCTCTATGACCTCCCACCGCTCGCCGCCTGTCGTTTGTCGGATGTGCCCAAGACATTCTTCCCGTCTGTCTTCCGGAAAGAGCAAACCTATTTCCTTACCCAGAACCTCTTCCGCATTCAAACCCGTCAGCGCTTCAAAGGCATGGTTGAAACGGGTGATTCTCAATTGCGGCCCCCAGACGATAATGGGGGCGTTGGCATAGCCGATAAGGTTTTCGAGATACTCACGTGTTTCCCGTTCCGATTCTTCACTCCTCCGTAGCCTTGTTTCTACATGCCAGAGGTCCATTGTGCTTCTAAACAAGGCAGTTTTTCTAATGTAAATCAGGGAAGAAATGATCAATAGAAACAACAGAAAAGATATACTTCCTATCTCGATAAAACGTCTGAGTTCCGATCTATAGAGGTCATTCCGGGATCTCTCAATGACAACCGTCCAACCGCTGTCTCCTACGGGAACAACGGCGAGGTAACTATTTTCCTGATCCTGCTGGGAAGAGTTAATCTCAAGCTGCTGTTTTTTTTCTTTTAACGCCGGTCCAATAATCGTGAACAATCGATAATCGATAATTTTTTCCTGATAGGGATATTTGTCGCTGTAAAGGATATGCCCCGTCTGATCGATCACATTCACATTCGTATACGGACCCAAAGGCACCTTCTGGATAACGTTCCCAAGATAACCAAGTCGTTGGGAGGTTGCGAGTATCCCGATGGGCCTTTCTTTTTCATCGAATATCGGGACGCAGATGGCCGCTGCCAGTGGCTTATCCCCGATAATCAGCTTAAAAACGGTGGAAACGTATGGTTTCCAGTGGGCGCTGATTCCTTTATACCAGTCACGAGAGGATAGATCCTTCCCCATCGCTTCCGGAAATACCGGGAAATTAGCCCAGAGAATGCCGCTTGTGTCCGTTATGAAGGTCAGGTCGATCTCGGCATTCTTTTTAAGGTCAGACAAATGCCTGTGAACTCCCGCAAGGTCCTTATTTTTCACAGCATCGATGAATAGCGGCCGATTAGCATAGGACTGGAGGATTCCTATGGTTGCTTTGTTGCGTTCCAGAAGGAGTTCTGCAAGGAGATTTGCCGCTGTCTTGTCAGCGCTCAGGACACTATGCCTGGCGGTTTCGAAATGCCGATAGATCTGGAAACTGGCAAACCCAAAGATTAGAATGAATGATATCACGGCGGTGGACACGATGGAATAAGGCTTGGCAATCCAATCACTCAGATGCCCATTGCCATGATGAGGAGAATCAAGATACAAAGATTGGTTGTATATTGGCATGATTACAATCCATTTATGATGCAGCATACTTCAGTTCATTGTTAATCTCTTCCATCCCGAAAGGACCACATATGCCAATATATCTGCATGATATAATATTGCAAAAAGCAAAAAATGCAATACGGTAATAATACGGTATTTAGTCGGATAATTTTTAGGTATGTTCGATGGAGAGAAGGTATGTGCGGAGATTAAGCTTTTTTTTGTTCAAACCAAGCTTGCCCCTGATGTTGTCCCGGTATGAATCAACCGTCCGCTTGCCGATGCAGAGGATTTGGGCCATCTCCTTAGTCGTTTTCCCCTCTTTAATGAGAGAGATAATCTCAATTTCTTTGGTGGAAAAACGAAAATGTTCCGATGTTATCGATTTTAAAAACGGTGAGGAAATATCACGAAAGCTTCTTTCCAGGATTTCCACGAGCGCAGCCTGGCCGATGCCCAACTGGGTCTGTTTGAGTTTTTCCAGGTAGGGAATGATGCGCACCCTTATATTGGACACGATCCTTTCCTCAAGCTCTTTCTGGTCATTTTTATAATGATCGATAAGAACCTTCAAGGCCGTATTTAATTCTTCGAGGGCTTTTGTCTTTTCTGATAATTCTTTCTCGGCCTGTTTCCGTTCCGTGACATCCCGGGCCGCAGCAAATACCCCGACTACTTTCCCGGCCCCGTCCTTATAAACTGAAGCGTTGTAGAATACGGGTGTTATATGTCCGCTCCTGTGCCTGATCACAAGTTCGTAGTCACGGACAAATCCAGCTTTAAAAACCAGTTTATAACCTGCCCTCGCTCTTTTATAATCAGTAAAATAACTGGAAAAATCAGTCCCTATCAATTCTTCCCTTGAGAAACCGGTTGCTGTCTCAGTGGCGGCGTTAACATCGGTAATCCGCCCGTCGGGACCGATAGTCACGAGGGGGTCAAGGCTTACCTCAATCAGGCTTCGGTTGTATTCACTGGCTTTCTTGAGGGCTTCTTCCACCTTTTTGCGAATGGTAATATTTCTGTTAATCTCCATAATTTCCATCTGTCCGCTAATCTCACTCCGGTGCATAGCCCATCTGCTCAACACCACGATTTGCCGGCCGTCCTTGCAAGTATGAATCAGTTCGTCCTCCCAGCGGCCCTCGCGCTGTATTTTGTCCATGATGTCCGGCAATGGCAGGGGAAATATGGTTTGGAGAAAACTGTGTACTGTCATGCCCAGAGCTTCGTCTTTGGTCCAGCCGTAGATTTCCTGGGCGCCTTTATTCCAGAAAATGATTCCCTCGCTTTCATCTCTGACAATGATGGCATCGTGGGCGAGGTTCAGCAGCTCCGCCTGTCTCTTGATTTCATTCGTTTGTTGCTCGACCCGTTGCTCCAGTTCGCTATAGACCTGTATCAGATGACGATCCGACTGCCTGCATTCGGTATTGTCTCGGACCGTCTGAGCGGTTTTTATCTCGGATTGATCTTTCATAGGGTTGCCCCTTGGCGTTGAGATGATCCGGGGGTTGGAAAGTTAACTTATGAACAGTTGATGTTTCTCCGTCACGACCATTTGACTATCTATGTGTGTGAACAGACACTAAAATCAGGCATTACTGCCCGATTGCGAAGCGGCAAAGAGCTTGTTGCTCAAAACGCCAAAGATCTCTACCGTGAGGGCCTCGCCACGAACCTGTTCTTCAAGTCCACAGGAAGCCAAAACAGCTTTTAACTTGTCAGCTTCAACATGCAGCCAGGAGGCGCTCCTCAGATTGTTCCACAAGGTTTTTCTCCGGCTGGAAAAGGCTGCCTTGACGACCCTGGTAAAAAACGCCTCGTCCAACAAATCCACCCGGGGGCGCTCCCGGAACGTAAGGGAGATGACCGATGACGTCACCCGTGGTCGCGGATAGAAGCATTGGGGGGAAACATCGAACAGTTTTACCAAGCGGGCATGCATGGATAGCAAAACCGTCGGGACGCCATAGGCCTTTGTTCCGGGCAGGCCCGTCAGACGGTCCGCCACTTCCCTCTGGACCATGAGGACAGTTCTTGAAATCATCCGGCGATGAGCCAGCAAATGAAACAGTATTTCCGTAGAGATCGCGTAGGGGATGTTTCCGACAACCTTGAGCTGCTGGTGCGGCTGCGACTTCTGATCCTGCTCTGGAAGCTCCCCGCATAGTCTGGCAAAATCCATCTTCTCGCTTAATTCGCCAATATCCATTTTGAGGATATCGGCAAGGACGATCCGAACGTTTCCTTCCTGTGACTTTACCGTCTCCGGTACCTGCCCCTTCGTCTGAGTCTGCGCCTGCTCTTGCGCATGTGGTGTCTCCTGCCCCAGTTCCTTCTCCAGGATCGCAATCATAGCCGGATCGATATCTACGGCAATCACCTGCCGAACCTCCGTGGCTATCAACCGGGTAAGAATGCCGTGCCCGGCGCCGATTTCGAGGACAATGTCCGTTTTTTGGAGGTCTGCCGCCAAGACGATCTTTCTCGCGATATTGTCGTCCCTCAAGAAAGACTGGCTGAGACGTTTGAGGGGCTGGACCTGGTATTTCTTCAGGATTTTCCCGGAGGAAATCAAGGTCGATTCCTCTCTCTAATCACCACGATAAAACGACGGGCAAGAAAATAGGCGGGAACGGCAAAGAAGGGGGCGGTGATGATACCACCGATCAGAAGGGGAAACAGGATGTGCCAGCCAAGGCTCATTACGCTTTCAAGGGAATAATCATTCATCGCCCAGGCGCTTTTCTGCAAACCAAGGATAAGACGCCCCAATTCATACTGGGAAAAGTAGAGCAGGGGAATGGTCACCGGATTGGAAATAAGCCATGACCCCAGATAGCCGGCAGTGATATTCTGTTTGAACAAGACGCCGGTGGCAATAATCATGGCCGTGTGAAAAGGAATGGTCGGCGTTACGCCGATAAAAACACCAATGGCCATACCCATGGCAATGTTTGCCGGTTCTCCCTTCAGACTGATAAAGCGGTCGTAGAAATCCTTGCAGCGTCTCCTGATGATATTCATGACCTGAGTTCCAAAGGCCAGCGCGAAACAGCGTTTAGGTCCAGGCCGTCCCGTTTACCCCTCGTCAGGAGGTGCTCGCCGACGACGGCGATCATCGCGGCGTTGTCCGTACAGAGAACGGGCGGCGGGATGAAGATCTCCACCCCCTTTTCCTTCCCATCCTGATAAAAACGTTCCCGCAGACGACTGTTGGCCGCCACGCCGCCGCAGACTACGACCCTTGTCATGGCAGCATTTTCCGCCGCCTTCAGGGTTTTTTGCACCAGCACATCGACAATGGCCTCTTGAAAACCGGCGACGACATCGGGCAATTCTGCTTCCGTAAAGAGACGCTCCTGCTTTTTGACCATGTTGAGGAGGGATGTCTTCACGCCGCTGAAACTGAAATCGAGACTGTTCCGCATGGCCCGGGGAAAGGCAACGGCCCCGGGATTGCCCTGCTTGGCCATACGGTCGATGACCACCCCGCCCGGATAACCGATCTCCAGCAATTTTGCCGCCTTGTCAAAGGCCTCGCCGGCGGCGTCATCCCGGGTCTGCCCCAGGCAGGTGAAGTTCTGGAAATCCTTGACCAGATAAATATTGGTATGCCCCCCCGAAACGACCAAAGCCACGAAAGGGAAAGGGGGGGGGACTTCGAGAAGCAGCGCGGCGGCAATATGTCCCTCCAGATGATTGACCCCCACCATGGGCAGACCGCGGGCAAAGGCCATGGCCTTGGCCGTCGAAAGACCGACCAGGAGCGAACCGATTAGCCCGGGTCCTCTGGTCACGGCAATTCCTTCAATATCATCAAGACCAACCGCGGCGTCTTCCAGAGACTGGAGGATCACCGGGATGATCGCTTCGGTGTGTTTGCGCGAGGCTATTTCCGGTACAACCCCTCCATATTTCCCATGGACTTTAACCTGTGAGGCAATTACATTGGACAGGACTCGTTTTCCATCCTGGACGACCGCTGCCGCCGTCTCATCACAGGATGACTCAATCCCCAAAATCAGCATGAAACCTCCCCATACATTTCCTTTTTACAAATCCTTTTACAAAATAACTTGTGAGGTATATAGAAATTTCGCAATGTTGTAAATACCTTTTGAGGCGACGTGCATTATGGAGACTCAGACTGACTTTCTTATCCTGGGCAGTGGCATTGCCGGCCTCAGTTTCGCCATCAAGGCGGCAGAGCTGGGGACGGTGGCCATTGTAACAAAAAAGGGGAAATTCGAATCAAACACCAATTACGCCCAGGGCGGGATTGCCGCGGTTCAGGACGTGGAAGACAGCTTTGCCTCCCACATTCATGACACCCTCAGTTGCGGGGCCGATCTTTGTAAGGAAGACGTGGTCCGTTTTGTCGTGGAGGAAGGTCCGGAGCGGATCAAGGAGCTTGTCCGCTGGGGAGTGGAATTCACCAGAGACGAAAGCGGCGGTCCCTGTCGCTACGATCTGGGTCGTGAAGGCGGTCACTCCCGGCGCCGGGTCCTCCATGCCAAGGATCTGACCGGCCGGGAGATAGAAAGGGCCCTAAATGAATACGCCAGCCGCCAAAAAACCGTCCACATCTATGAAAACTTCATTGCCATCGATCTTATCATGGAATCCTTCGTCACCGGCCGGACCGATATATCAGCAAACCGGTGCATCGGCGCCTATGTCTTCGATTTCCATAATAATCGGGTTCACACCTTCAAGGCGAAACATGTGATTCTGGCAACCGGTGGCTGCGGCAAGGTATACCTGGTAACCACGAATCCCGACATCGCCACCGGCGACGGCATCGCCATGGCCTATCGGGCCGGCGCGCAAATCGCCAACATGGAATTCATCCAGTTTCATCCCACCTGCCTCTTTCATCCCGACGCCAAATCCTTCCTGATCAGCGAGGCAGTCCGCGGCGAAGGGGCGATTCTGAGGCTTAAAAATGGCGAGTCCTTCATGGAAAGGTATCACCCCATGAAGAGTCTGGCCCCCCGGGATGTAGTGGCCAAGGCCATCGATACGGAACTGAAGAAGTCGGGGGACGATTATGTCCTCCTGGATATCTCCCATAAGGATCGTGACTTTGTGATGACCCGCTTCCCGAATATATACGAAAAATGCCTCCTCTATGGGATCGATATGGCTACCGATCCCATACCCGTCGTCCCCGCCGCCCATTATCTCTGCGGCGGCGTCCTGATCAATCATCATGGCGAGACAAGCATTGACCGTCTTTTTGCCTTTGGCGAGGTCGCCTGTTCAGGACTGCACGGGGCCAACCGTTTAGCCAGCAATTCCCTCCTGGAGGCGATTGTCTTCGCCCATCGGGCTTTCTTGAGAATTAAGGAAGATTTTGAAAACATCCGGGATGAAGACATCACGATTCCCCCCTGGGACCCCCGGGGGGCTACGGAAAGCGACGAATCCATTGTCGTCTCTCACAACTGGGATGAAATCCGGCTTTGCATGTGGCATTATGTGGGCATCGTCCGCTCCGACAAGCGGCTGGAAAGGGCGGACCGGCGGATCGATCTTATTTCCCGGGAAATTGATGATTATTACCGGAATTTCGTCATTACCCGGGATCTGCTGGAACTCCGCAACATCGCCACCGTGGCGGCGATTATCGTCCGCTCAGCCCGGATGAGAAAAGAAAGCAGGGGGCTCCACTACAACATCGATTTCCCCGAACGGGACGATGTTCACTGGCGGCATGACACCATCATCGCGAAACCGTAACAGGATTTTTGAGCTAACTCTCATGTCCGAAAGCGGCACAACGAAGCATGAAAATCCCCCCTTACCCCCCTTTGACAAAGGGGGGCTGGGGGGATTTTCATATAAACTCTCAGATATTCCGGTTCCTAATCAAAGATGATAACGAGGCGGCAAAGAGGAGGCGACGCAGGCGTATCGTCATACGTCGAGGAGCCGACGATGAAGCCAACAAAGTTAGCGCTTTGATTTGGAACTGGAATCATACTTCCATTCCAGGTCAATCTTCCCAAGTATACTGGAAAAGACCAGTTTCATGTCCTGGGGTGATTCGATAAGCGGGAATTTTATGATATAGCCTTTACCATAGTATTTATTGATAAAGGGAAAGAAGGCCTCCATCTCCGTCGTGATCCGGTCAACCTTTCTAATTTCAGTGGGCTCGTAGCGTTTACCTTTGCCGTCGATCAAAAAAACACTCCAGATTGAATTCCTGGCGTCAAAATCGTTAGCTTCCATATTGTCCGTAAAGGCGTAGACAAGAAACTCTTCATAATCAGAAGACAACTGCTTCCACATCTCTTCCCGCTTCCTGGTTTCCTGGTCAGGCCATTGGCGGACCCGGGCCTGTTCTTTCAGATAGGCATCATTGAAGGTCTTGGAGCGGTAGGTGGCGCTGATGTAGAATTTCGTTTCGAACTGGGAGTGGCCGGTCATATCCCGGGTCCATTGGCCAAGACTCTGGAAGTATTCATCGGAAAGTCCCCGATCCCTTCCCATGTCCACGTAGCCTTTGACGTAAGTGCAACCTGACATCATGAGAATAATCAGGCAGATTACTAGATAGAATCCTTTTTTCATGATTCCTCGCCAAAGACGCGCTTGAAAATGAAATCCACCTTTCCGAGGAAGTTATCCGTGTGGAAGACGGCGTCAAGCTCATCGGGACCTAAATAATTTTTGACTTGGTCATCCTCGGACAGAAGGGACTTGAACTCCCTTTCCTCCTCCCAGGAACGCATAGCCAGCCTCTGGACGACGGCATAGGCGTCTTCCCGGGACATCCCTTTGTCAATCATTTTGAGGAGGACCATCTGGGAAAAAATGACGCCATGGGTCATATGGAGGTTTTTCAGCATTCTTTCGGGATAGACGACCAGTTTTTCGATCATGCCGGTAAACCGGCTGAGCATGAAATCCAGAAGGATCGTCGCATCGGGGCAGATGACCCGCTCTACCGAGGAATGACTGATGTCCCGCTCATGCCAGAGGGGAATATCCTCAAGAGCCGCCAGGGCATAGGAGCGCATCAATCTTGCCAGGCCGGACAGATTCTCCGATAGGACGGGGTTGCGCTTATGAGGCATGGCGGAAGATCCCTTCTGGCCGGGGGAAAAGTACTCCTCCGCCTCCCGGACCTCCGTCCGCTGGAGGAGCCGGATTTCCTGGGCAAATTTGTCAAGGGACGAGGCAATGATAGCGAGAGTGCAGAAAAACTCGGCGTGACGGTCCCGCTGGACGATCTGGGAAGAAACGGGGGCCGGCTTCAGGCCCAGTTGCGCGCAGACGTATTCCTCAACAAAAGGATCGATAAAGGAGAAGGTCCCCACGGCCCCGGCAATCTTGCCGGTGCTTACACTCTCCCTGGCCCGGAAGAGCCGTTCCCGGTTCCGCTGCATCTCTCCATACCAGAGGGCCATCTTCAGGCCAAAGGTAATCGGCTCGGCATGAATGCCATGGGAACGGCCGATCATCAACGTGAATTTATGTTCAGAGGCCCGACGCTTCAGGACCT
>Ga0247842_10003043_pt1 | contig 23401 bp, 16 predicted proteins | sample LaCruzMarch2015__3_FD_192411 | JGI IMG/M metagenome (GOLD analysis project Ga0247842, IMG submission 192411) | Freshwater microbial communities from meromictic Lake La Cruz, Castile-La Mancha, Spain - LaCruzMarch2015_19m | ecosystem: Environmental > Aquatic > Freshwater > Lake | place: Spain...
GCCGCTGTGCGGTCCGGGGTGACGGCCGGCGCCCCCCACGATCGCGGTCACGATCACACCAAGACGCGAGGAAGTATAAGAATTCTCTCACAAAGGCACAAAGACACGAAGAAGAAAAGAAGAAAAGGAATGATCACGCCAAGGCGCCAAGCTCGCCAAGGAAGACAAGGCTTGGAGCGCGGCGAACAGCGGGTCCATGGCGTCGCTTCAATGACGCCACGGCGAATTCGCCGCGGAAACACGGGCGAGCGAAGACGAGCGGGCGTGGCTGGTCGTCGCTTCAATGAGGCCGCGGCAAATTCGCCGCGGAAAGACCGGCGGCCGTGACCGTCGTTCCGGCCGCAGCCGCGTAGCCTGGATGGAGCGCAGCGCAATCCAGGTCCCCACTGCAACCCAACGCCGTTAAGTTAAGCCCTTCTGGCTCCCACGCTCCCGCGTGGGAGCAAGTGCGGGCGCTCCGCGTCCAATGCCAAGACCGGACGCGCAGCGCCCGCACGGTATTCCCACGCAGAGGACCCGCTGGTGACACCGCTGCGGCGGTGTCACCCATGTGTTGGCCGCTGTGCGGTCCGGGGTGACGGCCGGCGCCCCCCACGATCGCGGTCACGATCACACCAAGACGCGAGGAAGTATAAGAATTCTCTCACAAAGGCACAAAGACACGAAGAAGAAAAGAAGAAAAGAAGAAAAGAAGAAACGAAGAAAAGGAATGATCACGCCAAGGCGCCAAGCTCGCCAAGGAAGACAAGGCTTGGAGCGCGGCGAACAGCGGGTCCATGGCGTCGCTTCAATGACGCCACGGCGAATTCGCCGCGGAAACTCGAGCAACCAAATGCCAACCGAATGGAGCGCATCCAGGCTTCAATGAGGCCGCGGCGAATTCGCCGCGGAAACTGCACACCGTCACCTGTGACCGCTGCCTGGTGAGCGTGCTTCAATGAGGCCGCGGCGAATTCGCCGCGGAAACCTGGAAACGCAGGACACTTGGGGCGGACAGTGGCATGGGCTTCAATGAGGCCGCGGCGAATTCGCCGCGGAAACGGCCAGCAGGTTCGCCTTGGTCGCGCCCGCGACCATGCTTCAATGAGGCCGCGGCGAATTCGCCGCGGAAACCGACGGCGTCATCGACTTGTCCATTCGCGTGTTCTGCGCTTCAATGAGGCCGCGGCGAATTCGCCGCGGAAACTATTAACGCAATTAACAAAATGAAAGAGTCTGGTGAGCTTCAATGAGGCCGCGGCGAATTCGCCGCGGAAACACCCCGCACCGGGTTCCGCGCCCGTCGCAACACCGCAGGGCTTCAATGAGGCCGCGGCGAATTCGCCGCGGAAACCGTGGCTCCAGGCGCTGGGCACCGCGGGCGTCGAGTACGCTTCAATGAGGCCGCGGCGAATTCGCCGCGGAAACATCGGATTGCAGTTTTCAATTCACGAATCAACTAATGCTTCAATGAGGCCGCGGCGAATTCGCCGCGGAAACCGGCGCGCTCCTTGGGGGGGACCAGGTTCCAGCAGTCGCTTCAATGAGGCCGCGGCGAATTCGCCGCGGAAACCGCGCGAGCACTCGCTAATGTGGACACGTCTACCCCCGCTTCAATGAGGCCGCGGCGAATTCGCCGCGGAAACTACTCACTGGTAATCCTTGGCGTTGCGAACCGATAGGCTTCAATGAGGCCGCGGCGAATTCGCCGCGGAAACTTGGTCATTGGTCAGTCGTAAGGGCGGCGCGCCATGCTTCAATGAGGCCGCGGCGAATTCGCCGCGGAAACGTGGTGGCAGCCGCTACAGTATGGCACCCCCCCGCGAAGCTTCAATGAGGCCGCGGCGAATTCGCCGCGGAAACACAGTAAAGTAATAGCTATGCTCGCAGATAGAACGCTTCAATGAGGCCGCGGCGAATTCGCCGCGGAAACACCGGTGTTGGCGTTCTGTGGGCCTTTTGACCATATAGCTTCAATGAGGCCGCGGCGAATTCGCCGCGGAAACAGGAAATCGGGTCCTCTGGCTCTTCTGGATCGTCAGGCTTCAATGAGGCCGCGGCGAATTCGCCGCGGAAACTGGGCGCTTGCGCCCTCCGGGTTTGGCTTTGCTGACGCTTCAATGAGGCCGCGGCGAATTCGCCGCGGAAACCCGGAGGTTCTCCGCGGCTTGGTACATCTCAGAGGGCGCTTCAATGAGGCCGCGGCGAATTCGCCGCGGAAAGCAGCGGCGGCCGCGTTGGCACTCGCCGTTCTTGCGGACGCTTCAATGAGGCCGCGGCGAATTCGCCGCGGAAAGTCGGCGACCGAACGGTATTCAGACTCGGACCCGTCGGCGCTTCAATGAGGCCGCGGCGAATTCGCCGCGGAAAGTTAAATACGCTGGCACAGGCTATATCCAGACAACGAAGCTTCAATGAGGCCGCGGCGAATTCGCCGCGGAAAGGTTCGTGCGGGCGGGTGGGGACTGGCGCGACCTGGCGCTTCAATGAGGCCGCGGCGAATTCGCCGCGGAAAGAGATGCCGAAACAAGGGCTTGCGAACCATCCGACGAAGCTTCAATGAGGCCGCGGCGAATTCGCCGCGGAAAGCTCGATCGGACCAGGCGCACCACTCAACGTCATCGAGGCTTCAATGAGGCCGCGGCGAATTCGCCGCGGAAATTCGTTGGCGTTGGGGCGCAACGGGTCGTGGAGGAAGCTTCAATGAGGCCGCGGCGAATTCGCCGCGGAAAGTTGCGATCCGGTATTGCTCGGCCAAGGTGGACAGCGGCTTCAATGAGGCCGCGGCGAATTCGCCGCGGAAAGGTGTTTTTTGTTGGGTACCCAACGGCTATCACTACCGCTTCAATGAGGCCGCGGCGAATTCGCCGCGGAAAGTATCGAGTCTGCCAACTGTGAACATGCGTGCATTGGCGCTTCAATGAGGCCGCGGCGAATTCGCCGCGGAAAGTCCGCTCGCCACTGGGACACCGACGGCCACCGGACCCCGCTTCAATGAGGCCGCGGCGAATTCGCCGCGGAAAGCAGACGGCAGCGGGCGCGGTGTCTCACGCGACCTAAAGAGCTTCAATGAGGCCGCGGCGAATTCGCCGCGGAAAGAGCGGCTTTAGCCGCGACCGGCGCCCCGCCCGGGAAGCTTCAATGAGGCCGCGGCGAATTCGCCGCGGAAAGCTCCAGCCAGGTCACCCAGAACTTGGCCGCCCGGCGGCTTCAATGAGGCCGCGGCGAATTCGCCGCGGAAAGGGCGACCTATGGCGCGGCGACCGCAGTGACGGCCGGGCTTCAATGAGGCCGCGGCGAATTCGCCGCGGAAAGCAAGATGCAGATGGTGTGGGCGGGCTTGAGCCGCCCGCTTCAATGAGGCCGCGGCGAATTCGCCGCGGAAAGCGCGGACATGCACGCCTAGTACCCCGAACCACCTACGCTTCAATGAGGCCGCGGCGAATTCGCCGCGGAAAGGGGCGGACACGGGATACTCACCCCGCTCACCCCGATCGCTTCAATGAGGCCGCGGCGAATTCGCCGCGGAAAGTCGGTTGTGGTCGCCAAGAGCGCGAAGCCTACCGGGCTTCAATGAGGCCGCGGCGAATTCGCCGCGGAAAGCCTGATAGGCGTAGATGTGGCCTATTGCGCTCATCTGAGCTTCAATGAGGCCGCGGCGAATTCGCCGCGGAAAGACAGGCGCAGCGGATGCGCCGATCTTCCGCCCCCGAGCTTCAATGAGGCCGCGGCGAATTCGCCGCGGAAAGGAGCCGGTCGGGCATGGTCTCGGCGGCGGCCAGGATGCTTCAATGAGGCCGCGGCGAATTCGCCGCGGAAAGCGCGTCGACCTCCTAAGCTCCATCTTCGGCACCGACGCTTCAATGAGGCCGCGGCGAATTCGCCGCGGAAAGAGTGGTTCAAGGATCAGTTGGTGGAGACCCTCAAGGCGCTTCAATGAGGCCGCGGCGAATTCGCCGCGGAAAGGATCGAAAGGAGGGCCAGGCCGATGGCCAGGCCCAGGCTTCAATGAGGCCGCGGCGAATTCGCCGCGGAAAGCGGCGATCCGCAGCAGCGCAGGCATAGCAGCCTCGAGGCTTCAATGAGGCCGCGGCGAATTCGCCGCGGAAAGCGTAGTTCCACCTCCAGTAACTGACCGTCACCGCCCGGCTTCAATGAGGCCGCGGCGAATTCGCCGCGGAAAGAAAAGCGTCCTGCTCCGCTTGCGTCGCCCAAGGGCTGAGCTTCAATGAGGCCGCGGCGAATTCGCCGCGGAAAGCCGAACCGGCCCGGATCATCGATAAGGCGCTCCCACCAGCTTCAATGAGGCCGCGGCGAATTCGCCGCGGAAAGACCCGACGGACTTGGTGGATAACAGTTGGGAGTGCAAGCTTCAATGAGGCCGCGGCGAATTCGCCGCGGAAAGATGCACTGCGCGCAATGGACCTGCCCATCGGCGCCGAAGCTTCAATGAGGCCGCGGCGAATTCGCCGCGGAAAGATCGGCGACGATGGTTTGCCCGGCGGCTTGGCCGGCGCTTCAATGAGGCCGCGGCGAATTCGCCGCGGAAAGCGCACACGTACAAGAGCAGTTCCGCCCATTCCCGAAAGCTTCAATGAGGCCGCGGCGAATTCGCCGCGGAAAGAACGACCCCGGCTGGCGCAGCATTGCGGCGGCGACGTGGGCTTCAATGAGGCCGCGGCGAATTCGCCGCGGAAAGCTGCAAGGGTGAGCGCAGCATCCTTTGCGCCGCCCGGCTTCAATGAGGCCGCGGCGAATTCGCCGCGGAAAGCGCGCCAGTGACTCTAACGGCTCCTGCACACCGTTGAGCTTCAATGAGGCCGCGGCGAATTCGCCGCGGAAAGTCAAGGAAGGTGAACCGGGCCGGCAGGCTTGACATGGCTTCAATGAGGCCGCGGCGAATTCGCCGCGGAAAGTGCGTACCGGGGCAGACATTACCACCGGCCGTAATGTGGCTTCAATGAGGCCGCGGCGAATTCGCCGCGGAAAGTCGCCGCCACCGAAGGCACCGAGCCCGCGCACGCCGCGCTTCAATGAGGCCGCGGCGAATTCGCCGCGGAAAGACCGGGTAGGGCGGCCACCAGAACACCAGGAGCCAGAGCTTCAATGAGGCCGCGGCGAATTCGCCGCGGAAAGCGGCGAGCGGGACAGACCAAGCCAACTGGTCGGACGCTTCAATGAGGCCGCGGCGAATTCGCCGCGGAAAGTTGTCGGACAGCGGCACATGGATGCCGAAGCAGGGGAAGCTTCAATGAGGCCGCGGCGAATTCGCCGCGGAAAGGGGCTTCTCGGGGGCGATATCCGGGGCGTAGGCGCTGGCTTCAATGAGGCCGCGGCGAATTCGCCGCGGAAAGTGAAGCCATGTTGATATGGCCCGACTTCACCGGCCTGCTTCAATGAGGCCGCGGCGAATTCGCCGCGGAAAGCACCCCTAAGCCCATTTTCAGGGTCAGTCGGGCATAGGGCTTCAATGAGGCCGCGGCGAATTCGCCGCGGAAAGGACCGAGACCGGCCTGGTTAAGCTCGCAGGGCCAATCGCTTCAATGAGGCCGCGGCGAATTCGCCGCGGAAAGCGGAGCAGGGCACCGGCGGCCCAGTCGAAGCCGGCGCGGCTTCAATGAGGCCGCGGCGAATTCGCCGCGGAAAGCCGAGATCCGGCGCATGGAGGCCCAAACCGCAATGCTGGCTTCAATGAGGCCGCGGCGAATTCGCCGCGGAAAGACCGTCATTGATAAGGCCCTTGAAAAGGCCAAGGGACAGGCTTCAATGAGGCCGCGGCGAATTCGCCGCGGAAAGGCCGGTGAGCGACAAGATGGTGTTGAGGATCGTCTTGCTTCAATGAGGCCGCGGCGAATTCGCCGCGGAAAGCTCGCGCGCGGCTTCAGCGAGCTGTCGCCCGAGGTGCGCTTCAATGAGGCCGCGGCGAATTCGCCGCGGAAAGCGAGCTGCTGGACGTGTCCAAGTCCCGCGACGGCACGCTTCAATGAGGCCGCGGCGAATTCGCCGCGGAAAGCCCCAGGCGCAAGACACGTCAGAGCAAGGACATATCGGCTTCAATGAGGCCGCGGCGAATTCGCCGCGGAAAGCGCAGGATCTGGGACCCATCAGTGAGTCGATAACTGGAGCTTCAATGAGGCCGCGGCGAATTCGCCGCGGAAAGAACCGCCTTTTTCATGTCCGTCCAATCCTTGACGTTGCTTCAATGAGGCCGCGGCGAATTCGCCGCGGAAAGCCGACTGGCAAAGTACATGCGCCGCGGATCAGACCTGCTTCAATGAGGCCGCGGCGAATTCGCCGCGGAAAGCGCCGAGCTTGGCCGCCACCGCGTGGTCGATGGCGGGCTGCTTCAATGAGGCCGCGGCGAATTCGCCGCGGAAAGAAGCCGAGCCAGTTCGGCGGCACCGAGTGCGCCACGCTTCAATGAGGCCGCGGCGAATTCGCCGCGGAAAGGGCCAGGCCGTCGATGGGGGCGCCGGTGGTGCGGTCGCTTCAATGAGGCCGCGGCGAATTCGCCGCGGAAAGCTCGGTGCCGGGCTGGACCCGGGCCTTCTTCTTACCGCTTCAATGAGGCCGCGGCGAATTCGCCGCGGAAAGGAAGCCCTGATCTACCGCGCCGGCATTTCCGCCCGGGCTTCAATGAGGCCGCGGCGAATTCGCCGCGGAAAGGCCGTGTCCCTGGTCGCGACCCCAGTGCAACCGACGGCTTCAATGAGGCCGCGGCGAATTCGCCGCGGAAAGATGGCGTATGAGATCTATGCGGCGGAAAAGGAGCAGATGCTTCAATGAGGCCGCGGCGAATTCGCCGCGGAAAGCTGACCAGCGCGCGGCGGTAATCAAGGATCTTCAGGCGCTTCAATGAGGCCGCGGCGAATTCGCCGCGGAAAGCATCACGACACGCACCCCTGCCGTACTACCGCCCGAGCTTCAATGAGGCCGCGGCGAATTCGCCGCGGAAAGATTGCATTATCACCCTGAAGATCGAGAGAACAGAAGCTTCAATGAGGCCGCGGCGAATTCGCCGCGGAAAGCTGGCGGGTATCGCGCTAGGGCTGTATCAGGGCAATACTGCTTCAATGAGGCCGCGGCGAATTCGCCGCGGAAAGGACCTCACCGAGCGCGGCATCGAGATCGACCAGGAGCTTCAATGAGGCCGCGGCGAATTCGCCGCGGAAAGCCGGCAGACGCGAGGACCATCGCAACGCCAATGCCAGTGCTTCAATGAGGCCGCGGCGAATTCGCCGCGGAAAGCCTGACCACCGCGCACCCGGGGCACCCGGCCAACCTCGCTTCAATGAGGCCGCGGCGAATTCGCCGCGGAAAGTTGCTCAGGTGCTCACGACGAAAAATATTGATCAAAGCTTCAATGAGGCCGCGGCGAATTCGCCGCGGAAAGACGTTAGGGGGCGGCACCGTGCGCGTGCGCGGGGCCGGCTTCAATGAGGCCGCGGCGAATTCGCCGCGGAAAGCTGGAGGGCTGCATTGAGCGCCCCGCTCGCCTGGTGGCTTCAATGAGGCCGCGGCGAATTCGCCGCGGAAAGCTCACTTCGCGGACTTCGGTTGCCCTCACCGGGCCGGCTTCAATGAGGCCGCGGCGAATTCGCCGCGGAAAGGCCCACAAAATCCTCATCGACCAAGCCCGCCTCCAGATGGCTTCAATGAGGCCGCGGCGAATTCGCCGCGGAAAGCTGGTCCTGATTCTGACCGCCTGCACCCTCGCGGGCGCTTCAATGAGGCCGCGGCGAATTCGCCGCGGAAAGCAGCGTCTCCCCGCCGCCGGAATGAAAGGCAAGGTCAGCTTCAATGAGGCCGCGGCGAATTCGCCGCGGAAAGGCCCGGGGACAACCAGGCGCCCGCCCTTGGACAGCGCGCTTCAATGAGGCCGCGGCGAATTCGCCGCGGAAAGAAACGCCGAATTGGTGTCAGCCGCAGCAGCGGCCGTTGCTTCAATGAGGCCGCGGCGAATTCGCCGCGGAAAGGCGGATTTCCGCGCATCCAACCGCCCGCAAGGGCATGCTTCAATGAGGCCGCGGCGAATTCGCCGCGGAAAGCACATCGATCGCGAGCGTGATCATGTTGCAGCGCCCGCTTCAATGAGGCCGCGGCGAATTCGCCGCGGAAAGGTCACCGGTTAGGGTGATACCTAATACTTCATGGACGCTTCAATGAGGCCGCGGCGAATTCGCCGCGGAAAGGTCGGAGCCGATCCCGGCCGCTTTGGCTACTCTTGATGCTTCAATGAGGCCGCGGCGAATTCGCCGCGGAAAGGCGACCGTGGTGGGCGTCCCATGGCAGAAGCCCATTGAGCTTCAATGAGGCCGCGGCGAATTCGCCGCGGAAAGCAGGTGGCAGGGGTCGCGGAGCGCGCGAACCAGGGCTGCTTCAATGAGGCCGCGGCGAATTCGCCGCGGAAAGCTTGTGCCATCCCTGCTCCTCGTCGATCTTTGCCCGGCTTCAATGAGGCCGCGGCGAATTCGCCGCGGAAAGTGGCGTCCAGGATTGCCACCACTCCGGCGTGTTTGCTGCTTCAATGAGGCCGCGGCGAATTCGCCGCGGAAAGAATGACGCCCACACCGCCCCCCGGGCCGACGCTCGAGCTTCAATGAGGCCGCGGCGAATTCGCCGCGGAAAGCCCCGAGAATGAGCCCGACGGCCAGCAGTGGCAGGCCCGCTTCAATGAGGCCGCGGCGAATTCGCCGCGGAAAGCCCAGCACAACCCCCGCGAGCCCACCCAGCACCTGGGGCTTCAATGAGGCCGCGGCGAATTCGCCGCGGAAAGGGCAATGGGGCCTACAGGCATTACTGCCGAGCGCTCAGCTTCAATGAGGCCGCGGCGAATTCGCCGCGGAAAGCGGCGCGGCGCGCCAGGGTGTCCAGGGTGCGGCGGTAGCTTCAATGAGGCCGCGGCGAATTCGCCGCGGAAAGGAGACGACACCGGCGGTTGCAGTTGCCGATGATGGCGCTTCAATGAGGCCGCGGCGAATTCGCCGCGGAAAGATCGCATCCCAACTCGGTTGGGGCGTCGAATCCGAGGCTTCAATGAGGCCGCGGCGAATTCGCCGCGGAAAGGCTTGGCAGCAGCTTCAGCGGAGCCGCCGACCGACTGCTTCAATGAGGCCGCGGCGAATTCGCCGCGGAAAGACCGCAACAACCTGTACACCACAAGGTCAGAGCCAGGAGCTTCAATGAGGCCGCGGCGAATTCGCCGCGGAAAGGTCATCGGAACGCTCTACCAGGCGGCCCTGACCGGCGCGCTTCAATGAGGCCGCGGCGAATTCGCCGCGGAAAGAGCGCAGGAAGTCCTCTTGCGGCCCGGGTTGGGGCCGGCTTCAATGAGGCCGCGGCGAATTCGCCGCGGAAAGGATCGAGGCCGTACTGATCGGCACCTCCTACGACATGCTTCAATGAGGCCGCGGCGAATTCGCCGCGGAAAGGACGCTGGGGCCGGCGGTGTGGCTGGCGCTCAAGCGGCTTCAATGAGGCCGCGGCGAATTCGCCGCGGAAAGCAATGAGCCCGCACGACGTGATAATGCTCGCTCTGAGCTTCAATGAGGCCGCGGCGAATTCGCCGCGGAAAGGCCCTGGACCGGGAGATCAAGCGGCGGTGCGCGCGATGCTTCAATGAGGCCGCGGCGAATTCGCCGCGGAAAGGCCGACCGGCGCCGTAACCGCGGCGGCTGCCCCGGAGCTTCAATGAGGCCGCGGCGAATTCGCCGCGGAAAGGCGGTGTGCAATACGCTTAGCATCGCCCCCAAGGCCCTGCTTCAATGAGGCCGCGGCGAATTCGCCGCGGAAAGTGCGCGCGCTATCTTCTGGCGCCTTGGGTCCGGGCGGCTTCAATGAGGCCGCGGCGAATTCGCCGCGGAAAGCAGGAGTACCAGTCAAAGCCCGACAGCGACATCGACGCTTCAATGAGGCCGCGGCGAATTCGCCGCGGAAAGGCTGCAAACCTTGGCACTAATCAAATCATTGGATATGCTTCAATGAGGCCGCGGCGAATTCGCCGCGGAAAGCCCCGATCTTCCGCGAAATCGGAATCAAGATCACCGCCGAGCTTCAATGAGGCCGCGGCGAATTCGCCGCGGAAAGACCCCGGCGGCGCGCAGGTCGAGCGCAATCCGGAGGCTTCAATGAGGCCGCGGCGAATTCGCCGCGGAAAGCTTTGCACCTGGTGGAAACGCCGGCATGGGTCGCCAAGCTTCAATGAGGCCGCGGCGAATTCGCCGCGGAAAGCCGCGCACATCGTTGCCGCGTCAGAAATAGTACCAACTCGCTTCAATGAGGCCGCGGCGAATTCGCCGCGGAAAGCTGCCTCCCGCGCGTCCATCGCGGCGGTGCCCGAATGGCTTCAATGAGGCCGCGGCGAATTCGCCGCGGAAAGCCGTGCGTCCAGACCAGTTCTCGAAGTCCGGTCGGCCCGCTTCAATGAGGCCGCGGCGAATTCGCCGCGGAAAGCGGCCCGCGCTGGAGCCCGCGGGTGGCGCGGGCTGCGGGGCGCTTTGCGAGGGCTCCCCGCGCGGAGGCCGGTCTGGCGTTCGGGTCATCATGCATGGCAGCATAATTGTAACCCAGTTTGCTGATTTTTAAAGAGCGGATTTTTGCGAGCGCTCCCGGGGTTTGGCGCACCACCGGAGCGCTCGCGGGGCGACGGCGGGGTCAGACGATCACGGCTTCGTGTTCGATGGTGACAAACTCGGCTTTGCCAAGGCTGACGACACGGGGGATGACATTATCAGCGACGCCCAGGTCGAGCAACACGATGTGGTCTTCGTCGTGGTTGATGATCCCGTCCAGGAGTGCGACGAGCTCGGCGTGTTGCCGGGCGGTGAGGCGACACTGGAAGACGGAGAGTTGGACCCACTCGCCGTAGCCTTTCATGAGCTTGAAAATGCGGCGCCAGCGGCCCTGGTCGGAGATGTCGTAGGCGACGATGTAGAGACGTTGGTCCATGGGGGCCTCCTGGGCGGCTGGGTGTGGATGGTGTGCAAGAAGTCGGTTCGTCGGTAAGGGTTCGGGCTTTGGGTCGCGGGCTCGGGCGTTGGGGGTGGTGGCGTTTGTGCTGTGGGGGTTCGGGAGCTGGGGGCGCGCCCGTGGGGGCCTTGATCATCAGCGCGGACGCTTCGGTGCTCCGGAGGGTGTTGGTTCGCGCAGCGGACGCGACGGAGCGCGCGCCAGGTTTGGCCCAAGGTCGGCACCCCGAGCGGCGGGTGTTGGTCCGCGCAGCGGACCCTACGGGGCGCGGGTTTGCCGTCGGGTCGCTGTGCGCACTGTTCACGGCCGGGCGGAGTCATGATTGCGCGCCTGTGGGGGGTCCTTCGATGCTCCCCGGGACGCGGCTTCGGCGCGCTGTACTCGTCGCGGCTGAAGCCGCTCCCACGGGGGGGCGGCTTCGACGCGCTTGGTCGGTCGCGGCTGAAGCCGCTCCGACCGGGGGCGACGCGGGGGCAGGTGTTGCCGACACGGGGTCAGCGCGGGGTGAAGTTGGGGTATTCCGGTAGTTCTCCGAGCAGGTGGCGGGCGAGCAGGCGGGCCTGGAGTTCGAGCAGTCGCCGGTAGCTGACGCGGTACCCGAACAGGGGGTGGGTGATTTCCAGTGCCATGCGGCGCTCGAAGGTGCCGATGAAGCGTTTGCGCCCGTCGTTGGTGAGGTTGACGCTGCCGCCGGCCTGGACGAAGTCGGTGGGTCGGACCTCGCCGTTGTTGATGGCCTGGATGACGGTGGAGTCGGCGATCAGCGGCCGGAAGGGTTCCATCAGGTCGAGTGCGAGGGCGGGGCGGCCGTAGCGGGGCTGGTGGTAGAAGCCCAGGTAGGGGTCGAGGCCGACGGCGGAGAGGGTGACGACCCAGGTGCGCACGAGCAGTGCGTAGGCGTAGGAGAGCATGGCGTTGACCGGGTCGGTCGGCGGGCGGCGGGTGCGGGTCTTGAAGTCGAAGGTGAAACCTTCCTCGTCGCCGGTGTTTTTGATGAGGTTGCTGAAGTTGCCGAAGTAGCGGGCGGCGGCGCTGCCCTCGACCCCGAGCAGGGTTTCCAGGTCGGGCGCGCGGGTGAGGCGGCGGGTGTCGCCGCTCATGGCCTCCAGCAGTTCCGCGGGGGCCTCGCCGGTCTTCCAGTTGCGGCGCAGCAGGGTGCGGGCGTTGCGGATCTTGGCGTCGATCAGTCCCTTGGCGAGGCGCAGGCAAAAGCCGTGGTCGTCGGCGGCGCGGAACTGGGCGCGGCGCAGTTCGATGTTCTTGTGGCCGGTGCCGACCGTGTGGCCCAGGAACCAGCCGCCGTGACTGTGCCAACTGATGGTGATGCCGCGCGACATCAGTTCATTCATGGCCGGGGTGGTGACGTAGACGTTGCCGAAGACGGCCAGTTGGGAGCAGTCGATGAGCCGGACCGTCTGGACCTTGTCGTCGTCGATGAAGATCTCCAGACATTCGCCGGCCTTGGCGACCTTGGCGTGGAAGGCCTGGACATAGACCGGCAGGGAACTGTCGAGCCCGACGACCAGCGGGCGGGGGGCGATGTCGGCGCCGCGAAAGAAGCTGATCTCATCGGGCAGGCAGATGCCGACCAGGGAGCAGTGCGGGCACTTGGGGCTGTCTTCCAGCGGGGCCGGGATGGTCCCGCCGGCGGCGACGAAGCGCAGGCCGTCGATGGCCTTCTTGGTGAGTTGGCGCAGTTCGTCGGTGAATGGCACGTTGACCCGCTCACGGCTGGCGGCGAAGTACAGTACACCGCCCTCGCACTGGTAGCCGTGCTCGGCCAGGATCATCCCCTGGACGCACAGTTGCACCCGCTCCGGGTCATAGGCGCCGTGCGGGACGTGGGGGCGTTTGCCGCGTTTGTAGTCGACCGGGGTGACGCGCAGTCCCTCGCCCTCGAGCAGGTCGAGCCGGGCGATGAGGCCCAGTCGGCTGGAGGAGAGGGTGATCGAGCGGGCGTGGATCTTCTCCATGGTCTCGCCCTCGTCCGCCGCCGCCTTGGGCTTGGCAAGCGCCGCGGCGGTGGGCAGCTTGCCGCCGGGCTTGTCGACCCGACGGTGGATGTGCCGGCCCTCGACCGTGTCGCTGGAGTCCTCCCACTCCCCCTGCACCCATTCCAGGTAGGCGAGGCGGGGGCAGTAGCAGTATTCGTTGATCATGCGGGCGGGCAGGAGCGGGACATCCCGCACCAGTTCGGGGAAGGGAAGTTCCAGATCCAGTTGCTCGGCGTGCTCTTCATGGGCCATGGTCGACTCCGTCTGTCATGGATGGCGGCGGGTGGCCGCCGGTGGGGGCCGCGGTGGCGGTGGCGCCGCCGCGACGGGCGGGTTGCAGCCCGCTCTGGCGTCGGCGCCGCCGGGGGGCGGCGATGGGCCGCGGATGGGGACCGCGGTTACGATGAACCTGTTGTCGTATCAAGGCGCCGGGGTGCCGCACTGCCTGGCGGTCGATCCGGTGCAGCGGCACAATCGATGGGTTTCGCTGCGCTCTACCCATCCTACGGGCCCCGTCCGGGTCTGGCAGTCGGCCCGGCTAACGGCCATGAACGCTTGTCCGGCACCCCGGAATACGTGAGGCCCTGGTGGGAGCGGCCTGCGGCCGCGATGCGGCGCCACGGCGCACTCCGCCGCTGCGTTCCCCACTCGACCCGTCGAAGCTGAAGCCGCTCCCGCCGCGTCGCTGCGCGATTTTCACGATAACCTCAACGGCATGGGCTTGGAGTCGGCCCGGAGCGCGGGGTGATGCATCGCGTCACCGGCGCCTTGATCATCATTCTCGCGGGCGGTGCCCGTTCCACCCAACGCGCCTTGGGGTGTGGCCGCGAGCCCGCAGAGTCCGCTGTGCGGACCAGGGACCGCGCGGTAGGCGAGGACTCCGGGACCATGATCAAGGTTGGCATCCGCCCGCGGAATTGGGGTGGGACGTCGCGTGCAGGGTCGTGGTGTTGCCCCAGAGCACCCAGGTCCATCCCGGGGTGCGCCGTTGGCGCATCTACATCCCGGCCCGCGACCGCCATAACTCTTGGGTTCTCGAGGACGATCCGCTGGACTGGTCATCCCGCGTCCGATCAATCGGTCTTCGGGCTAAACAGGTACCCCTTGAGTAAAATTCCTATACTTGCCTTGTGTGATGCGCTGACTTCTGAAGACCTCAATGATACCCATTGAGCTAAGGCCTTGGTGAGATGGACCCTCCGCTTGTAGCTCACGCAGCCCTAGGAGTGATCGGATGACATCCAACGGGATTGGATGTTCCCAAATCGGCCAGGTAAGAAAGGTACCTTGACGCGGGACGCGCGTGAAGCCGGTCGTTGCGAGTGTGTTACCTGCAGGCTGTGTAGGGAAAAGCGGTAGCCCCTGCACAGCCAGGGCATTGGCGCCGCGCACGGTGCGAATCGGATCGCCGGACGGTTCATTCCAACGCAGGGCATAGCGCCGATCATCCACCGGGTCCCAGCGCAGGCTGGGTGGTGGGTCTGAGTATTTCCATGCGGCGAACAAAGCGGCGCGCAGGTGGTCAGTGGACGTTTCGGCGGCTAGGGAGCGCATAAACCCCAAGAAGTGCTGATGACCCGCGCCGCTCATTGTGCGCCAGGCGGTATCTGCAACGATACCGGTCTTGGCGTCGGCGACAGCATCACAAGCGAATGCGGCGATGAAAGCAGCTGCCGCTTGACTGGTGGAATCTGCCTGTCCTTGGGCATGGACCGCTGCCTTGCGAAACGCCTCGGCTGGAACGGCCAAATCGTTGGAAAAGGTGAGTGCGGGATTTTCAGCCAGTCGTCGAAGCTGTTCAATCAGGGCGTCCAGAACCCTCTCTTCATCAGTTCCTTGCGGAACCGTTAGCAGCGGGCGGAGTCCGCTATCCGCCCGTTCCCAATGCAGTCGTACAGCGGCTTCAGGCCATGCCAGATCCAGGCTACGCAAGGTCCCCAGGGCAGCGAGGAAGGCGAGGGGGTTGCTGGCGTCGAGGCCCTTCAGGGTGAGTTGCTCAGTCACTTTGATCTCCTTCAGGATGAGTCTCCTCGTATTCGCTTCGGCGGTGATCCGACAGCATCAGTATTGCCTCCAGGCCGGCAAGTCCCCACCAACCGTAACGGCGGATCAATCGCCAGAAACGTTCCGGAACCCCGCTGTCCAGTCGTTCCAGTCCGGTCTCGCCCTGCCAGTGGAAAGTCTTGCCGTCCAGTTCCAACGTGACGTCTTTGGGCTTGGTGTCGTTGACCAACGGCGCGAATGGCCGACAGAATCCGTGATGACTCGCGATCAGGTGCAACACCAAATCTCGGTCATGGGCTTGTTCAAGCAGGGTCGGGGTACATTCGAGCAAGCGGACCGATAGCAACTCGTGCCGACCTTGGCGCGGATAGCCAGAGGCATTCAAGGCCGCCGCGTATGCCGCCTTACTCTGAGGCATGTTCCCGGACTTGGCGAGGAGCCGTCCCTTGATCCATGGGTTACCGCCATGTAGCAGGGCTTGGAAGCGCGGATCGGCCTTTCCAAGGTCGTGGCAGAGGGCGGCGAGTTGCACATCAGCGGCGAGCGCGATGGGTAAGTGTCGGGTGAAGCGCCCGGCGAATGCAGACGCGCCATGCAGGTGGTCGGAGAGCTTGACCTGAACCGTTCCTGAGGCCGCGGCATCGTCTTCATGGCTGAAGCCGGTGCCCAGGCGAGCGATAGCCGGGAGGCGGCGTGTCCCCTGTACTACCAGTCCGCCGCAGGGATGGGCCACGATGCAGCGGTCCAGCCGTCGTTGCGCGACCAGGTGTCCGGCGATGTCTCGAAGCCAGTCAGGGGCCTTTTCGTCCGCTACGAGGAGCGACAGGGCCGCCTTGAGGTCCGCGGCGAGGCCGCCCGGGTCCTCGTCCAGCCGTGACTCGGCTGTTGCCGTGAGTTCTATGAATGCCTGTCGGATCGGGCTCAGGCTGTCGGGCCATGCGGCGAGAGTGCTGGCCGTTAGTCTCAGGGCCGCCTTGGCGCGGGCGTTGAAACCTGCTTGGTCGCCTCGGTCGAGCATGGCGCCCGGTGGGATATGGCCAAAGTCCTCCCAACTTTTCACGGCTGCGGGAATCACGAATAGATCGCCGGGCCGGATGGCATCCGGGTCGGCGATACCGGAGTCTTCCCGTCCGTACCAACGCAGTACCGTGCGCGGCTGCCGTGCTTTGGGCGGCTCATCGTCCAACTCGCCCACTGACTCCAGATCGCCGCTGTCGGCGGCGTTTGACTCGCCGACCAGCCAGCGTCGGAAGGCGGCTATTGGGACCGGCATCAGTTCGCCGGCCGCGGGTGGGCAGAGTGCGACCGCCTCGATCCAGGCCTGTTCGCGCTTCTCTGGTTCCACGATCTCATCGTTCAAATCGGTCCGCCAACAGACCTGAACGTCCGCTAGTCCGGGTTTCGGTCCATGCAGAAACAAGGCGATGTCGGGGCTAGGGCAGGGCACGGGCGCGGTCTGCGCCAAGGCATCAAGGTGGGCGGGTAGCATCACCGGGGCCCGTAGGCTCGGCACTGTGAAGGGCTCCAGGTCCGTGGGTAGGATGCCTTCCAGTTCGGCGATACCCAGGTCCAGGTGGCCCCGCATATCCAGTTGAGCCTGAAGCCAACGCCAGGTTGCGCCCAGGGCGGTGCCATAGACGAAGTCCGGTTGCGCCCCTTCATCGCGTTGATCGGCCCGCACGACGATGACCGCCTGTGCCTGCACCTGGCGACCCATTCGGTTCAGTCGCCCGAAGCGCTGGCGCAGGGCCGCGAGGTCAGCACACTCGCTGACCAACAGGTCGAAGTCCAGGTTGGCACCGACCTCGAGGGTCTGAGTAGCCACTACAAAGAGCGGATGCGGGAGGCTGCGCTGTTGCGAGCGTTCGGCGCTCAGAAGGGAAAGGGTATCCGCGATAGTGTCGTCCTTGTCCAACGGGCGCATACGACCGGTGAGCAGGACTGCGCGCTCGCCGTGGCGCTTCGCGAGCAGGTCATGGGCACGGCGCGCGGTGTCCACGCGGTTGCAGAAAATGACGACGGCTGGCGCGCTCGGAGTCGAAAAAAGATCGTCGGGTGGGGCCTGGGCTATGGCTGCGTCCATTAAGAGACTTGCTTCCGCCACCATCTTTTCCGCCAAGGCTTGATTGACCTTTGCCGCATCCTTGCCCTGGGCCTTCTCGGCGACCGTGAGGCGACAGGGTTTGGCGGCCTCAATGCGGCACTTGAGAACTGGGTGCGCGCGGTCCGCTGCCTGAGTCTCGGCGTCAGGGAAGGTCGGGACACCCGGGGGCGGTGTCGCCGTCATCACGACCAGCTGAAAGGGGCTGGGCAGGCGTGTCTGAGCCCACTGCCGATAGCCAGTGACGGCCTTGAGGGATTCCATGAAGGGTTGGGCGCAATGGGCCTCGTCCAGCAGGATCAGGCTGTCGTTGCCGACGAGCCCGGCCTGGAGGTGCCAAGCCTTGAAAGAACGGCCGTAGGCCCGGAACAGCAGGCGGGAGCCGACTTGATCCACCGTGCTGCATACGATGGTGGGTTGGATCGGCGAGCGCGCCCAAGTGTCATCCCTGTAGATACCGCCGCGCAGTTGGAAGCACATCAGCGGCGTCTCACTAGGGCCGCCGGCCAGGCGGCGCAGTCGGTCGGCGACTCCCTTGAGAATGCCATCCCGGGCCAGTTCGAGCTGCATCGCGATGCAGTTGGCGCGCTGGAATGCCTCGTCCACGATCACCCGCCGGTCCACCACGAAGAAGATGCGTCGCGGGGCCGTCACCGCTAGGCCCAGCGCCTGTCTGTCCGCCTGGGCCGCGAGGGCAAAGAGGGCGATGTCGAGACAGGCGGTCTTGCCGGCGGCGGTGGGTAGTGTGATGGCGTGCGGCCAGGCGTCGGCTTGATCGGCCAGCACCCGCTCGGCCAGGGCCGACTGCCAAGGAAATGGCGTTTTACCCCAGAGGCTTCGGAAAAAATCGGCGAAGTCAGCGGCGGTCAACTCCTTGTCACTCATCGTAACCTCCCTGCGCCAGGGGCCGACAGAGACCGTAGCCGCGGAAGCGCCCGGCGCCGATCAGGACGGGTCCTTCCACGGGTTCGGCAAACAGCAGCACGGCATGGCTGTGGTGCATCCTTCCGCCGTCGGACTTGCGTGTCAGCGGCGGGAAGTCGCTTGCGCGCGGAACTCCCGTAAACATTGAGACCGGGTGGAGCAGGACCTCGGTAGGGCGCGGCAGGCCGCTGCGTTCGCAGGCGGTCTTGATCGATTCCGCGGCTTGGTCCCATTTGTCCTTGCCGTCGAAATGGCGGTCCAGGACCACGGGCGTGACGCTTGCCCAGCGGCGCGAGGGGCCTGTCCAAACTTGGGTTTGGAGATTCTTCTGCGGAGGTGGGGAGCGGGTTAACTCTACCGTACAGTCGAACCATCGGCCGTCAAAAAGGTGATGGGTGCGGGGTTGTCCGTCCTCGTCGCGCAATAAGTCGCCCAGGCAGTCTGCGGCTTCCTCGGGGTCCAGGTCCTGCGGAAGTGCCAGGGCGACGCCCATAATCCGCCCGTCGGCATGGGGGTCGCCGACGAAGGGCAGGGGCAGGAAGGCAAGGTGCGCCTTAGGTGTCGCCTTTGCGTCTGCGCCGTGTCCTGATAACCACTCGGGCGGCGGCTGCGTCGCACACTGCTTCATGACCATATTGCGCAGGGCTGTCATGAGCTTGAGGGTGGAGACCAAGGGTAGTCCATGCCCGGATAGGCGCAGGACCACCAGGTTCCGGTCAAAGGCCGAGCCGCGGATGGCATCCTTGGTCTCTTCCACGAATGGACCGTACCCCTGCCAGCGGCCTGGGGCGGGGCGGAAAAGCTTGGGGTCGAGGGCCGATACCGGTGCGCCCTCAGGAAACTCTTCGGACATGACTTCCTCCTGTCTTGCCTGCTCGGCCTTCAACGTCTTCTTGACTGGTCCCGGAGCGGACTTTATGCGCCCCTTCAGGTCCGCGATGGCGGCATCCAGATCCGCCCAGCGTATCGCCTGGTCTCGCCCGCAATGTTGGGCGAGATAGGCCAGGCGGCCCGGGCTCGGGACCCGCAGGCGCGCGCCGCCGAGGGTCTCCCCCGGCACCAAGGTGGGTGGGGGTAGTGGGCGAGCCTCGTCAAGCCAGGCGGAGACCAGCGAGGCGGAGTGCCCGACATGGGTGACCTTACGGCAGAGCCCTGCCAGGGCTGCCCGCTGGGGCGCGGTCGGTTCGGCATCCGGCCAGATCAGGTGCGCCACTGGGTGGTGTGGAACAGCGACCGGAAAACTGCGCGGTTGACGGGAGCGAAACTCCGGCAGGTGACTCAGGCCCGCATCCTTGAGGGCACCGAGGCTCGGGTTCGCTGCCTGAGCCAGTTCGATGATTTTCTTCTTTCCGGAGATGCCGGGGTCATTGACGGGGACGAAATGGGTTACCACACGCCGTTCCTCCCGACCTGACGCTGCCAAAGCGGGGGGCGGGAGGGATTCCAACCACTCCAGTGCCGCGTGCTCGGCGGCCTTGTCCCCGTCGTCGGTCTCGAAGTAGGCCGCGGCGAGGGCCATGAACACCCGGTCCGGGTGGGGCGGCCATTCCGCGGCCTCTTTCTTGGCCCCGTCCGCCGCCGCCATCGCCCAGCCGTTCAAGTAATGCAGGGCGAGGGCAAGCATCAATCGTCTCCGGTGGTCTGGGCCGCCAGGTGTTGGCTGCGACGGACTAACTCGACCAGATCGGCAGACGGGGTGAGATCAATGATCCCTTCCCAGGGCAGCCCGGCCTTGATTGCCGCATCTATTGCCGTCTTGAGTAGGGTGCGGGCCTCGGTTCCCGTCAGACTGAATTGGGTCTGCTCCACCGCCCCCGGCTGATCCAGCAGTTCCCAGACGAAGGGGCCGGTGGGGAATAACTGGCAGCGGGAGCGCAGATCCGCGCCCTGCTCGCGGGCAAGGATTGCGCCCGCGAGGCCGATGGCCGCAAGGGTCGTGCGGGCGGCAAGGTTGGCCGCGGTCTGTTGCTCGGGTGTCTTGTCCGTGAGCGGGAAACGCAGGCGGCGCAGGGTTGGCAGCGAAATGACAGTGGTTTGCAGCGCGTGGGTGAGGGTGAAACCCCCATCCGCAAGTGTTGGTGGAATGTTACCGTGGTTGATTTCAGAGGGTTTCCCGTCCTTGCCAACCTTTACTGGCTTAGACTTCTCTTTCTTGGCGTCGGCCTCGGAGAGCGTCCATCCGCCGCCCTCTGCAACATAGACTATCGCGGCCTCCCGCATGATCTGTAGCGGGTCGATGCGGCTCGACGTCTTGCACCCTGGCACTGCGCCGTAACCCACGATTTCGGATACCAGTGCGCGCTGGAATTTCGCCCCCAGCCCGCCCCGCGGGCCTGTGGAATCCCAGAGACCGAACAATAGGCCGGTGGGACAAAGGCCAAAGAGACGGGTTGCGTTCCGGATGTCGGCATGGTCTAGGGCCTGACCTTTTCCTGACGCGCGGAACGCCACCGGCCTTCCATCCTCCTGAATGATGCTGTCCCGGAAAATGGCGTCCGCGATCCGGTGCGGGGCCTCCAGACTGGTAACGGTGATGGGTTTAGGTACGTCAGTGAACGCGACCCGTAGCAGTGGCAATTGGGGGCCGTCCGGCTCTTCCGTGGCGTCCAACAGGGCAAGTTCTATGCGGTTCGCCTGGGACTGTACCGAGTCCAACAGCACGCAGTCGATGATCTCTCCAGTCTTTGCGTCGACCCGCTTCTCCGTGGCGTACTTGCCGCCCTCGTAAGTCGGCGGAAATATCTTATCACCGGGCCCACCGACCGGCTGGTACTCGGTGATGCAACGGAAGGCAGCGGCAGTGCCCGCCAGGGCGGATTTCAGGGCGTCAAGGTCAAGGCTCATCGGGGGTCTCTCCTTCGTTGTGTTCCGGTCTGCAATTCTGCAATGAGGCCCCGGCTGGCAGCCAGGGAAATCCGCACCAAGCGCTTCTAAGAAACAGAAAACGCCTCTCCTTCAATGCTGCGCCAGGGTGCGATCACGCCGAGGAACCTGAGCGTCCCTAGTCTCAACCCAACAGGTTCAGCCCATCTGTCTTCGGTACACGCGATTTGGTCCCTAACGATTCTGGGTCATCATCGCATGAAATCCCGCCATTGTAAAGAAAATAATATTAAGAAAAATAAAACGCCTCTGAACATTATTTCTTAACACCCAGCACTATTGAGCCCGGTTTTCCACATGGGTCGCCTTGCCCGGTCCCCCGGCCGCGGCCATACTCTGAAGGTTTCGGCTACTTCGGGGGTGGCGATGGACGTTGCGGTACGCGATCTGAAAGACCGGTTGTCGGAGTATCTCCGGCGCGCGCAGGCGGGGGAGGAGATCGTGGTGACTTCCCACGGGCGTCCGATCGTGCGGATGACCGGCGTCGCCGAGGTCCCAGGGGCGGAAACGGAGGCGGACGTGATCGCGCGGCTGCGCGCCCTGCCGTGGGTGCGCCCCGGCAACGGCGAACGGTTGGAGCCGGTCGCGAACCCGATACCGGCGGGACCGCCGGGGGAGGCGTTACTGAGCGAGCTGTTGCTCAAGGATCGGGAGTGATCCGCTTGCGTGATGTAGCGCTCGTTCACGGTCTGGTGCTCATCCCCGGCCCCTGAGCAGCGGGCCTGGGGTCGGATGGTTCATGGAGGAGAGGGTTGGTTTACCCATGATGTCGTCTTGGTCGCAGCGCGCGATCCATGTGGGCGGGGATGATGCGCGCCTTACCTTGTCAGGGGCTGACCAGGCAACTCGATCCCGAAGTGCCGTCGGTCGGGTGCGCCGTCGCTTCCGTTCCCGTTGGCTTTGGTTCGGCTGCATCTGCGATCCGCCGCGTCCAAATGCCCATCAACGCAGTCCAATCACTGCGATCCGCCGCACCCAGCGCCGCGAGGTACTCGCCGCGTTCGTCCTCACCCGCGGCCAACCGGACCGGCGGAAGTTCCAGCGGACGCAGCAGCAGGCGCAGGAACACCCGCGTGACGCGGCCGTTGTAGTCGGCGAAGGGGTGGATGGCGAGCAACCGGCCTTCGGCGAAGGCGAGTGTTTCGATGAGTCGCTCGGTGGACGCTAACCCGTGGGCGGCGATGCGTGCCTCAAGGTCGCGGCCGTAGTCGCGCATGAGGGCGGGGACCAGCGGCCAGTCGGGGGCGATGTGGCCGCCGACGGCGACCGCGATGCGGCGCCAGCCGGCGAGGTGCGGGGCGAGGGGTGCGCAGATGGTGCGGTGCAGGTCGCGCACCAGTTGGTCGTCGAGGGGGTGGGCGTCGAATCGTTGCTGCTCGATCCGTCGTTCCAGGGTGAGGACCTGGCGGGCGACGGCGCTTGGGCGGTCGCTTGGGTTGGGCAGCGATTCGTTGGACCGCGCGGGGTCCGGGCCGTTTTGGGCGGCGTGCCATTCTTCCAGGGTGCGCAATGGTACCGGTTCGCGCGCGAACGCCATGGACTGCGCCACGTTGCGCGGGATGCGTCCCCAGCGGGCGCGCGCCCGCGCAGCACCGGGGGCGGCGCGCCAGGCGTTGATGCGGTCGGTCCAGGTTTCGAGTTCCATCGCTCTTTCCTGCTGCTCCAGTCCTGCCGCTTGCCGCGGCTTTAGTGCCGATCGTACTGTGTTGCGCTGTGCGGCGGTAGCTGTCCGCGGTTGGCCCGCGCTCCGGTCGAGCGGGGGGCGTTTCCCGGGTGGCGGGCGAGAGTATGCGACGGCCACCTTGTCAGAACCTGACCAGGCGGCGCGCGGAGTTCAAGAATCCTCTAACGATGCCTCCGCTCCAGGTGCCGGAGATAGTCTTCACGGCCCAGTCTTGTTCCCTTGAGGACCCCGCGCAGTGAGTCGACCAGGGGCGTCGCTGGGATGTCGCGGGCGGCTTCCCGCGGGGCATCTTGTTCCGGGAGGCCGGTGAAGTCGTCGGCGACGAGCCGGGAGACTGACTTGCCCTGGGCGCGGCCGTAGGACTTGGCGTGGGCGATCAGGTCCGCGTCGATGCGTAGTGTCAGCTTGGTTGCCATGGGGGTTTCCGGTGACGTACATGCAGGTCGATAAGTATGCGTCTTTCCTGCCCCGCGTCGGTTGCCAATCCTCACGGAGGCGAGGATCGAGCCGGGGCCGGGCCGGGGTGGCGTTGCCCAGTGCCTGGCCCCTGGTCATACCCATTAAGTTAAGGCGCACTCGCCGAGCGCGTGGCCTCTGCCTGGAGTCCAAGCCTTCGGCCTTGGCGCGCTCCAAGGCTGAAGCCTTGGACTCCAGGCGCTTGGGCTGCGGCGCCGGCGCGGTCAGTCGTACTGGGCGAGGGTGCGGGCGAGGAGGTCGCGGGCGGCATCGATGAGTTCGGGGGGGCTCAGGATCTGGACCTCGGGGCCGTGGCGCAGGATGTCCATGAGCAGTTCGGTGGCGGTGCCGTAGGGTAGGCGCAGTTCGTAGTGGCCGTCGGGGAGGCGTTGGCCCTGCTGGTCGGGG
>Ga0247842_10003051_pt1 | contig 23365 bp, 29 predicted proteins | sample LaCruzMarch2015__3_FD_192411 | JGI IMG/M metagenome (GOLD analysis project Ga0247842, IMG submission 192411) | Freshwater microbial communities from meromictic Lake La Cruz, Castile-La Mancha, Spain - LaCruzMarch2015_19m | ecosystem: Environmental > Aquatic > Freshwater > Lake | place: Spain...
TATTAAAAAATTGAAATAGTATAATTATTATAATTAGTATACTATTATAATCTACATGTATTCTCCAACTGAAATTGAATTAATCTCTGCGAGGCGTGAAGAGGTATTACAAGCATATAACTCAGCAATAGCATCAAATCGACGTTCGTTCCTTGAAGGGGATGATAAGGCTACTTCTGAATACATCTTTCCAAACCAAGTAGAAGACGCAACAAATATTGTAAATAAATTCTATAAAAATAATCGTCGCGTTATCAGTATTCAAAAGAAGACCAAAGTTGGAGCAGATGGTCTTATGATTGAAATTGCGAAACTTCTAACTACTCATATTGACGACAACTTTGTAGTTAATCCTACGAATGTAAGAATTCTTACTGGTATGAGTAATGCTGGATGGGAGAAGGATATGATTGATAAAGCACCTAATTGCTTCAAAGACAAAATATTTCATCATGGAAAACTATCACGGGCAGAACTTGAGGATATTCGCAATGGTCTGTTTATTATAGATGAGATTGATACAGGTGATAAAGAGTTTCAAGTTCTTCATACAACTCTTAAGGAAGCGGGTGTATTGGATGTAAAGCATATGAAGGAGCATAATAACAGATTTGTCTTCATTAGTGCTACGATGATTAAGGAACTTTATGACCTTTACACATGGGGAGAATTACACGAACTTTATAAAATGACTATTCCTGATTCATACTTTGGACATAAGGATTTCTTGGATAAGGGTTTTTTGAAAGAGTTCTATTCCTTGAATTCTAAGGAAAATGCTGAAAAATGGGTTCAAGAGGATATTATTGACAATTATGGGACAGATTATAGAGTTCATATTGTTCGTTTAACTACAAAGAATGTTGATGTCGTTCAAAATGCGTGTATTCGTAAGGGTGTTGTATTTAGAAATCATACTTCAACCGACCGCCTTTCACAAGATGATATCAAGGAATTCTTCAAAGAACCTCTACCAAAACATATCGTCCTCGGAGTAAAAGGATTCTTTCGTAGAGCAAATCTTATCCCAAATCGCTGGAAACTTCGTATTGGAGCGACACACGAACTACATACCAAAGTAGTAGATAACAACGTCCAAATTCAAGGTCTAACTGGACGCATGACTGGATATTGGCGGGAACATATTGAAGCCGGGCATAAGACTGGGCCTCATAGAACTTCCATTAAGGCGATTGAAGAGTATGAAAAGACTTATCTTGACCCATTTGGATCAAACTCTTATCAGACATCAGGTTTCAAGAAGAAGAAGGGCAAAGTATCTGCAAACCCGACTATGCTTTCATCAAAACATATTCCTAACTTGAACCCGATAGATTCGCCAGTTGTTCGACAAAAGGGTCAAACAAGTATTATCATATTTGATATTACAGATGAAGAGAAGAGCAAATTTAACGAGTCTAATGCAGTCCTTAATATAGTTGGCAAGTATAATAAAGAGGTATATGAGAAGTATAAGGATTATGAGAGACATTGCTGGAAAATAGATACACCTGACAAATGTGAAAAGTGGGGTTTAAATTCTATGAGTAAAAAAAACGCATATTCATCTGAAACAAATATTAGGGATAAAACAAAGAATGTTCTTATGATTTACTTACATGAAAATCGACTTATTATCAGTGCATGGAATGGTGAAGAAAAATAGATAATTATAAATTTAAATTCGGCGTTTTAATTGTGAAAAGGTGTAAATATAATAAAAATTATAAATATATCTTTTTTCTGCGAGAAAAATTGTTTTCATATTAGATGGCTTATTTTGCCTTAATAATCTAGTGAATTAATATTAAATAATAATTTTTTTACCATTAATAATTTTAACACATCCTGGATATTGTGTTTTTTCAATGTTTTTAATTTCAGTATAAATTATTTCAACCTCATAAGAAGAGTTTAATTTATTAGTATATTTTTTACACAATAAAGCTCCTGCTTTAATTATATATTTTTTTTCTTTATTTTTAAAACCATCAGGAATTATTGCTACAATATGACACGATGATATTTCATTTGCATGAAACCATAAATCGTTATGTGTTCCCTTATCTATTACCTCAAAATTTTCATTTTTATTTTGACCAATATAAAAGGTAATCTCTCTGTTTAATCCTTGTAGAAATAAAACTTCTGTCTTCATTCTTTAATTTTACATGTAATTTATAGTATATTTTTTATTCAATTTTAATAAAAATATATTAAAAAAAACTAAATATAAATATTAATGTCTGATTCAAATTTAAGAGATAAGATTTCAGAAACTATAATAAATGTATTTAAAAAAACAGAAGTATTTGAAAAAATTGGAAAAATGGAAAAAATACAATTTTATGTTAATTCTTTTCTTATTGTTTCGTCTATAATAGGATTAACAAATATTTATATAAATTATTGTAATATAGATAAAATTGAAAATTTGGAAGAAAAAATTAAAGAATGTGAAAATAATTTAAAATGTAATATTAAAATTAATCGAAAACAGAATCAAATAATATATAATAATCTTATTAATGAACTTAAAAATGAAGTAGAATTAACATCAAAATTATTTAATGAAATAAAAGAATTAAAATTATATAAACCAGAAATGATATCAGCTAGTACATCTATATCGACATTCTCGCCTCTTAAAATAATTTTACCACCTGAAAATAATGATTGTGATAATCATATTATGCACAAAGAAATTGAAGATAATGAACTATTAAATGAATCTTATGATTCAATTCCTATGAACAATCTAAAAAAAAATACTGGTTTAATTTGGTTATTTACACCATTGAAGATTTAAAACCGCACCTTTAATTTTCTCAAAATAATATACATGACAAAACATAAGACAGAAGATTATAAATTTTCGGCAGTTAAATATTACTTAAATAATGATAAGGGTGATGGTTATAAGAAAACGTGTAAAATATTTGATTGTAAGAAATCCACTTTACGTGATAGAACTAAACCAAAATATAAATCAGTTGATGATAACGAAGAATATGAATTTATAATATTAAATGAAAAAATATAGAGATAAGAATATATTGCAATATTAATATAAAAAATTAAATATATTAATATTAAATGAAAATTGCTTTGTGTTTTATAATTAATTATGACCATATTTTGAATAAAGAAGATATATGGAGAGAATGGATTGAACCAAATAAAGATATTATAAATGTTTATTTCTTCTATAAAGATTTCAGAAAAATTAAATCACATTGGATTAGAGAACATGCTATACCGTCAAGTTCTATTGTCGAAACTAGTTATTATCATGTTATACCTGCATATTTATCTATTTTAAATTTTGCTTGTAGACATGATGAACAAAATACTTGGTTTGCAATGCTAACTGATTCTTGTTGTCCTATTATTTCTCCAAAGCGATTTAGGTATTTATTTTATAAAAATTATGATTTAAGCATTTTTTCATGGAAACAAGCTTGGTGGAATCCAACCTTTCATAAAAGAGGCAATTTAGTTAAACTTCCTAAGGAATTATGGTTAGCAAATGACCCTTGGTTTGTTCTAACTAGAGAGAATTTAAAACAAATATTTCATTTTGTTTCTACACAAGAGACAATAACAAAAACAATTTGTGACGGAGGACTTGCAAATGAATCATTATTTGCAATTATATTTAAATTTTATAAAGAGTTAGAAGATGGGCAATCAAAATCTCATATAAATTGTTATGTTAGTCATCTAGCAGATTGGTATAGAAGAAGTTCTACAACAAGTCCACATGTTTTTAAAATTGCTGATGAACAAGATATAAAATTTATAGATAGCGAATTAGACAAAAATCATTATGCAATGTTTATAAGAAAAGTACATTCAGAATTTCCAAACGAAATTATAAGACATTATATTTATGAACAAAATCGTGAATCAGATAATAATTTAATTTTAATTGAGCCTATGATAATGGCTTTTTATAGATATATTTCTTTAATTAAAAAAAACTTTTACTTTTTATCATGTATTATGGTTTTATATATTTTATATCTAATGTTATTGTAAAATAATATAAATATTTTTGTTATATTATATTAATGAGCACAGAAGAATTGCTTATAGAGATTCAAATATTGAGAGAAGAAAACAACAAGCTTAAAAAGCAATTGGAAAATTATAATAATTCAAGAAAATCTTATTATGAAAAGAATAAGGAAACAGTGAAAGAGAAAGCTAAAGAGAGACTTAAAAAGGTATCAGAAGAAAATCCAGAAAAAATAAAAGAATATGCCATGAGAGCTTATCAAAAACAAAAAGAAAAAAAGAAAAAAAAAGAAAAAGAAAATATTTAGTTAATTTATATATTTTGAAAAAGTATATAAGCATAACTCTTTAGTAATAATATAGAATGACTAGACTTAAGTATGACTATAATATGTTGAAAAGTATATGTGATGAAGGTGATGTAACATTATTAGAAGTTTATACTGATAAATACATTACTCGTGATACTAGAATAATAGCAAAATGTATTATGTGTGACAATAGTTTTAATAAAAGCTTAAATAAATTACACAAGCAACGCAATTTTGGTTGTGAGTCTTGTGCTAAAAAAATGAAGTTTGACAGGATAAAAAACACTATGGTAGAAAAATATGGTGTTGAGTATGCGGCACAAAATGAAACTTGTATGAATAAAATGAAAGCTACTACATTTAACAAATATGGTGTTGAACATGCTAATCAAAGTGAAGAAATTAGAGAAAAAATAAAGAAAACAAATCTTGAAAAATATGGATGTGAATATGGATTACAAAATGAAGGAGTAAAAGAAAAACGAAGACTATCTAATTTACAAAAATATGGTTATGAAAATCCTTTGCAACGTGAAGAAATTAAACAAAAATATAGAAAAACATGTTTAGAAAAATATGGTGTTGAACATGCGATGCAATCTCCTGAAGTCATGGAAAATAATATCAAAAAATCTTATTATTTAAAAGAATATACACTTCCATCTGGAAACATCATTAAAATTCAAGGTTATGAACATTTTGCTATAAATGAATTAATTAAAAATAATATTAATGAAAAAGATATTGTTATTGGTTGTAAAAATGTTCCTGTAATATGGTATATAGACAATTTTGGAAAAAAAAGAAGACATTTTGTAGATATTTTTATACCATGTCAAAACAAATGTATTGAAGTTAAATCTACATGGACATTTAAAAAACAAAAAGATATTGTATTATTAAAACAATTACAAGCAAAAGAAATGGGTTATTTATATGAACTATGGATTTATGATAATAAAGGAAATAAAGTAGCATTTTATGATTAACATTTCCAACGATTTCCACATAGGCAACACTGACAAAATGTAGTCATCGGTTCGTCTGCTGACCTTGTTTGCATTTGGTAATAAGTGCATTTATTTTGTTTACACTTACGACAAGTAAAAGTATCAGTTGCAGCAGCAATATTCGTTTCAAATTTATTCTTATCACGTTTCGATTTAATATCTATCATTTGAGACCATTTTTCATAATCAAATTCTTGATGGGTCATAAATGCTAATTTATGAGATTGAATTTCATCATTATTTATTGATTCTATCCATTTGCTATTTAAATTAGCTAAAACACTTCTTAATTGATTTAAGTAAATTTGTACAAAGAATTTATTATCCCATTTTTTAACAATTTTCCTATTATCAGCCTCTTTCAATGTATAATTGAAAATGCCTTTTTCCAAATTTAAAGAGGCTTTTTCATTATTTAATTTTTTATCAATCTGCTTTCTAATATTAATTCTAAAATTATCAGGATTTTCGATTACTCTTAGCGACATATTATATTATATTGATTTAAGTATTATTTTTATATTTAAATCGATATCAATTTTATTTTTAATTAGGGAACCAAAGTTCCTATAAACCCATTCTTTTTTATTTGGCTACATCTTTTCTAAAGGTGGAGTTATTTACCTACATTTTTATCATCATAATCATAAGACTCTTCAGATAATTCTGAACCAACATCTTCTATAAGCATATCATCTGGTTCATTCTCATCATCAGCATCATCTTCAACATCATCATCGCTTTCTGAAACTGATGGAGAATTTTCTTCAGTATCACTACTATCAACGACAAATCCATCCTTCAAATAACCTTGTTTGGTTTTCTTTTCTTTTGGAACATTAGCTAATTCATCTTCTTCTTCATCATCTTCTTTTGCAGTTGCAGCCAAATCCTCGAAACCTCCAAATAATTTTTCATAAATTTTATTCCAAAGACCTAAACTTAAATTAAAATAACATTTACTTCCATCATCTTTTTTAACTTGACCAACAATTGCACAACTTCCATAAAACAATTTTGTATCAATAGGGGGAGGAAAATCATATTTATTTTCAGAATTAGCTCTTCCTTCAGATTTAGCAAAAACCTGAATAAAATATTTTTTTCCATCATATTTTAGTGTCCATTCTGTTTGTTTATTAAAATCCTCTGCTTTCTTAAATCCACATTTTTTAAAAAGCTCTTCTTGTTTAAAATCCTTAATTGAAAGCAACTTTAACGAACCTAACCTCTCTACAATTATAATATCTAAAGGCATCGACATTACTTATTATAAATTAAATAGGTTTAAATAGTTTATACAATATAAAATAAATGAAGATATTTATTAATAATTTCAATATAGACATCTTAAATGATATATCAGAACTATTTAAAGAATTTTTGACAAATTGCGAAACATATATTAGATTATATACAAATGAAGGTATATATCGTGTTGAAGATAAAAAAATATATTTTTTAGAAGCAATTGATAAAGATATAAAAGTAATTAACAATTATTATAAAAATTATTCGATTATTTTAGACCCATCTTTTTATAAAGAATATAGTGTTTCTTCTATTCATGGCGATTCACATTTATCATTAGAAATAAAACAATATTGTTATAAAATAAATCCAGCTTCAGAAATTAAACTGATAATGAGTTATATTTCAAATAAAGGTAATTTGATTCCAAATGATATATATTTTGAATCTTCCAAAGATATTGATATTAATGATATTTTTATTAAGAAAGAAATAATTGAGTTTTTATCTGTGTTAAACTAATATAATAATATAATATGTTATCCTGGATAGTTCAAATTACAATAATATCAATCGTTTTAATATTTCTAGTGCATCATCTTATTAATTTTTTTAAGTCTACTCTTACAGTTCCGAAAATAAAAGATTTAGTAAACACACCGACTCAAAAATATGAAAATATGTATAATATAATTAATCAAAATAAGAGCAATAATTTAGATTTAAATAAAGAATATACTTTAATCGACTTATTACCTAAAAAAGATGAACCAAATATGAAAAATGAATTAAAAAACTTTTTAAAGTCACAGCTTACTATTTCTCAAGGAACAGATATTATGACATTAGATTCATCAAATGGTTCTTATTCCAATTATTAAATGATTTAAAGATATTTCATTTATATATAATAAATGTTAACTCAAGAAGAAAAACAAGATATATTACAGGAATTTCCTAATGTAAAACTTTCTTATGAAACCATTACACATAAGAAAGTTTGTAAATATAATTTATTATTTGCTATTCCTGATGGGAAAAAATGTTTTGCATGGTTTACCTCTTATAAGAATAAAATGTTGTGTTTTATTCTAGAACTTGATAATACGAATAAAAAACAAATAATAGATATTAAAATTATTAACACTTGTTTTACAAGCTCTTTATGTTATGGAACTATTTTTTATGGAACATTATTTTATTATAAAAATACATCTTTTTTTTCAATTGAAGACATATCTATGTATAAAGGAAAAGATATGTCTAATTTAGATATTTCAGATAAAATTGGTAAAATTTGTTATATTTTAAAAAATGATATTAAACAAGTTGCATACAATAATTATTTTGTTATTTTTGGGTTACCTGTAATTGCAAAGTCAAATGAAGAATTAGATTCATCATTAAAGTCAATTAATTATAAATTAGATTCGATTAAATATTATACTTCTAATAAATCTAATTCACATTATTTGTTACCATTTGAAGAATATACACATATTTCAGAAGATAGAAATTCTGATATTAAAAAGATTGACAGAAAAATAGGTAAAAATTTTGAAAAAAAATCATACAGTAAGATATTTATTTGTAAACCTGATATTCAAAATGATATATATCATTTATACACATTGGATAATGAATATATAGGTTTATCTGCAATACCAGACTATAAAACAAGTGTAATGATGAATAATTTATTTAGAATTATTAAAGAAAATAATGATTTAGATGCGTTAGAAGAAAGCGATGATGAAGAAGAATTTGAGAATTCGAATGTAGATAAATTTGTAAACTTAGATAAATCATACAAAATAGAATGTAATTTTAATAATAAATTTAAGAAATGGGTTCCAATTAGACCTTTTCTCATTTCACACGTTAGGAAAACACCTATTTTATTAGGCAACAAATAAGAAAAATGTAAAATAAAAATACGACTAATTTAGTATCAATTTTTACATAAATACTTGTTTCTAAATTATCTAAAATTATTTAGTATAAATAGTTTAGGAAAATTAGTTATTTAAACACAAATAGTTATTTTAAAGTTAAATAATAACAAATAGTTAATAACTTTAGGAAAAAATAACTATTTTATAACTATTAATTAATTTATAGTTACTTTTTTTGTAAAAAAATAAATATTAGTTATATTTATAATGACCGCCATAAATAGTGATCATAGCTACGACTCGGAATCTTCTGATTCTGATACTGAACACCATCACAATCAGGAACATTGTAAATGCAAGTGCTGCAAAGGAGACCGTGGTGATACAGGACCACGTGGAGATAGAGGAGAAAAGGGAGACCGTGGTGATACGGGACCACGTGGAGATAGAGGTTGTAAAGGATGCAAGGGTGATACAGGTCCTACAGGTGAACAAGGTCCTACAGGTGAGCAAGGACCTACAGGCGAACAAGGACCTACAGGTGAAAAGGGTGATAAAGGAGACCAAGGTGAACAAGGTCCTACAGGTGAGCAAGGACCTACAGGCGAACAAGGACCTACAGGCGAACAAGGACCTACAGGTGAGCAAGGTCCTACAGGTGAGCAAGGTCCTACAGGTGAAAAGGGTGATAAAGGAGACCAAGGTGAACAAGGTCCTACAGGTTCAATGTCTAAAACTTTTATAGAGGTATACAGCACAGTTACGCAAAATGTTATACCAGGAACATCTATTATATATGATGCTATACGTAATCAAATGGGTTCTATTGCGCACATTCCATTTACAAAGCTAGTTTATATTTGGCAACCAGGATATTATTATGTTACAACAAAACTTCATGTCATTGAACCAGTTCAATTTTCAATATTCTTAAACGGTGTTATAACTGGAAATCCATTCTCATCCTCTACTGGCGCGACTCAATTATATCAGGATACGATTATTTATATTAGTCCAAATGATATGATAGTTGAAACAACCCTCTCACCATCTGGTTTTGCTGCTACACTAGAAACAATAAATAATCTATCATACAATCCAAATGCCATTTTAAATAATTCTGCTGGTTTCGCGGCAAATGATTTGGTTGCGAGCATGATTATAATACTTCTTGTCTAGTTGATTAATTTTGTATAACCCCTCCCATTATAATAAAATTATTATTAATTAATGTATTAAATAATTTTATTTTATTTTTGAATTATTATTTTTGTGATTGAAATAATGTAAATATATTATATAATGAAAACTAAATCATATAATGAAGATAAAGTTATTAAAACTATATTAGATAAAATATCATTAATATACTCACACGAGTTATCGTGTAAAATGCTGTCTAAAAAAGATGATAATATAGAAATGTGTAATAATAATATACAATTTTTTGAACCAGAACAAACAAAAAACCATGAAGAAGAATTTACATTTACAAATTTATTATGTGATGATTATCATTATGAAATATGTTCAATTAACAATATAGATAATAAATATACTAATGATAATAAAATTATAAATGAATTTAAACCCACAAATGAAATTAAACTTAATGTTTATTATGACGATGAAACTAAAGGTTATGATATAAATGAACAACTTATAAATGATATAAAACAATACGCGAGTAAAATAAAATGTAAAGATTTTTATGGTAAAGGAACTATAGATGATTATTCTGAATTATTTAAAGCTGTTTCTAATATAGCAAATGATTATAAAGAGATAGAATTAGATATTGGTAGTGAAGAGTTTAATGAGTTTTCAAAAACGACAGAAGAAATGATTAATTTGTTTGAAACATTTTCGACAAAACTACATAATATTAATGTAATTAATGACACAAATTTTTTGATAACTATATCAAATGCTCTTGAAAAAATGTGTAAATTATCAGAATCCTTTATTAAATTTAAAAAAACAATATTATCTGTAAGTGATACTAAGATAACAAAAAATATGTGTGAAACTACACAAATTTTATCAAATGTAATGGTTGATATTACTTGTGCAATAAATTATATTTCTCATTTTGTTAATCCAACCGATTCTTCATTAATAAATTCTGAATTAAAAATTGACGAAAAAAATGATATAAAAAAAGCTGTTAATATAATAAATAACTTGAATGTCAATTATAATAGTAGTAAAAATAAAATGGAAAATGATGAAAATATTAAAGACATCATGAACTACAGTAAAAGTATAAAAAATTCAAGTAAAGTTTTAAAAAAAGCATCTGAAATTTTTAAAAATAAAATAAATAGCTATAATTTCGAGTAATTAGTGTTGTCTTTGTAATCTAATGATGGAGTAAGTGTTATATCACTTATAATTGAATTTACAGGACTAATTTTTTTTTTAAAGTCGGGTAATGTGAAATTAGTTGATGGTAATGTGAAATTAGTTGATGGTAATATGGAATTAGTTGATAATGTATCTGAATATTTAACTTGTTTAAATTGTTTATATTTAGCTTTTGTTATCCAAGATGAAATATTTTTATATATTTCATCATCAAGATAATCAGTTGCCAATATATATTTAATAAAATTTTTTGTAATATCCTTTTTTTTATTTAAAATTACAATTTCTTCTTCAAGTTGTTTAACAGTATTTTGTAAATTAGCATTTTGTTGTATTAAAAACTTTTGAGTACTTAGAATTTCTAATACATTTTGGTTATTTATTTCAGATTTATCATGAGTTTCATTTATTTTCGTACATGGGTTTTTTTTATTTTTATGTTGTGTTAAATGTTGATTTGTTTTAAATATTTTTTCGCATATATCACATTGGAATTTCATATTTAAATAAATAATTATATATTTAAATTAAAAAATATAAAATTATTATATGAAAAAAAATAAATGATTTGTAATTGTAATTTAATTAACGTTAAAAGTTAGGTGACATTTTGCTTCGGTTAAAAAAGACCAATACTTTTTTCATCCATTATGTTTATGGAAGAATTATCATCTCTGGTTCTAAATACGATTTTTTCTAAATTATGTAATATAGTAGTGATTGTATTATTTTCTTTTTTTCAATATATTTAGTTAATTCATTAATTAAGTTGATTGATGTAATACAACAAACTAATAGTATTAAATATATATCAATTTTGGTAACAATTAATCCTAAAGCTGGTCATGCTTTCCTAATTGAGATTTTATGTCACACTGGATATCGTATAAATCGAACATATCATTGGTTAAATATATTATATAATAATATATATATAATATGTCAGGTTCAGGAGCATCTAATTTAGGTTATGGTAACATAGCTCCATTAAGCAATATTAATGGAAGTTATGTCAATGTTGATAATTCACAATATGCTGGAAGATTTAGTAGCAATGAAATTCCCGGAACTCCACCAGGTCCTCTTCCAGGTTTAGCAGGAGCAAAATCAAATATTGATGCTGCGGCAGGAAGAGTTCCTGGAATTTGTATGAATGGTGGAGCTAAAAAACTTAGAAAAAAAATAAAAAATATCACTAAACAATATAAGAGTATGAAAGCTGGAAGTAGAAAAATTAAGAGTATTAAGAGAAGACTCCGAACTAGAGCTGCATCTAGAAGATTATCAAGACAATTTGCTGGTAAAAGACGTTCTAGAAGACATCGTAGACAACGAGGTGGTTATGCTCAGTATATGAATAATATGCCAAACACACCTACTTATCAAGTGGCGGGTATTAATTTACCTGCTAGTCAATTAGCTCTAGCAAACCCTCCCCCATACGTTAAGCTTTCAAATGAAACTAGTTGCATAGAAAATTATAATCACTACACCAATATGGGGTTTCCTAGCAAAGGACATTAATAAGTTTCTTAGACGATAAATTTTTATATAATATTTTATAATTATATAAAAATATTTTAAAAATATATAATTATAATGGAGCAACAATTATTAGATAAAATAAATATTTTAGAAGAAGAAAATGAAAAGTTAAAAATTGAACTACATGATACAAAAGAACATTTAAAAAAATATACTTCACCTGATAGATGTAAAAAATACTACGAAGAGAATAAAGAAAAATTACTCAATAAAATGAAAGAAAATCCTATACCATCAGAAAAGAGAAAAGAATATAATAAAAAATACTATTTAAAGAAAAAAATGGTTAACACAGAAAATATTTATGAATAAGATATTTTACGAAAATTACTTAAATTTATAATCTCTGAATATATTATAAATGTCTAATAAAAGATTTACAAAATTATTTCTATACGAATTATGTAAAGAATATAATATTACTTTACTACGCGAATATCATGAAAAAGAATTAAATTATAGAACAATTATTGAATTTAATTGCACAATTTGTAATAATGATACATCTAAACAATTTATAAATATAGAAAAATATAACTCTTTTTGTAAAGAATGTAGTTATTATTTGACAAAAAATAAAGTTAAATATGATTTAAGTTATTTAAATAAAATTTGTCTTGAAAAGTCACTTATTTTAGGAAAAGATTATTCAAATCAAATATTAAATAGTTTAACTCAAATTAAGTTTAAATGTATTGAATGTGATAAATTTACATCAAAACGTTTTCAATACATTGAAAAATATGACGCTAAATGTAATGATTGTAGCAATAAATGTGGAAAACAAAAAGCCTATCAAACAATTTTAAATAGATATGGTGTTGAAAATATTTCACATTTAGATGAAATTAAAAATAAAAAAAGTAAAACGACATTTAAAAATTATGGTGTAGAACATCCTTGTCAAAATCCTGATATTATGGATAAATCTATTAGAACTTCATATAAAACAAAACCCTTTGCTTTTCCATCTGGCAATGAAATTAAATGTCAAGGATATGAGCCATTTGCTTTAGAAGAACTAATTAAAAATAAAATAGATGAAACTGATATAGTAACAGGTTGTAAAAATGTTCCAACAATTTGGTATAATGATAAATCTGATAAAAAACGTAAACACTTTGTTGATATTTATATTCCAACTCAAAATAAATGTATAGAAGTTAAATCAACTTGGACTATTAAAGATACAAAAGCTAACATATTTCATAAACAAACCGCAGCAAAAGAATTAGGTTATAATTATGAAATTTGGGTTTATGACAGAAAAGGTAATAAAGTTGAAACGTTTATTTAATTTTTAGAAAGCATACATCATCAGCAATTTTACTAGTTTTTTTAGCCGCTGGTTCTGGTTCTTCATTTTCATCATCTGATTCAGAATCATTTGCAATACTTTTTTCTGACGAACTATTGGTCTTAATTGATATAGTTTTCTTTTTTATTGGTTTACATTCTCTCGAAACTTTTGAATTGGGATTATAAACTAAAGTCCATTTTGAAAAATCTGTTGTATAATCTGTGCTAATTGTATAAATAATTTTATAATTTTCTTTCTTATAAAATGTTTTGCGTTTTCGCCACTGATTCTTAAATAAATCATGGCTATCTACTATATCCACTACAATTGGGCTACTATGTTTCTCTCTAAGAATACGTCCAACACTTTGTTCTATATCTGTTTTTGGAGTTGCCATAATTAATGTCGTCAGCGTTTTTATGTCAAGTGCCTCGGATGCCATTGCATAAGTAGCTATGACAACTTTCTTTGATTCAGTTTCTTTAAGAGCAGATTCTTTCATACCACCGACATAATAACCAACTGTAGCCATATTTCGATGAGCAATAGCATCGTGTAAATATTTAAGCAAATTCTTGTTGTGCGCAAGAATCATTACTTGTTGATTTGTGTTTTCTTTTAACATGTCTGAGAGAATTTTCAAAATAAATTCACTTCTACGATTGTATTCACATAACTTTGAAATCATGCTACTATATTGAGGTTTTCCTCTATAGTCTAATTTGACTTCATTAAAATCATCATCATCAACATAATATTCGATAGCTCGAACAGTAACATCTCGTTCTTCATCTCTCTTACCCTTAAAAATAATATTTCCCAAAAACATTTTAAAAACAGATGTGGTTCCGTCTTTTCGGTTCATTGTTGCAGATAAACCCAACATATATTTTGTTACAAGTTTAAAGAGTGAATTAGAAAAAACTTCACTAGAAATATGATGAACTTCATCAATAATAGTAAGTCCGAAACTTTCAAATACTGATGCAGGATATTCTTTCATCGATAAACTTTGCAACATTCCTATTACAATATCTTTATCGTCAATGTCTATAATAGGACCTTGTATTTTTCCTACTCTTGCCGCTGGTAAAAATTGCTGTATTCTCTCTATCCACTGATTCATTAAGAATTCTTTGTGAACAATAATGAATGTTTTCTTTTTAAGATGCGATATGATGTTAAGAGAAAGAACCGTTTTTCCATAAGCACATGGAAGTTCAAGCAAACCACCTCCAAACCCAACCTTTTTAACATGATTTAAATACGTGTTAACAACAATTTCCTGATTCTCTCTAAGTTTTCCATTGAACTCTAAATTGATATCTGTACCTTCAGGAATCTTATACTGTTTAGGCGGACCAAAATGTTCAATTCCATAATAATGTGGCACATAAAATTTGCTAGGTGACTCTCTATAAGCAGGAAAAGATTTTGAATCATTTAAAGGTGAACCCATAACAAATGGTTTTATCATTAAATCATTTCTTATTTGCACTTGTTTTTCAATACTTAATTCATTTTTAGATATAGTATATCCTTTTTGCCCAAGATAGGTATTCATACTTATATTATTTAGAATATTGTTTTTATGTTGTTTTCTAGCTTTTTAAAAGGTGAAAAAAAATAAAATCTATAAATATGATATATGGATAGCTTTACAGAACTTTTAAAAAAAGAGCATATGGGTGAATTTATTTTAGTCATTTTAATGATAATTTACTTAGTTATGGGTTTTAAAACACCTGATTTAATTGCTAATATGGTTGATAATATTATTGGAAAAGTAGTTATCATTTTAGTTGTAATTTATTTGTTTATGTACTCTAACCCAATTTTAGCAGTAGTTGCTGCACTTGTGGCTTTTGATTTAATGCGTAGGTCTAATGATGTAACTGGTTTAGGTGCTCTTTCTTCTTATGCTCCTTCTGAAAAGAAAAAAATGTCTCAATTTACCGCCTTTAATCAATTTCCATATACTTTAGAACAAGAAGTTGTTTCTAAGATGGCTCCAATTGTTCGTTCTGGAACCTCTATTACTCCTGCTTCTTACAAACCATTACTAGATAATTTACACGATGCTTCACCTTTAAATGGTTCTATTTAAATAATTTTTTTTAATAAATAATGAAAATTATTTAAGTTAATTTGGGAAGTTTTGGAGCATCTGATGATAAATATTTAAAAAATTCATTTATTCCATAAAATATTATTGCAAACATTAAACATCCAAATATAATTACAATTAGCATTTTAAATACTGGACTTTCTAATATATTTGTAAAATCAATTGTTGATGATGACGGTGTTTTATCATATTCTACTGCAGTTTCATCTTCCGAAGAACCTGTTGGTTTACATGATATATATATACCATCTCCTAATTGCAATCCTGATGATGGACCACGTGAATTATAAAATAATTCTGCTGATGGCATTGGTATTGGAAAAGGTTTTATAATTTGTTGAAGAGTTTCTATTATTGCAGAACTTAAAGGTATAGAATCTAACTCACCAAAAACTATCCAATTTTTTGTTGCATGCGTATACGCAAAAAATGGCTTTCTTGGAACAATACTTTGAAGATTAAAACTCATGTTTAAATTTGTCGAATCACCTTGACTCGGTGCGTTTGTTGCTACCTTATTTATTATATCAGTTATAATTTGTGAAGCATTTGAAGATTCTGCTGATGACTTAAAAGGAATTGCTACCTCCAATGTATTACCACCTTTAACTGGTGTGTGTGTAATTATTATTTCACCAGGTAATGATGCATCATTAAATGTATGAATAGATGGTGATGTTATATAAATATTACTTACATTATATTTTTCATCATTATATACAACTGATGGAATTTTTTCTGAATCATATGATAATGATATCATTACACCATTATTTTTAGCAGTTGAATTACTTTCGGAATATTTAAATGCATATGAACACTTTAAATCACATTTTCCTGAAATATTTTTAGCTGATATATTTATATTTTGATTACTCATTAATATAAGTATATAAATAAAAATATTAATTTATTTATATAGAATGAAATTAACTAAAGGTAAAATAACAAAATTATATAATAAAAAGAAGCAATCTTTTAAAAAACCTAAAAATAGAAGGACATCATACAAAAGAAAAACATTTAGAAAAAAAAGACAAGTTAATTTAGCTAGAAAAAGTTTAAAACGATTTAATTATAAAAAAAAAGGTGGAGGTGAAAATGACCCTAAAGATGATACCGCTCCTACAATTATTTCACCTATTGAACAATCGATTCAAGAATCAACTGAGCAACCTACTTTAGATAATACTGAAACATCTATGGATACTACTGAAACACCTGTAGATACTACAACTGAAACATCTATGGATACAACTACTGAAATGCCTCTCGATACTACTACTACTGAAACATCTATGGATACTACAACTGAAACACCTGTAGATACTACAACTGAAACACCTGTAGATACAACTACTGAAATATCTATGGATACTACTGAAACACCTGTAGATACAACTAATGAAATACCTATAGATACAACTACTGAAACATCTATGGATACTACTGAAATACCTGTAGATACAACTACTGAAACATCTATGGATACTACTGAAATACCTGTAGATACAACTACTGAAACATCTATGGATACTACTGAAATACCTGTAGATACAACTACTGAAACATCTATGGATACTACTGAAACACCTATGGATACTACTGAAACACATATGGATACAACTACTGAAACAGAAACTACTGAAAATATGCCAAATAAAAAGGAATTAGTTGAATCTTTATCAACTGTTGTTGATTATATTGCAGATACAGTTGCTGAGAAGATATCAAAACAAATTACATCAGAACAATATGGAGAGAAGCAACAAAATGGGTTTGATTCTGTAAATAAAGCAGCAGAAACAATGGCTTCTAGCGGTGGTTCCAAATTTAAAAAAACTAGACGCTTTAGATTAGTTAATAAAAATAAAACAAGAAACCATAAATAAATTGAATATTTATAATATAAATAATATATATATTATGAATAAAATAAACCATAAGCGTATTTTTTTCCACGCGCTTAGAAGTGCATTGTTATTTATTGCAGTATTTTTGATTTATGATATTTTAATTAATTTAGAAAAATTATGGAATAAAGAGAATCCCGAAAAAACTAAATATAATTATTACTTTACGTAAAATTATAAAATTCACTGTTATTTTAATTTTAGATTTATTTATTTTATATTTTGCATCCATTTTCTTTAATATTGAGTTTTAATTATTAAATAAATGGTAGATATTTAATGGTATCATTATCGTAAATAGTTATTCTATAAGGTTCATTAATACCTTCAATATAAACAGTATCTCCGTTATATAATTTGTCGCAGCCATATTCATTTGTGCAACTTCTACCATTTCGAGATACAGGTAGTTTCATGCTATTGTTTTGGTCGCTCATTGAGTAATACTGCCATTTGTCTCTATTTGTAAAAAGCGGGCGTCCCATAAGTGGTATAATTTTGCCTTTTGAATTTGTCGCAGTCATTATTCCTAATTGTCTATATTGTGTATCAACCGCACCAATATTAGTAGAAATATTAATTGGAACTGTACCTGGTGGAACTGCTCTGCCATAAGGAGGAAATCCTGGAACAAAATACCTTTCATCCCTCAAAGGAGGAGCATAAGGATTTATTAAAGGGTCACTTGGTAAGTTAGTATAAGGCCAACTAGGTACCAAAGAATTCCACCATCCACCAACATTCTCTCGAGTTGTATCTTTAATGACTATTTTTTCAGAAGGGGAATTATTAACAATAATATTTTGTTTGAAAACAGTTGTATAAACTATATAAATTAAAATTAAGATACAAACAAAAATAAAAAACATTGAATAATTTTCAATACATATAACTCCAGGTGGACATTTTTTCATATTATATAGATATAATATTAAAATACTTTTTAAAATTATTTATTTAGAGCTAGGTGATTGATTGGTCATTTTTTTTGCTAAATCCATAACACCTGATATACTAGTTTTAGAGTCACCATTTGAACCCATCATGTCTTGTAATTGACCAACCATGGGTTGGATAGATTCAACTAGACTACCCATTCCTTTCATGGCTTCTGCTAATTGCATTTGTTGTTTCATCAAATTTTGAGTATCTGAAGTTAAACGATGGATACCATCACTTCCCAATATATTATTTAACTCATCATATGCATCTTCGATAGTGGTTGCATAGTCTATATCATATCCTCTATTTTTACGACGTCCTGGTTCAAAACCTTGTTGTTCAGTTCCAGTGCTTTGAGCAGCATTGTTATTTTTTGGTTCACTACTAGCAATCGAACTCATAACTAATCCTTGACTAGATACTGAATCTGGTTTATCATCTAGTTTATCTGCTAGTTTATCAGCTGGTTTAGTAACTGGATTTTGGTTTTCATTACCATTATTATTCATTGGTTTATCGTTATTTTCCATACCTTCAATCATATTTTGTTTAAGAGCTAATATATTCACAATAAGCAGTGGAACACCTAAAACGATTGTCATATTTTTACTAAAGTATCTTACTAAAACAGCAAATATAATAAAATATAAAACTGCGTTTAAATTACCCATAACAGTATATCCAATTACATTGAATAATGCCAAAAAGGCAACAATATTTAAAACCCACTTATTGGTTAGAAATTTTGACATTGCTGAATTAAGCTTCATTATATATATAATATATTTAAAAAAAATTGATATAATATTATATAAAAAATAATAATAAAATAATAATAAAATAATAATAAAATATTATGCCTAATTATAATTCAGAAGATGAGACTGAGATTGAATCTAATGGTTCTTGGGATGAAACCGATGATGAAACAGATGATGAAACTATTTATGAACCAGAAGAACCTAGTTTATCAAAATATAATATAGTATTATGTGAAAGATATAATGAATTAATACATGGAATTGTTGATGGTGAAGTAAATCATCACTATTTAACATATATCAGATTTAAAAGTTTAGATATAAATATAATTAATAATTATATTAATAATACATTATGTAAATTAGAAATTGCAGAATGTTTATATTTACCATCAGAACATTGTGTTTCTATTTTAAAAACTCATTGGCTAAAATTAATCCAACGCACTTGGAAAAAAATTTACAGAGAAAGAAATCTTGCTATTATAAGACGATGTCATCCTAATGCACTAAAACATAGAGAAATTTATGGAAAATGGCCAAATAATTGTTCTAATTATCCAGTATTACGAGGTATGTTATCAAAATTATCTAGAACTTCTTCGTGAACTATTTATTGTGCCTCTTCTTGATGATTTAGATGTAATACCTCTTCTTTTACTAGATATTTTATATGTAAATCCTCCTTTTTGTTTTCTATTTTTTTTCATTGTTTTTCTTCTACCTCCAGAAACACCATTTTCCTTAATTGGTACATTATTAGTTAGTAATAATACTTCAATGTTAGCAGAATTAGGATTATTTAGACCTCTTAATCCATTAATAACTCTAGCATATTTATTTTGTTCATCTGGTACTCCTTGACGTTGAAGCTGACTGGATTTTCTTTGAAGACCTGTCATTAATTGTCCATAAGTTATTTGACGACCTTGAAGTTGTAGTTGAGTATTTGCATCAATATCAGGCATTTTATTTGGTATAGGAGGTTGACCTTGAATAGAACGTGAAATATTTTGTATCGACTGGTCTAATTGTTGAGTTATTTCATTTAATAAAGCTTCAATTTCTTGTTTGTTTTGAGCTCCTTCAATACTACCTGTCATAGCTTGTAACTCTTCGTTTGCTTGATTAATAGCTTCTGTAGCAGCTATTATTCTATCAATTAATTGTTGATTTTCTTGAGTAAGTCGTTCAATCTCTCTTTGTAAATTAGCTACTTGACCTTGAACTTGATTTTGATTTTCATCAAGTTGTTGACGTGTTTGTTGATGTTCTTCAGTTTTTTGTCGAAGTTGTTCTTCTAATTCAGTAACTCTTCTATCAGCTTCTTCAATTCTTTGTGTAAGTTGTTGTTGTTGTTGTTGTAATTGTTGTTGATTTTCTTGTGTAAGTTGTTCTATTGCTCGAGCATGCTCGTTATCTTTTTGGTCACCACTTGCTTGTATATCAGATTGCAAAGCTTTTGCTTGGTTCTCAGCAGTTTCTTTTTGTTCAGTTGCGACTCTAAGCTGTTCTTCAAACTGATTAATTGTAGCCTGTTGTTCATTAATTTGTGTTTCTGCTCTATCTCTATATTGATTAAATTCTTGAGTCACTCGGTCTCTCTCTGCTGTAGTATTAGCAATTTGCTCATTAAATTCTGCAATTTGACGTTCATTATCGCCGATAGATGTTGTATGTTGACCAACTTGTGTCTGTAAATCATTAGCTTTATTTTGTAAATCATTAATTAATCCAGCAAGTTGTCTCATTTTAGTATTGACATCGGTTAGTTGTGTTTTAAGTTGGTTGGTAAATTCTTCTCTTCTTTGAATACTACCTTGAAGTTGTCGTCTAATATCCACTAATGTATCCATTTTTGATTGAAAATCATCCAAAAATTGTTGTGCCATATATATATTAAATGTATATAAAATTTAATATATTCTTATTAAAGTGTAAATTTTTTGTTTTTACTTTTATTTGTTAATTCTTCAGTATTATTTATAATTGAATCTAAACTATTTTTAATTGATTTTACCTCTGTTAATATTTTGGATTGTTCTTCCTTTGCATCCTCAATATTATGTTTTGTTAATTTTCCAGAGAGAGTTAAATCCTTAATATATTCGTCTAAAATTTCAAGAGCTCGAATCTGGTCCATTTTTTGTTGTTCGATATAACTATAAAATTTTTGATAATCATTTTTAACAGCATCTAAAAATCTATTCTGCTTGACTATAAAACGTAAATTTTTTTGTTTATTAATTAACATCTCTTTTTTTGCATGAATTAATTGTTGTATTTGAATAAATTGGTCATCTCTTTCTTTAATTGGAACTATTATGCGTGCTTGATAAGGTATTATTCGGTCCATTCTTAAAATAAACAATTATTTTATTATTAAACAAATCAATTTAAAATCTTCACAATATATTATTTAGGATGTCGAAAACTTTAACAGAACCTTTGCTAGCACCTGATGATAATAGATTTGTTACTTTTCCAATTAAATATGATGACATATGGGATATGTATAAAAAACAAGTTGACTGTTTTTGGCGAGCCGAAGAAATCGATTTAACCAAGGACTTAGCATATTGGGAGACCTTAGAACCAGGTGAGAAACATTTCATATCAATGATTTTGGCGTTTTTTGCTGCGAGTGACGGAATTGTTCTAGAAAACCTTGCTTCACGTTTTATGAGTGAGGTTCAAGTGTCAGAGGCTAGAGCATTCTACGGTTTTCAAATTGCTATGGAGTCAATTCATTCAGAAAGTTATAGTCTTTTAATTGAGACATATATTAAAGATAAAGAAGAGAAGTTTAAACTGTTTAATGCTATTGAAAACTTTCCTTGTATTAAAAAGAAGTCAGATTGGGCGCAAAAATGGATTCATGATAATCGCAGCAGTTTTGCTACCAGATTAGTTGCCTTCGCTTGTGTAGAGGGGATTTTCTTTAGTGGCGCATTTTGTAGCATCTACTGGCTTAAAAAGCGCGGTCTAATGCCTGGTCTAACATTCAGTAACGAATTGATTTCAAGAGATGAAGCCCTTCACTGCGAATTTGCTGTGCTTTTGTATTCAAAACTTGTTAAAAAGATTGATAAGGCTCGTATTCATGAAATTATTAAAGAGGCCGTTGAAATTGAAATCGAATTTATTTGTGATGCTTTACCGTGTAAATTGATTGGAATGAATTCAACCTTAATGACACAATATATTAAGTTTGTTGCTGACAGATTGGTCGTGCAACTTGGCTACAAAAAGATTTATAATGTTATCAACCCTTTTGATTTTATGGACTTAATCAGTTTAGAAGGCAAAACGAATATGTTCGAGCGTAAAATCTCGGAGTATAGTTTAGCAAATAAAACACAAACAAACGACACATTTGAGCTCACAGAAGATTTTTAAAAAAAATAAAATTGAAACTAAAATAATAATATAATATGTTGTAAGACAGTATAAGATATTTAAAAATAACGATTTAAAGACAAAACAATAGATATATTTATAATGCCAAAAATTCCACCGGATTATTCACATACAATTATTTACAAAATTTGTTGTAAAGATATTTCTATTAATGATATATATATTGGTCATACAACAAATTTTATACAAAGAAAAAATTCACATAAAACATCTTGTTGTAATGAAAATGATAAAAAATATAATCAATATGTTTATAAATTTATAAGAAATAATGGAGGATTTGATAATTGGTCTATGATACAAATAGAAGAACATAATTGTAAAAATAAAAGAGATGCCGAAGCTATAGAACATTATTGGATTGAAACATTAGTATCTAAATTAAACTCAAATAAACCATATGCTATGTGTAAAGAAGAACCACAATTATATAAAAAATGTTGGTATGAAGAAAATAAAGAAGAAATATTAGAAAAAGCAAAAGAAAATTATGAAGAAAATA
>Ga0247842_10003056_pt1 | contig 23337 bp, 19 predicted proteins | sample LaCruzMarch2015__3_FD_192411 | JGI IMG/M metagenome (GOLD analysis project Ga0247842, IMG submission 192411) | Freshwater microbial communities from meromictic Lake La Cruz, Castile-La Mancha, Spain - LaCruzMarch2015_19m | ecosystem: Environmental > Aquatic > Freshwater > Lake | place: Spain...
ACCATCGAAGGCACCCTACCGGGGAACGGGACGACCAGGACGGACATTCGCATCCTGGACCTGCTTGGATGCATAGGGATGAAGGGTATCGTCCTGGGCGAGCGCTACAAGGAGAAGGACGCCTACGATCTTTTCTCCGTCATCTCCCAGTGCCTCGGCGGCCCGGAGGAGGTCGCCACCCGCGTCCTTCCGTTCATGCACGAGGACGGTATGCGAAAGGGAGTGAACATTATCGCGGAGAGGTTCCGCTCCATAGGGTCGGAAGGGCCGAGCTGGGTGGGGACCTTCCTCCATCCCGAGGATGCGGAGCAGAGGAAGAGGGCCCAGGCCGAGAGCTATGTGCTCATGGGGCGGTTCCTGAGATCTTTAGGCTGGGAAAGAGAATAATCGAGATGTGGTATCGTAGACGGGAGATCATGTATGGCAGTCAATCAAATACGATCTGCTCTACAAAGATCGAATTGGTATCGAGAGAGCGATTTAAAAAGGGATGGTGGTTCCAACAGGACATGGTAAGTCATTTGCGTGGTTCAGAGGTCTTTCGATAACTATCTTTTAATAACAGCGTTCGTTAACAACCTCAACGGGATCGGGAGAGCCCGCAGTGACGTCACCGGGACGTTGGCAAGCCTTGCGTTCTTTACGCGAGAGGTCAACGTTCCGGGGCGTTACGAATTTTCTACCTGACCTATGGATTTTACGTTAGGTCCTTCATAGGAAGCCAGTCCGTCGCCCCTGCGCCCCCTTCGAGAACGTACGGCTCGTCCACTATCCCGTCCGAATCCGCGTCCGGAGAGGTCCAGTCGCTCCATTGGTTGCCCATCTCGGTGTCGTTCCACACGTTGAGACCGGAGTCGTCGAAGGCCAGCTTGAGCGTCCGGGCCACATCCCCGGTGTAGACGAACGTGTTGCCGGCCATCGAATTACCGATGGAGCCGTTCAGGTGCATGAGGAAGGAAGCGGACGACCTTCCGCTGATCCAGTTGAAGGTCACATTGTTCTCATCGCACGAGGACATGCGAATCCCCGTCTCGCTGTAGGTGCCGTTCATGAAGTTCCAGCTCATGGTGTTGAGGTCCGAGCCGCCCATGTCTATGGCGACCACCGAAGCTTTGCGGAAGTCGTTGAAGTCCAGTATGTTCTGGCTGGAATTGACCATGTACATACCAGTCCTTCCAACCAAGTTGCAGCCGGAGATGAAATTGCCGTCGGACTCGATCGCGCTCGCCCCTATGGACATGTACCCGCTGCCCAGCATGGAACAGCTGTGGAAGCTATTGTTGTCGGAACCGTTGAGCACCAGGCCCACCATGCCCCTGGTGCCACCGGCGCCCAGGACCTGCCCCTTGAAGATATCGTCGGCGAACAAGTTCTCGCTGCAGTTGTTGACCGTCAGGCCGGTTCCCTCGATGTGAGTGAAGGAGTTTTTGGCGAGGAAGTTGCCGCGGCAGGCGTTCAACATGTTGGTCCCTTCGCCATAGAAGGTGTTGTCGATGAAAGTACAGTTGTTCGAATCGTTCATGTTCAGCTCGCAGACGGTGCCTTGGACGTCTAAGCGACGGATGTCCAGATTGTCGCAGAGGTTCAATGCCAGTCCGCTGCCTACGGAACGGATCGTGATGTCCTTCAACGTGACGTTGCTGGCCTGGAACAGGATGATGCCGCAACCGTTGTTCGAACTTTGCTCGTCGACGCTGATCACCAGCTGACAGCCCTGGATGACCACGTGCTCGGTGGTGTTGGATATGCTGACGCATCGTCTGTCCCCGCTGACGTCGATCTCCAGGGAGGATATCACGTACGGATCGTCCTCAGTACCGCTCCCGGGCCAGTTGTGCTCGTCCGCAGCCTCGGCCAGTTCCGTGTCGCCATCGATGAGGAGCGGTTCGTCCTCATCGCTCTGGACCATCATGTACCCTATGGCGGATATGATCACGACCGCTACCACGACCAATGCCGCTATGGCCATCCACTTTCCCTTCATCCTTCTCCCCCATGGCACCCGTAGATCGAACTCCGGGTCTACGATCGATTAGCACATAGGGTGGATTAAGGATTTTCGGACTGTTTTCAACATCGAGATAATGAGGTTCCGAAAGGCCATATAGATTTCTTGCATCTGATGGACCATCGGTTCAGTATGAATTCGATATCGAGGTCGAGCACATTTCTCAAGTTGTTGGATGCCCGTTCCTTGCTCAGCATCCCTGACGCATTTCCACCATTTCCTTAGGACCTTAAACGTATGTCTGCATCATCCGATTTGCATCGACAGCGTACATGAAATTAATGAGACCGTTCGCGAAATAGCTAATCGATCCTTAACCCATGGTTGCGACCAGTTCGACCGTGGAGCTGTCGGCGGAGACCCAGGACGGAAGAACAGGCATCGACCCCATGATAATTCATCGTCGAAGTGGCGATAGTGGCCATCACGGCTGTAGGGGACGCAGTGCTGTTCCTGAGGCGCAGGCCCTGAAGGAAGAGCGCCTCCCGCAAACCTTATCACCTATTTAAGTGGGAGGAACCCCCTCCTTTTTTTCGCGAGGTCCTTGGACACCTATTAACAAACCAACTGTATGGGAGCAACACCGGAATCGGGAGAGCCCGCAGTGACGTCACCGGGACGTTGGCAAGCCTTGCGTTCTTTGCGCGAGAGGTCAACGTCCCGGGGCGTTACGAATTTTGTTGTGTTCTTTTATTAAACGATCAGCGCCATCCAAATTGATTATTTAGGCGCATTTGTTTATCAGCGTTGATGCTGAGCTCTCGCAGGTCCCGGACGGTTGTGGTCATCTTCATAACTGCGTTGGTCATCGCCTCGACAACTTTCGGCTATTGGCTCGGTCAGAACCATGAGGGGGAAGAGGACGCCGAGCTCACCGTCCGCTTCTTGAACATCGGCCACGGCCTTTCCATCTTGATAACCACCCCGGACGACAAGAACATACTGATCGACGCCGGGAGCTTCGACAACTTCACCTCCACCGTCGATTTCCTAGAAGAGCTGAACGTGCCCTGGATCGACGCCTTCATCATCACCCACCCGCACCCCGACCACGTCTCCTTCGCCGTGGATGTGCTTCAGCAGTACGACGTCCTGCAGATCTACATGCCGGGTAACGCAGACAACTTAGAACCGGACACCTGGTCGGCCGTGATGAACGCCACGGCCGCGGAGGGCTGCCCGGTCTACAATGACACCACCATCTCTCCGGGCGATTACCTGGACCTTTCTGACGACGTCACCTTCCAGGTCATGTGGATCGACGCCAACGCCACGCGCATCAACGACAGCTGCATCGTGCTGAGGATGGACTATAAGGACACCAGCTTCCTCTTCACCGCCGACATCGAAATGGCGGCGGAATCGGCCATGATGGACCTCGGCCTGGACCTGGACGTAGATATACTGCAGGTAGCGCATCACGGGGTGGACTCAGGAACCTCCGCCGAGTTTCTGAATGCCTCCTCGCCGGAGGTGGCGATTATCTCCTGTGGCCAGGGCTACGGCATCCCGTTAGTGCCGCAGCCCGGGGTCGTTTCGAGGTTGGCGGGCGTTCCCACCTACACCACCATGTTCAACAGCATGGTGGTGGTCGAGGTGGACGGTGATGATGAACCGAGCACATACCGGGTTTCCCTGATGTGATCGTCCGGCCTTTCATACGCTATCGACCACGCACCGGACCATTCACCACGGATTCTTTTTACAAGCAAAATCGTTCTTATTATACGTAAAAACCAAAAAAACCGATAAGTTCATACCGGATAGGGAGATTGTGTTCCAACGGTAAAATTGATGGAACGGTGATGAACTGGTCGAGCAGATAGGGAAGGATATCAAGAAGAAAATTCCCAAGTCCAGGCCCTATGTGGGCTTGGAGGAGGCCGAACAGCTGGTCAAGGTCCTTCAATCCGGGTGGCTTTCCAACGGCCCGAAGACCCGGGAGCTGGAGGAGAGCATCGCCGATCATCTAGGGGTCACCAAGGAGCAGGTCATCGTAAACATCAACTGCACGGCTGCATTGCACGCCTCCCTGCTCGCCTTGGGCGTCGGAAAGGGCGACGAGGTGCTGGTGGCTGATTTCACCTTCCCGGCCACGGCGCATGCGGTCATGCACGCCGGAGCTACCCCCCGCTTCATCGACATCGACCTTGACACCTTCAACATGGACCCCTCGAAGGTCGAGGAGAAGATCAACAAGAAGACCAAGGCCATCATTCCAGTGCACGCCTTTGGCCAGCCCGCCGAAATGGACGAGCTTATGGAGATCGCGGACAAGCACGGGTTATTTCTCATCGAGGACGCCGCCTGCGCCTTCGGCGCCACGTATAAAGGGCGACCGGCGGGGACCATAGGTGACATGGGATGTTTCTCCTTCCACGCCATCAAAGGGATCACCTCCGGGGAGGGCGGGGCCATCGTGGCCAAGGATCGCCACGTCGCGGACAAGGCCAGGAAGCTTTGCAACTACGGGATAGAATCGGCCTGGGACCGGCACAGCAAGGTCAACATCCCCACCTTCACCTGCCTGGGATATAACTACAAGATATCCGACCTGCAGTCCGCAGTGGCCCTGGCCCAGCTGAGGAAGATCGATAAGCTCCTGGAGAGAAGGAGCAAGCTGGCCAAATTGTGGAGCCAGGAGCTGGCACCTTTGGTCGCTATAGGCCTGGTGTCAGAGCAGCGGAGCCCTGAGGGAACCGTCCGCTGTCACCAATCCCAGGTGGTGCTGCTGGACCGCAGCATCGATCGGAACATAGTCCTGGCCACCTTGGCCGAAAAGTATGCCGTGGAGGCTACGCTGGGCACCTATTGCTGTCACATACAGCCGGTATATGATTCGAAAGACGTCTGCCCGAACGCCAAATTAGCGGCCGAGCAGAGCATCTCCCTGCCCCTGTTCTTCGAACTGGACGAAGAGAAGGTCCATTACTGCGCGGAAAGCTTGACCGCCAGCATCGAAACTTCAAAACGGTGATTGAATGAAAATATCTGGCAAGACCGTAATGGTGACCGGTGGGGCGGGCTTCATAGGCAGCCACCTGGTCGACGCGCTAATCGAGGAGAGACCGGACAAGATCATCGTGGTGGACAACTTCTTCCTGGGCAGCCGGGAGAATCTGGCCGAGGCCATAGAACGGTATGGGGACCACATCGAGGTCATCGATGCGGACGTGACCGACCTCCCGGTCATGCGCGGCATTTTCAAGAAATACTATTGCGACGCCGTGTTCAATCTGGCGGTGCAGCCGCTGCCCTATTCCCTGGACCACCCGAAGGAGTGTTCGGACAACAACGTCATGATGGTGACCACCCTATGCAACCTGCAGAAGGAGAACATGTTCAACATCCTGCTGCAGTTCTCCTCGTCCGAAGCGTACGGCACCGCCAGGTACCGACCTATGGACGAGAAGCACCCTCTGGGGCCTTCCACCCCCTACGCCTCCTCGAAGGCGGCGGGAGATCTTCTGGCATTATCCTATTACAGAACGTTCGGCAACGACGTGCGCATCATCCGGCCCTTCAATAACTATGGCCCGAGGCAGAACATGGGCAGCTACGCCGGGGTCATTCCGCTCACCATCAACCGCATCCTGGACGGGGAGCAGCCGATCATCCATGGCGACGGAGAGCAGACCCGGGACTATACCTACGCCACCGACACGGCCAAGATGGCCATCGAGGCGGTCAAGCGCGACGCGGTCAAGGGGATGACCATAAACGTGGGCAGCGGACGGGAGACCAGCGTACTGCAGGTGATCTCCGCCATCATCAAGATATCCGGTTACAAAGGTGAGATCAGGTTCGAACCGGAGAGGGAGGGCGACGTGCGGAGGCACATTGCCAACATATACCTGGCCGAGGATACCCTGGGCTACAAACCGCAGGTCGATTTCGAGGAAGGGATGAAAAGGACCTACCAGTGGTATGTCAAGAAAAGGGGCGGTGCAAAGAAATGACGAAGGGGTCGGAACGCAAGTGCAACAAGGTACTGGTCACAGGAGCGAACGGGTTCATCGGCCGCTATCTGGTGGACGAACTGGTACGTGAGGGCCGGGAGGTCGTGGCCATCGGCACCTCCAAAGAGGTGGAGGGCTACTACAAGAAGCGCGGGATCAGGTACGTTCCCGTGGACATCCGCAACGACCAGGACTTCGACCAGATCGGCCCGGTGGACGCCGTGGTGCATCTGGCCGGACTGCTGAGCATCGACGCCGAGGGCTGGACCCCCAAGGACTACTTCCTGTCCAACGCCCTGGGCACCTACAACGTGATGGAGTACTGCCGCAAGCAGAAGGTAGGCACGGTCATCTTCTCCATGACCCACAGCGACATGAACAAAGCGGAGGAGGTCGTCATCACCGAGAACACGCCCCAGCAGTACGGAGGGGTGAAGGAGACCGGAAGCCCGATACCATACATCATCTCCAAGATCGCTGGCCTGAACATCATCAACGTCTACGCCAAGGAGTGCCACATTCGGCAGGTGGTCATGCGCCTCCCGGGCATACGCGGCTTCGGCAGCCAGGACACCCTGCACAACTGCGTCTTCCACCAGTTCATCGAGAAGGCCATCAAGGGAGAGCCGATCGAGATCTGGGGCAAGCACGAGACCAAGCGCGACTTCGTCTACATCAAGGACGTGGTGCAGGCCATCTCCAAAGCCCTGGACAACGAGAACGCCCGGGGGACCTACAACATCGGCATGGGCCAAGGTCTGACGATCTTAGAGGAGGCGGAGGACATCATCGCCGTCTTCTCCGACCCCCGGAAGAAGAGCCCCTTGGTGTTCAGGCCGGACATCAACGAGCTGAGGACCAGGAGCTACATATTCGACTATTCCAAGGCCAAGAAGGACTTCGGGTTCGAGCCCCAATACTCCTACCGCGACGGATTGGCGGACTTCAAGAAGGAGAAGGCGCTGGACAGATTCAAGGAACTTCGGGCCATGAAGATCAAGAGGTTCGAGGCCCTTGATCTGAAGTAGGTCGATTATCTTGATCGACGTCGAACGGATGACGGAGGACACTGGAACGGCCTCCAAGGCCCTGGTCCCTCCACAGCTCTTCAGCTATTGGTGCAAGATATTCGAGTCCGCCGAGTATCGACCATATATCATCTCGTCCAAGCGCGGCGGGAAGACCAAGGAGACCCTCAGCTTCGTCATCGTCGAGAAACCGTTCGGCCGTTTCCTCTTCTCCATGCCCTTCATCGGTTACGGTTGCAGCTTCGACCAGGAGAACCTAGAGGACGCCCGGGCCATAGTCCGATCCCTGGAGGAGCTGGCCCGCAGGGAGGACTGCCTGACCATGTCCATTTCCACCCACCCATTGCAGTCTCTGGACATCGGCCAGGTCTGGGACGCCCCCTACAAGCACCGCAACCACTGCCAGATACTGTCGCTGGACCAGCATCCCCTAGAGGCCATGTCCGGGAAGCGCCGCAAGGCCGTCAAGAACGAGATGCAGTACGTGCCCCGCCGCTCCAACTTCACCATCGACACCGATCCCGACCGGCTCACCTTCGACCGCTGGTACGAGGTCTATCTCAAGCTGTGCGGCGAGCAGCAGACCGTCCCGCAGAAGAAGAGCCTGTTCGAGAAGTACTGGGAGATGTCCCGGGACAAGATCAACTTCTGGACCCTGGGGAACGAGGACGAGGTGGCCGGGGGCATCTTCTTCGCCCGCGGCCGGGGCATAGTGGATTACAATACCAGCGCCTTCGACAGCAAGTACAAGGACCTCTGCTGCACCACCTACGTCCTGGGGGATTACTTCGACAGGCTCATCTCCGAGGGAGTGCGGTACTTCAACATGCAGTCCAGCAAGAAGTTCGAGGACGGGACGTACAGGTATAAGGAGAGGTGGGGGGGCAAACTGTACTGGCACGACATAGTCTCCAAGAGCCTGGCGGACCTGGACACCGTCACCAGCATTCCTTTGGAAAAGATAATGAAGGAGCTGCCCGGGTGCTACGTGCTTCCGTACTCGCTTTGGCAGCAGAAGGATAAAGGCTCCGGGGGGGCATGAACGGTAGGAAGTGCCTGACCATGGATGACATCCTGATAACCCTGGACGTGGACTGGGCCCCGGACTTCATCATTCGGGACGTGGCCGAGCTGTTGCGGTCGGCCGGGGTGCGGTCGACCTGGTTCGCTACTCACGAGAGCGAGGCCATCAGGGAGTTGGAAAAGGACCCTCTGTTCGAGATAGGCATCCACCCGGCCTCCTACACCACCGACGGCATGAAGGATTCCATGAGGGAGATGAAGCGGCTCTTCCCGCAGGCGGATTCATTGCGCACGCACGGCCTGTTCCATTCCAGCATCCTGAGGCACGCCGAGACCGTGGACCACGGCATCCGCATAGACAGCTCCACGTATCTGCGGGAGATGCCCCACATCTCGCCGTTCTATACCTATTACGATTCCAAGCCCCTGCTCAGCGTTCCCTTCTTCTGGACCGAGGACGGGGAGATGTACGCCCCGGGATCGTCCTTCCAGGCCGAAAGGATAGTTGAGGTCCCGGGCCTGAAGGTCCTGGACTATCACCCGGTGCACATCTGGCTGAACTCCCGGACCATGGACCGGTACAACGGGCTCAAGGCCAAGCTGGGTCCTCCGACCAAATGGACGGAGAAGGATCTGGCCGGCGGCCGGCCGGAGGAAGGGGCGCGCGGAGCGGGAGACCACTTCAAGGACATGTTGGAGATCTGCCGCCAGCGGGGCTCCATGACCTTGAAGGAACTGGCGGAAAGGATGGATTAGATGGACGAGCACGTCAGATCCCAGAGGACCGAGAAGGCCGCCCGCAGGATAATCGAGCTGCTGGAACTGGACCTGAAGGGTCTGACGGTCTATACGGAACTGGGTTCGGGCAATTACGCCTGGACCCCCATCATCGCCGCCCTGGCCGACGCTGACAAGGTCTACGCCTTCGCTCGAACGTCCAGATATGGGACCGTGGAGGAAAACGTTCAGAACCTGGACAAGATCACCAGATCTCTGGAATTAGAGGATGTGAGGTCGAAGATAGAGGTGGTCACCGATCGCCTGGGCAAGCACGTGGCCTCGGCGGACATCATCACCAATTCAGGTCTCCTGAGACCTATCGACGGTCAGATGATAGGTCTCATGAAGAGCACCGCCGTGGTGCCCCTAATGTACGAGACGTGGGAGTTCCGCAGGCCGGACATCGACCTGAAAGAATGTGCTTCAAAGGGGATACCGGTCCTGGGCACCAAAGAAACGGCGCCACCATTGGACATGATGAGGTACGGCGGGTTCCTGATGAGCAAGCTCATGTTCGAATGCGGCCTGGAGGTCCACATGGACCGTATATTGGTCGTGGGAAAGGGCCGCCTGGCCACCAACATCGCCAGGTTCCTGAGCTCCAACGGCATCAGGTTCCATCATCACAGGTCCGGACCGACCGGTCAACTTGATTTCGGTGACTGGGACGCCATCGTGGTGGCGGAGTTCGATGACGACGACGTGGTCATCGGCCCCGGCGGGGTCATCGACCCGCATCAGCTCGCCAAGCAGAACCGGAGCGTGCAGATCATACAGATCTGCGGCACCATCGATGAGCCGCTGATAAGGAAGCTTGGCTTGTCGCTGCACCCAGACCAGACGCGGCCCGGGTTCATGACCGCCAGCGCGGACTTTCTGGGGCCCAAGGCCACCATCGAGCTGAACGCCGCGGGTCTGAAGGTCGGCGAGATAATGAGCCGCTACCGTAAAGAACACGATTACGAAGAGACCATGGCGCTCAGCATGAAGCACGAGATCGTGGATGGTTGGTAGGCGAAGAAAGGATGGCGGTTCAATTGGCCAGCAGGGACGAATAGAATTCCTCCCATTCGCCCATTATCTTTTCGTTCGATGCCACTTCCCTGATGTAGTCCAGTCCTCTTTCGGACATCTGAGCATGCGTTCGCTCGTCCAACAATCCGATGATGGCCTCGGCCAGGGAGTCGGGGTTTCGATGTATGTAGGTGGCGAATGGACGCTCGGGATCGGCCGTCATTTCTGAGACAGGAATGACCACCGGAGTGCCGCATGCCATGGCTTCCATGGCCGTCGCCCCAAGCCCAGGGTATCGGTCCAGTTCGTCACCTATACGGTTTTCCGAGGAGAACGTGTCGATAAAGACGCTGGATGTAGCTAAATAGCTGGGCATGAGCACGTGTTCGACCTGGCCGACGAAGATCACATTGCCCTGTACACCTAAGGTATATGCCAGGTCCTTCAAGGCTTGCTCATCATTATTGACCAGATATATCAGCATAAGTTTGGTGTCTGGAAACTTGTGTACCACCTTCGGCATGGCTCTGATGATCGTTTCAACCCCTCCTCTGGCGGTGAGTACACGAGTGCATATTAGAAGAGGGTCTGGAATGGTTACCAGGCTTGGTAGGTTTTCGACCGCTCGGATCGGACTGAACATTTCCATGTCAGTTCCGACGATCCTTTTTCGTAAAATATTATCGAACCCTATCTCTGCCAGCCTTTCAACCAGTACCCTGTCATAAGCTGATGTGTAATCCGCCCTTCTTAAGGCGAACTTCAGAGGCAATCTCTTTAGGAAGCTGTATGAGTCCGCGGTTATGTCACTGCCCCAGGAAGAGATTATGAACGGATGCCGACCGGACATCGCCCCCATCATGCCATAGCTGGACGCGTAATGGGAATGAACGATATCTGGATCGAGCTGTCTGACGATTTTCCTGCAGCGCATCGCCTTTCTAAATAATGCGAACGCTCCATGCCCGCCACCTAAATAATGTATCTGTACACCCGGTATCTCCACTTCCTGGTCAGTGAGAAGATGGACCTCATGCCTATTCGAGAACCACCTGGCCCACTTGAGCATATGAATGGACTTCGCGTTGCCGACAAAACAGATCCTCATGCCCAATCCCGCGTATTGTCGGTGTATTATCCACGACCATTAATATTTTACTGCTGCGGCCAGTAATAGAACCTTTTTAGTCATCTTGTTGTATAATACGATGAACGGACCAGAGGTTCGTGAATCCCTTACCATAATCTGTGGATTTTCAACCGCTGACGATGAACAAGAGATCTTTGGTTGCAGAAGAGATGTTTGATGATCGAATGTTATCGATTTGGTGGGACCTTATAATTATTATATTTTATATTTTATTTTATCTATAACCAATAAGTCAATTAATATGGTATCCAAATCTACCCCTATGGCAAGAAGGATCGTTGTCCTTGATTCCCACCAATTCAACGACAATCGAATCTCTAAGCACATCAGCACCGTCCGGGAAAGATATGACATCTTCCGCATGAACGTTAATTTCTATAAAGACAGGACGACGACCGGCCTCGACCTACAAAATGTCCAGATCATCGATTTCGTTCCAACTTCAAAACCTTATCTGAACGGTGCGCTGTTCACCATAAGTACCCTGTTCGGAGGATGCGCGCGGAGAGCTGAGATATCCCTTAAAAAAACATTCATCAAGAACGACGACGTGATCATATTCCACGTACACGACCCTTACATGCTGGGGCTGGCCAAGAAATTAAAAAAGCGTTTTCAGCGCTCCCGGATTGTCTACGACCGCCATGAATACTATGATGCCTGGAACTATGGAATAGGATTCTCGATCCCTCATCTCTTCGAGAGACAGTTCGGAAGGCAAGTGGATGAGATAATATTCGTAAGTAATAATATGGAAAAGATGCCAGAGGCTTTTCGGAATAAGAAAATCACCGTCGTGCCCAACTACCCTCTGTGCTCTCTGTTTTCTAAAGAGGTGGTGACCGAAAAGATAGGATCGTTCGTATTAGGCGAGGAAGTGGTCATCGCCTACATAGGCACGCTCAACCTTGATTTCGATAGGGATACCAGCCTCATGTTCAAGATAATGGATAAATTGATGCGGCGAGATCTGAAAATAAAATTCGTTATTGCTGGTCGGATCTATGGTGATGAGATACCAAAGATCATTCGTGCGATGCAAGCGGAATTCGGGGATAGGATCGTATATCTCGGCGAGATCCCGATGCCCGAGGTTGCCAAACAGGCACAACAAGCCCATCTGGGTTTTTTATTGATTCGACCAGAAAGCCCTGTTTGGTCGGATAGTAGACCTTTGTCCGCAAATAAGGTCTATGAATATCTAATGGGCGGCACCATACCGGTCATTAGGGCTGTAATCGAGGACCGGGAAAAAATTGAAAAATGCTCCCTCATTTTCGATGAGCAATCCAGTTTGGACGATATTTGTAATCGTATGCTCGCGCTAATTGGTGATCGAGATAGGATGAAAAGGATGATGGGGGAATGCTACGATGCGGGTCAGGATTTCTCCTGGGAGAAGGTGTCCCCCCGTTACCTGGAGTGCTACGAACGGGTCTTCAGCCTCTTGGAACAAGGCAACCAATGATAAATGTGGAACTGTATTTCGGGTGAAATGAAAGTCCTGTCCATCGTCGGCGCCCGGCCGCAGTTCGTCAAGGTCTCTCCGGTGCACAAGGCCGTGTCGAAAAGGCACGAACATAAGATACTGCACACCGGTCAGCATTATGACTACCAGATGTCCCAGGTGTTCTTCGAGGAGCTGAACATCCCGACCCCGGATTACTACCTGGGTGTCGGTTCCGGGAGACATGGGGAGCAAACGGGCAAGATGCTGATGGCCATCGAGGAGATCCTGATGAAGGACCGACCGGACATGGTGCTGGTCTACGGGGACACCAATTCCACTTTGGCCGGGGCCTTGGCGGCGACCAAGTTGAACATTCCCATAGGCCACATCGAGGCCGGCCTGCGCTCCTTCCGGCGCGGCATGCCCGAGGAGATCAACCGCGTGCTGACCGATCACATCTCGACCCTACTATTCTGCCCCAGCCAGGTGTCCGTGGACCATCTTGCCCAGGAGGGCGTCACCAGCGGCGTGCACGCGGTGGGCGACACCATGACCGAGGTGCTCCTGGAGATCGGGGACCGTCTCAGGGACGATGCCCTGGTCAAATTGGGGGTGGAGAGAGGGAAGTACATACTGTGCACCATCCACCGCCAGGAGAACGCGGACGACCGGAAGAACATGGAGGAGATAATCGGAGCCATGCTAAGCTTCGGAGAGACGTTCGTGCTGCCGCTACACCCCCGCACGCGCAAGAACCTGGCCGGCTGGGGCATGCTGAAGGGGCTGGAGGAGGCAGATAACGTGGTCCTGACCGAACCTCAGAACTTCATGGCCTTCACCGCTTTAGAGAAGAACGCTCGCAAGATCATGACCGATTCCGGGGGAGTGCAGAAGGAGGCCTACTTCTTCGACGTGCCATGCGTGACGGTAAGGGACGAGACGGAGTGGGTGGAAACGCTGGAGGACGGCTGGAACGTGCTGATGGGCGCTCATCGGGACCGGATCGCCGAAGCTCTGCGGCGGGACCGTCCGATAAGGCAGCGCACGGTTAGCTACGGCGACGAGAAGGTCTCCCAGCGCATAGTGGACATCCTTGAACGGACCATGCAATGAGCCTTGCCAGCGCCCCCGGTCATGATATTTTAAGAACTTAGATACGAAGAATGATTATTATCATCGAAGTCGCTTAGGAGGACTTAACATGAAGCTGATGGCCAAGTACTATTCCATCGTCGATTGCCAGATCGGTGAGGACACCATCGTGCGCGATTACGTCAACCTCTACGGTTGCAAGATCGGCAACGAGTGCCGCATCGCCGCCTTCGTGGAGATACAGCGCGGCGTCACCATCGGCGACTGCTGCAAGATAGAGGCCTTCGCCTTCATTCCCTCCGGGGTCACCATCGAGGACGAGGTCTTCGTCGGGCCTCGGGCGACCTTCACCAACGACCTGCACCCGCACGCCGTTGGCGACTGGAGCATTACGCCGACCGTGGTCAAGAAAGGCGCCTCCGTCGGCGCCGGAGCGGTGATCGTCTGCGGGGTGACCATCGGGGAAGGAGCCACAGTAGGAGCTGGTGCGGTGGTGACCAAGGACGTCGCCCCGGGAACCACGGTGGTCGGCAACCCGGCCAGACCGGTCAAGATTAAGTGATGGTCCGTTATTCGGCGGTCGAATGTCTTTTAACCAAGTCCATTGATTCCCCTTTCATGCTCGGGAGAACCGTGGCCGTGGTCGGTCTTGGCTATGTAGGACTGCCGCTGGCCTGCTCGTTCGCGGCAGCGGGGTTCGATACCTACGGGAACGACATAGACGCCGCTAAGGTGGATAAGATAAACCGCGGTGTGAACCCCATCGAGGGGCGCGAGCCGGGACTCGGTGAGCTGTTGAACGAGGTGCACGGTAAGGGTTTGCTGCACGCTGACCTCGACCCGTCCATTCTGAGCAAGGCAGACGCCATCTTCGTTTCCGTCGATTCGCCGGTGGATGAGAACAAGAACCCGAACCTCAAAGCCCTGCGGGGCGCGGTGACCAGTATCGCCAAGAACATGAAGAAGGGTGCCCTGATCTCCATCGAGTCGACCATACCTCCGGGGACCATGGACAACGTGGTCATCCCCTTGATACGGGAACTACGAGAGTTCGAACCGGGGCGGGATTATCTGCTGGTCCACTGTCCGGAAAGGGTCATGCCTGGACGTCTTCTCCGCAACATCAAGGAGTACGACCGGATAATGGGAGCGTTCGACGGATCGTCCGCAAAGACCGGGGCGGAGTACTACAAGAGGATCGTGGACGGGCAGATACATACCACGTCCCTCATCAACGCCGAGATAACCAAGACCGCGGAGAACGCCTATCGCGACGTGCAGATCGCATTCGCCAATGAGGTGGCGCTGTTCTGCGAGGAGATGGGCGCGAACGTCTTCGAGGTGCGGAAACTGGTGAACACCTGTCCCTTCCGGGACATGCACATTCCCGGGTCCGGTGTCGGCGGATATTGTCTGCCGAAGGACCCCTGGCTTCTGCTTAGCGCGGCCAAGAACTCCAAGAAGGAGGTGATACCCGCCGCCCGGAAGATGAACGATTACATGCCGCTGCATATGATAGGGCTGGTCTGGAAGGCTTTGGAGCAAAAGGGGGTGAAGGACCGGGCCAGGATAGCCATCATGGGACTGAGCTTCCTGCGGGATTCCGACGATACGCGCAACTCGCCCAGCCTGGTCATTATAAATGGATTGATGGAGAACCACGACCTGATCGTGCACGATCCCTTCGTCCAGAAACCGTACCAGGTGGAGATGGTCCGGGACATGGACACCGCTTTACAGGGCGCGGACTGCGCTGTTTTCGTTACCGATCACTCCTGCTACAAGGACCTGGACCTGATCAAGATGAAGCAATTGATGCGCACGCCGATTATCGTCGACGGCCGCAACATCTTCGATGGCGAAAAATGCCGCAAGCTGGGCTTCAGCTACAAAGGCCTGGGAAAAGGTTAGTCGTCAGACCTCGACCTTCTCCTTGCCCTTGCTCTTCAGCGACCTGAGCGCGGCCTCGCACACTTTCAGATTGGCCACGGCGTCCCGTCCGCTTATGGGCGTATCCTGCTTCGCCTCCGCCGCCTTCAGGAAGTTCTCCAGCTCCACCTTGAGCGGCTCCTCCTTCTTCACGGCGATGCGGTGCACGTCCAGGTCCAAGGATAGGTTGAACAGGTTGCCGGGGTCCAGGTCCTTTATGGAGCTGGAGGATATCTCCATGGACTGGTCGATGTAATCGGCCTGCACGAAGGCCTCGCTGCAAGTTAAAGACAACTTGCGCACCTTCATGGGCGTGAGCCAGTTGACCTCGATGAAACCGAGGCCGCCGTCCTCGAACTCCAGGAGAAGGTTGGCGTAGTCCTCGCAGGACTTGGCGTTGTACGAACCGCCTAAGGCGTATACCGACCGCACCTCGGAGCCCTTGATGTGGCGGAGCACGTCCACGTCGTGAATGCCCAGGTCCATTATGACGCCTACGTCCCTGATGCGGGCGGGGAAGGACGACACGCGACGGGAGGCGATGGAGATGACGTCCCCGAAGCGCTTGGCCTTGACCATGCTGCGCAGATTTCCTACCAAGGGGTTGCACCTCTCGATGAACCCAGAGGCCAAGGTCACCTTGGCCTTCTCCGCCAATTCCACCAACTCGGCGGCCGTGGAGCTCTGGCCGGTGAAGGGTTTCTCCACCAGGATGTTGATTCCTTGTTCGATGGCCATCTTGGCCACCTTGAAATGCTCGGAGGTCGGAGTGCAGATGCTGACCGCGTCGACCTCCTTGAACAGCTCCTGGGGGGAGGCGAAAGACCTCACACCAAACTTCTCCGCCACCGATCTGGACGACTCCTGCATGACGTCCGTGACCCCTACCAGTTCAGCTATCTCCGAATAGACCCGGACATGGTTCTTGCCCATGGACCCGACACCTATGACTCCCACGCGCATGAGTAGACTGAACGGTCACCTGTGAAATATTAATTTGCATGGCACCACGACAAAACTATCTAATAATCCCCTGGGAATGCCAGACCACCGTCCTTCTTGATGAAGAAAAGGAACTGATATCATGGATGACATACCGCAGGCCAAACCGATAATGGACCAGGAAATGATCGAAGCTGCCGCTCACGCCCTGGGCAGCGAGCGCTTGGTCATGGGGGAGAGCGTCTTCAAGTTCGAGGAAGCCTTCGCCAGGTACATCGGTGTGAAGCGGGCGGTCACGATATCTTCTGGCACGGATGCCCTCGTATTGGCGTTGCTGGCCCTTGATGTTGAGGGAAAAGAGGTCATCACCACCCCCTTCTCTTTCATCGCCACCGCCAACACCGTCCATCATGCTCACGGTCAGGTCAGGTTCTGCGACGTGCGGGCGGACGACTACAACCTGGACGTTTCGAAGATCGGCGGAGCGATGCGCAAGAATACCAGGGCTATAATGCCGGTGCATCTTTTCGGCCACCCCTGCGACATGAAGGAGATGAACGATCTGGCGGAGGAGAAAGGGCTGAAGGTCATCGAGGACGCCTGCCAGGCTCATGGCGCCGCCTACAGAGGGAAGAAGGCGGGCGGTCTGGGGGACGTGGGATGTTTCTCCTTCTACCCCACCAAGAACATGACCGTCGGGGGGGACGGGGGCATGGTGACCACGGATGATGATGATTTAGCGAACTTGGTGGCCAAGCTGCGGGACTGCGGCCGAACCACCCGCTACTCACATGACGTCCTGGGGTTCACTTCTCGGTTGAACACCTCCAACGCCGCCATCGGCCTGGTGCAGTTGAAACGCCTGGACGGATGGAACGAACGCCGCCGGGCCATCGCCAAGAGGTATCAGGCCAAGCTGAAAGGAGTAGCCGGAGTGGAGCTCCCTCCGAAATCCGATGAGGTCAAGGAGCCGGTCTACCATTGCTATGCCGTGCGGGCGGAACGTAGGGACGACCTGGCCAAATATTTGGCCGACAGGAAGATCGCCACCGCCGTGCATTATCCCATCCCGATACACCTGCAGCCGGCTTATGTAGGCAAGATAGCTCAGCACGAAGGGGACCTGCCGGTCAGCGAGATGCTGTCCCAGAAGATACTTTCCCTGCCCATATTCCCGTCCATGACCGACGAGCAGGTGGACCGAGTGTGCGAGACGGTGAAATTATTCTTCAGGTGATGTGACCGGTCTATATTGGCCCTGCATTGGATGGTCGTCTGGTAAAATTTTTTGACCTCGACGGTCAATCAATTAAAATATCCTTATAATAATTTGCAGGACATGCCGAGAAGGATATTCATCGTCGCCCAGAACTACCCCCCGGATATCATAGGGGGAGCGACGAGGAACGTGGACATGGCCAAGCTTATGTCCCAGTTCGGCAGCGAGGTGGTGGTCATCGCCAATCACCCTTCCTATCCGTTCGGGCATTTCAGGAAGTGCTTCCGGCCGTACAAGCGTACGGTGGAGGACGGCATCACCGTCTACCGGATATGGACCTTCCAGCCGAACAACGCCCCTTCCGCGGTGAGCCGGGCGATGTATCACGCGCTCTATTCCCTGAACGCCCTGCTATTCTCCCTGGTCCTGGTCAAGAAGGACGATGTCATCATATCCTCGATACCCCCAGACACCAATGTGCTGGTCGGCCATCTGGTAAAGAAGGTCGTGGGCTGCCGCTGGGCCTTGGATGTTCGGGACTTGTGGCAGGAGGCGGCTGCTGACCTGGGCTTCATTGGTGAAAAGGGTTTCATGTACCGATTGATGACCAGATACAAGAGGACGGCATACCTGGAAGTTGATGTCTTTGGATACGTGAACGAGAATATCCAGGACGTCCTGAAAAACAATTACGGCGCCGCGGCACCGATGGTCCATCACCCTAATGGCGTGGACCTTTCCATCTTCAAACCAACGGAGGGGCTGAAGGACTGCTCCCTCATCTACGTCTCCAATTTCGGCTACTCCAATGATGTGGACCAGCTACTGAGGACCATCGAGGAGATGTCGGAGGACCTGAACTTTAAAATTGACGTGCTCGGGGAAGGGGAGAGAAAGGCCGAGGCGGAAAATCTCATTCGGGAAAAGGACGTGAAGAACGTTCGTCTGTTGGGGATGATTCCGCGGAAGGAAGTGCCGAAACATCTCAGTAGGGCCGCGGCCGGGCTGATACTCCTGAACCCCAAGGAAGCCTGGAATTTCGCCATCCCTATCAAGGCCATCGAATACATGGCCGCCGGTCTGCCAGTGATCGGCATAGGCGGAGAGGGGACAAAGCAGTTCTTCGAGGAAAACGCCTGTGGCAAAATATTCTCGTCTGAACAGTTCCCGGAGTTCATCGATTTCCTGCACCATCTGGATCAAAATGAGGCGGAGCTACGGAAGATGGGAGCCAACGGCCGACGTTGCGCTGAACGGTTATTCGACAAGCGGACGATCACCGAGAGATTCTGGCATTCGGTGAACGATTGATCAGCGCCCTTCCCGAATGGACCGTTCCACGTTTCGCATCAGCACACCTAATGAATTAAGCATGAGAGCGGCGAAGGTCAGGAACACTCCGAGACTCAAGATAACTATTCCGACGATCCCCTGGGTGACCAGGGTCCAATCGAAGAGGACATATATCTCCATGAAAGTGGCCAAACAGACTATGAATCCCGCCACCAGGAAGATCAGCCCGGGTGTGCCGAACATGATCAGAGGCCGGCGGTAACCGATATAGGCCACCACCCCGCCGAGCACGGAAAAACCGTGCTTCAGAGGTTTCTGTTTGTGCCCATCAGGCACGTCGTAACGCACCGTGGTCGGAACCTCGGTGATCTTCAAGCCTATGTCGCTGAAGTAAGCGATCATGTCCGATTCGATGTTGTAACGTTCGGAGTTGAAGTTGGTGCTGTTAATGGCCTTTAATGAAAGAGCCCGATATCCGGACTGGGAATCCGTTATATTGGCCGTCGACCCCACACTGGTGGCCTTGTTCAGGACCTTTTGGCCAGCCCGCCGGTGCTGGGGGGTGTCCGTGGAGCTGTTATGTAAGTAACGGGAACCGATGACCATATCGACCTCTCCGTTTAGGATCTGGGCTGCGACGGCCGGGATAAGTTCCGGGTCCATCTGACCGTCGCCATCGATGGTGATGGTGCATTTGGGGGAGAGCTCCCTAGCCCTTTGGAACCCGGTCATCAGGGCAGCGGCCTTTCCCTTGTTCACCTCATGGCTGATGACCTCCGCCCCAGCTAGTGTCGCCACCTCTCGCGTTCGGTCGGGCGAACCGTCGTCAATCACGATTACCTTAGAAGCGTGCTTCTTGGCTAGCATGACCACCGTGGCTATGGTGAGCTCTTCCCGGTAGGCCGGGACCAGCACCAATATGTCATCGTTAGGCTTCATGACGATGCTCTTGATGATTTTTTCACTATTTACGATTATCACCGTTCGTCTGGTGATGAAAAATCAGTTGACGGTCATCATCAATTTCAGGCTTGGCAGTTCCTTGTTCACGTACATTACCACCCTCCAGCTGAATTCGGTCTTCGCTAGGTCCAAGGAATGGTCCAGGGGTGTTGTCACCGGTTCGGCCGGGGCACCGTCCGTGAACAATAGTATCAGAACAGTGAAATTGCCAGGAACGATCATGTTAAATTCGATGTTCTTTTCATACTGGGGCACCCAATCCTCGTCCAGCTTGTACTCCACATCCTCCAGGACCACGGTGAACCCATTCAGGTAGTACATCTGAGTGACATTGACCGCCATATCGATGAAGGTGTAGTTGACCAACCATACCTCGACCGTATAGTTTACGGTCCGGCCCTCGTGATTGGCTATACCAACGATGATGGACGCCTCTTCACTAACGTTCAGATCTCGAGGGTAATCGTATGCCTGTCCCTGCTCGTTCAGGACGTAGAACTCGGTGAACTGCTCGTGCTGCACGCCGGTCAGCACGTACCAACCTACGGAGAGCATGGAGATGATGCAGATGATGGAGATGACCACGGTCCATCGTTCCTTGCTGGCCATGTCCCTGAACCAGCCCCCTAACTTCTTCTTTGAGGACGTCTCGTCAAGACCTTCTTCCATGCGCTCCCAAGTAAAAATTAAGAGTATTTAATGTATTGTCCCTAAGCTCTCTGGCATGATAGATGATGGCATCAATTTTTCAACCGCCACCGCTAAATAAGATGAGAGGGATAAACGCGAAGTACGATTCCCAGACGAGGATATCAGATGACAGAAGTATCACAGGACGAGGAGGAGTGGCGGTTCGTCAACGATTGGCCCCTCCCCCGCTTCATAATGTTGAATGTCGCCCTGGTACTGCTATTGAACATCTACGCCTTCGCTCGGACCTGGTTCGGTTCCCCATTGGTAGCCGATATAGGCTACTTTTTAGTGCCCTTATTGATCTTCATCCCTGGAGCCGGTCTCATGCGCATCCTGAGGATGCACGGGCATGGCATGTCCCGGTCGGCCATGTATTCCTTGGCCTTCTCCCTGCTCCTGCTGATGTTCGTAGGATTCGGGCTTAACCTGCTTCATTACGCCGATATCATGGAAGCGCCGTTGACCCAGATCCCGATCGTGACCGCCACCTCTCTGTGCTTGGTGGCCATCACCGTCCTGGCGGCCTGGAGGGATAGGAACTATTCGACATCCATCTCCTGGGGTAAGCTGAAATCCAGGGTTTTCCCCATGGTGGCTCTGGCGTTAATACCTCCGTTCGTCACCGTCATCGGCACCTCCCTGACCGGGTTCCAGGACGAAAGGACCCTCCTCTGGCTGGCAGTAACGATCATGTGCCTGATGCCATTGGCGGTGCTGAGCCACCGTTGGAAGAGCTACGACCTGCTCATCGTCAGCCTCTCGGTGTCACTGCTACTGCAAAGGGTGCTGATGACCAACTTCCTGATGGGGTATGACGTGTTCTCGGAGTACGCTGCCGGCCGTATCACCACAGAAAGGGGCTGGTGGGACATCTTCGAGTACGCGGCCATGGCCGGTTCGACCGCCAATACCTCGTTGAGCGTGGTTACTTTGGGCCCAATGCTCACCCAGCTCACCGGGATAAGCACCCTGGACCTGCTCAAGGTGGTATATCCCTTCATCTTCTGCTTCATCGCCCTGGGGATCTTTAAGGTCGTACAATCGCAACTGGGAACGGTCCCCGCCTACCTGGGCACTTCCCTGCTGGTCGGTTACATCTCATATTACAACTTGCTGTCGCAGATGGCCAAGCAGGAGGTCGCTGAGATCTTCCTGGTGGTCCTGTTACTGGTCTTCACCGATTCGCTGCTCTCTCGTCGCAAGAAGCAGCTCATGGTCGCCCTGTGCCTGGTCGGCGTCATCGTCTCCCATTACGGCATGGCCTACATCACCATGGGCTTCGTGGGTGGGTTGGTGTTCCTGAACATCCTGGCGGTTCTGTGGCGCAATTGGCGGTCACGTAAAGGAGCCTTGAGCTGGATCGTTCCGGCGATACGCGATTGGTGGGCGGAGCAGAGACGGGTACAGGTTGTCAGCATCGCCCTTCTGCTGTTTTATGCGACGCTCTTCTTCGCCTGGTACGCCGTCACCGGATCAGGGATCATGCTAGGTTATATCAAGTCCAGCGGGGCCTACGTGCCCAGCTCCTCCACCAGCACCTGGACCATATCTCAGTTCGACGCCCTGGAATACCTGTTGATCAATTACAGCACCCCGGTGCACAATCTAGAGAAGTACCTGGTCTTGGGTGCCCAGATCTTGGTCATCATCGGATTGATCTATGTGTATTTGCACCGTGAGGACCTGTTCGGCCGCAAGATCAATCAGGACTACCTGAACATGGGCATACTGGCGTCGATGCTGTTGATCGCCTGCTACGTGGTACCTAAGCTCTCCGCCATGCTCTACTACGGCCGCTTCTTCCATTTGGTCTTCCTGTTCCTGTGCGGATTCCTGATATTCGGCTTCATCGCCCTCCATAGCTTGGTCACGGGACTGCGACCGAAATGGAGGAAGGTAAACGTAAATTCCAGAGCCATCATAGCTGTATGCGCCGTCTTTGTGATGGTGTTCATGGCCTTCAACACTAGTCTGGTGTACACTACTACTAACGATTACAGCAACTCCTTCTCTCTGGACGAGTCGTCCAGTTGGGCCATCTACTCCGATACGGACGTGCAGGGAGCCAAATGGGTCTCGCTCGACCTGCATCGTGGCGGCAGGGTCATCCAGGCCGACCAGCACCGGTTCACGATATTCATCGGGGAATCAGTTCCCAGTAGCAAATTGATGTACCAATGGAAGGCAGGCAACACTGACAGTCTGGTCTATTTGTCCACCTGGAACAATGAGTACGGTTACGTCTACCCGATCAACACCGTGGGAGCCACACCGACCTATACTCCGATGAGCGAGGTGCTCGATCAGGTTGAAGGCAAATACGATGTCGTGTACTCCACAGGCGGGACCACCATCATCATCTACGTTCCGCCCTCGCAGCCGGTCACCAACCCACCTGGTCCGGACTTTTTCGAATATGAGAGCACGCCCTTCTACTTCTTGGGAGCAACATTGGTAGCTCTGGTAGCCCTGCTCATGACCGGTCTGCTCATCAGACGCCGTTATAAATAAGCGATGAAAATCATAAAAGGATATAACGACATGTCCAGGGTCTGTTGGTGGCGGGGAAGATGAAGACCCTAGGCGTTTTCAAGGAGCAGTTCCTTCAGTTCAAGCTCATCCGTTCTCTGGCCAGGTCCGATTTCCGCACTCGTTATGTCGGTTCCTATTACGGACTGTTATGGGAGATATTACAGCCCCTGAGCCTGATATTCCTATTCTGGTTCGTGTTCGAGTTCGCCCTGGGAATCACCACTGTGGAGGGCGTTCCCTTCGTGCTGTGGTTCATAATCGG
>Ga0247842_10003057_pt1 | contig 23327 bp, 27 predicted proteins | sample LaCruzMarch2015__3_FD_192411 | JGI IMG/M metagenome (GOLD analysis project Ga0247842, IMG submission 192411) | Freshwater microbial communities from meromictic Lake La Cruz, Castile-La Mancha, Spain - LaCruzMarch2015_19m | ecosystem: Environmental > Aquatic > Freshwater > Lake | place: Spain...
GACTGCGGTATTTGCCCTACTCTTGACTATATCGGTGACAAAAGTGAAAATATATCATGCAGCAAATGTATTCCTGCCCCAACTGTGGAGCGCCGGTAGTCTACGGCCAACCGTATTGCCAAAACTGTAACATGGTTTTTAACTGGCAGGCACAGCAATCACAAGACCAGGATCAGCCGCAAAACAGCGATAAAGGGCCGGGACTATGGCAGCGTATAATGGATCACAAGGGCATTATTGCGAAGATATCTATACCACTGGTTATTGTTGCTGCGCTGATCGTCACGGGCATCGCCCTGCAGGGGGAAATCTCGAAGTGGTTCGCAGCGCCAGCTGTGGCATTTTTTGATGCCAGCTCCGCGACCATTACCTCAGGTCAGGATGCGACTTTGCAATGGGGTGTCACTGGAGCAAGCTCGGTTTCTATCAGCCCTGGTATCGGGACAGTGTCCTCCAGCGGGACCAGGACAGTATCTCCCGAAACAACGACTACTTATACACTGGTTGCCAATAATATGTACGGCTCCGCACGCCAGTCAGTAACAGTTACGGTTACCGGCATTCTGCCGTCCATAAGCAGTTTTAGTTTTGACACAGGCAGTATCTTTGTAGGTCAGACAGCTACATTATCATGGAGCGTTGCAGATGCGACGTCGGTTTCTATTGATCCCGAAATCGGGACCGTTTCGTCAAGCGGAACAAAAAGTATATCACCGGATTCAACCACCAAGTACACGCTGACAGCCTCCAATGGCAACGGCAATTCCACCGCGTCAGCAACGATTACGGTATCTGCATCAAGCGCACCTATCATAACTACTTTCAGTGTAAGCCCAACCTCCATTAAAGCCGGCGAGGTTTCAACTCTGACATGGGATGTCATCGCTGCAAAGTCGATTAATATCAGTCAAGGCATTGGCGGCGTCGCGTCAAAAGGTTCTACGCAGGTAACGCCAGCCGCAACCACTACCTATACATTAATAGCCGCCAGTGACTACGGCTCGGCAAATAAGTCAGCTACGGTTACTGTGGACAATTCAACTACAATAGGCCCGGCGATCTCGACAACTCCACCTGTGATAAATACTTTCTCCGCAAGTCGGAATTCGATTACGTTGGCAGATAATATAACCTTAACCTGGGATGTTACAAGAGCAAGGACAGTCTCCATTAGCCCGGATGTCGGTATTGTGCCTTCTTCAGGTTGGACGATGGTAATACCAACCGATAACACCACCTATACATTGTCCGCTGTGAACACCTTCGGCACAAAGACGGCAGAAGCTAAGGTTACAGTGAATACCTCAACCGATGGCACAGCTCCGGTAATAAGAGCCTTTACTGCCACGCCCAGCAGTATTTCCGGGGGCGGAACATCAAGTCTCTCCTGGGATGTAAAGGGATTTACTATACTTACTATCGATCAGGGTATCGGCCCTCTAACTTCAAAATATTCGCAGTCGGTATCACCTGCTGAAAATACAACCTATACGCTGACCGCCATAAATAGTTCCGGTACTGATAACGCAACTGTTACCGTGACTATACTCCCCTGATATTTATCCCTGCGGCAAATGGTTCTTTACGGAATCGATCATAGTCTGGAAATTCTCAAATTTAGTGTCGAACGGGATGGTGCATCCTGTGCTCAGGATGAAACCCGTCTTCCCTTTGCCGACACGGTCGATCAGCTTTTCACAATAGGCCTGCATCTCTTCGGGTGTGCCGATGCTGCTTAGTGAGGCGGGGACGTCTCCCATGATACACATGTGGTCTTTGAGTATCTCCTTGGCCTTAAAGATGTCCGTGGTGCTGTCCAGCTCGCAGACGCACATTTTCTTCGGTAGCTCGAGGAGGTAGGGCAGGTTGAGCGTCCAGTCCTGGTCGAAATGCATGACTGTTATCATCCCTTCGGCGGCAAATGCGTTTATCATCTTTTTCATATAGGGAAACTCAAAGCGTTCGAAGATTCTCAGCGGGTAGTAGAAACAGCCGCCCCTTTCCAGTATCAGCTCTACGCCCTGTATACCGGTGGCATGGGCCGCTTCGATAGCAAATTTAATCAGGTCGTCGACCATGGCATCCATGACGGCCTGGACCTTGTCGGGGATCCTGTAGAGGTCCTGCGTAAATGAAACGAGCGACCTCCTGGTGGAGAGGAACATAAGCGGTGACATAACCATGCCGCCGCAAAGTGAGGGGATGTTGCGCGCCTTCCATAATTCCCCCTCGGTCTTGTAGCGGTCTATCTGCCTTCTGGTCCAGGCCAGCAAAAGCTCCGGGTCCAGGGGGAAAAAGCGGCCGAGGTTCTTTTCGGCAAAGCCCGTCCAGCCAAGATTTATAATCTCGTTGTAATCTTCGATCGTAAGCAGCTCTTTTTCTATGAACTGGGGCGACGAGTCATCAGAAAAGCCCGGCTCCTTCCCGGGGTACCTGGTATCTCCGATGACTACCTGCATGACGGCTGCAATATAGGGGGGAATGGGAAGGCTGTAGCCCGGCAGGATCATGGCATCCCAGCCGCCGACGTCATCGAAGGTGTCGACGATAGCCTGGAAGCCCCTGCGGGGATGTGCGATGCCCTCGGCCACCGTCATGCCCTTGTGCCTGGACGGGAACATTACGTCCATCAGGGGCGCGACTGGTATGCGGTCGCACGGCTCAAGCTTGATGGCCGCCCGGGTCCGTTCGGTGGGGGTCATGGTCTCCACGATCATCTATTTCACCGCCCCGGCCAGTTTCTTGCACAGTTCAACACCTTCAGGGGCGTCGTCTGTAAAGGCGTCGGCGCCCACGTATTTACGCACCATCTCGGTGACGATGCCGCCCCCGATGATGACCTTCACCTTATCCCTCAGGCCGGCCGCTTCCAGCGCCTGGACAGTCTGCTTCATGGACTCGAAGGAGGGTGTGAGCAGGCCGGAGATCCCCAGGATGGGCGCCCCGGTTTCTTTCAGCTTGTTAACGAAGACCTCGGGGGCTGCATCTACGCCGACATCGTAGATTTCGAAGCCGGCTGCTTTAAGAAGCGTGGCCGCGATATCCTTGCCGATGTTATGGATGTCGCCTTTGGCGGTGCCGAGCACCATTTTGGCGAGCGGTTTTCCGGACTGGCCGGCTTTCAATTTTGGCTCGATGGCGGCCATGGCCTCCTTAAATATCTCGCCGGACATGATCAGTTCACCCAGGAAATACTCTTTTTCCTTGTAGCGCTGCCCGACGATCTCCATGCCCCGACGGCACTCATCCACTATCGATAATGGGTCCGTGCCCGAGGCGAGTTTATCCTGCACGATTTTCTTAACCTCGTCTTCCTTGAGGTCGGCTATGGCATTGGCGAGCTCTGACATGATCCCTCCTATAATTAACTACGTTCGATCGACAGACACAGAACGGGCGACATTATGGTCCTTTCTTTGCCTTATGCAAATTCCTTTTTGGAGATTGCCGTAAATATTATGGCAAAAAGGCCCATGATGGGAGCTACAATGAGTGCCGCAATGGCCCCAGCCAGGGCCAACCCCCATATTTTTCGCTGCAGCGTGCAGATTCCCCCTGCGATGGCGAGTATCCCCAGCAGAATCAGTGGTATGACAGGATAAGTCAATATAGCGTTGAGCAACGGCGGCACTGTGGTCAGAAAATTGGCCACTATCGAGCTCATGTACAGCCCGCAGCCGGTGATCACGGACAGACCGCCGGCGGTGATTTCCAGTATCCCTGCAACTGTAGGCTTCCACGTCGTTTTCATGCCTTCTCTCCTTAATATCAGGTACGATTCCAGATAACCGGTGCTTATCGATTAAGGTCGCCGACGTTGCCGGTGGGTGGTGTGCCCAGGTTGACGTAATCGCCCGGTATCTTCCACGTGCGTTTAATGATCTTGCCCGCCTTTGCCCCTGTCAGTTCGCCTTTATCGACGGCCAGCACACCGTTGACAATCACGTACGGGATGCCTGCCGACGGCTGCCCGATATCCGTATAGGTGGACTTATCGATGATTTTGCCGGCATCGAAAATGGTCAGGTCCGCGTCGCAGCCGACCTGCACCCTGCCCTTCTTGTCCAGGCCCAGGAACGAGGCAGCATGGCTGGAAACCCTGGCCAGCGCGGTGCGCCAGTCACAGGCGCCCTGTTCCCTTACACGATGCCCCAAAAATTTGGCGAAGGAGCCGACGTTGATGGGATCGCCGGCGAATTTGCCGGTCTTCTCATCGACCCACCCGTAACCGTCATTTTCGATCATGAGGTAAGGATTGTTCATCCAGATCTCGAATTTTCCGGGGGGATTGTAGAAGGGTACCAGTACCTTCGGATCGGTGATCTCCATGCTCTGGACCTTCTTGAGGACGTATTTGAACTGGTCCACGCCGCTGTACTTCTGGCCGGCCTGCATATATATTTTCCCGTCTATAACCACCGGATATGCCACGGCAAAATCCGTCATCTGTGACTCCACTACTCCCAGCAACAGCTCGATGGGATATTCGAATAGCGGAGAAAGGGTCATGATGCCCGTAGTATCGTACGGATAGGCATCCATGCCCACCTTCAATCCTTCCGCGCGCGCTGCATAAAAGGCTTCCAGTATCGGCCCTGAGCTCCTGGGGACAAATGCGGGGCAGGCGCTCACGTGTGAGAGGATAAACGGTATCCCGGCTTCCCTCGAGATACTGATGCCCTGGTTGACGGAATCCACCGCCCCCTTGGCGGTGAAGCCTTCCCTCAGGTGGCTCGCAGAGCCGCCGCCGTACTCCGCCGCTACTTTGGCCATCGCCAGCATCTCTGGGTAGGTGGCGCCGGGCCCATAGAACGGCCCGAAGGACACGCCCAGCGCACCTTCCTGCATATCCTGTCTGAGTAAATCCTCCATTTTCGATAGCTGCTCGGGTGTTGCGGGAGTTTTGCGGTTGGGCACGCCAACCACCGACCTGAGCGTATTATGCCCGATGTAAGTTGCGACATTGGTCAGCAGCCCTTCCTTTTCCCATACAGTTGTAATCTCAGAAAAAGTTTTGGCGTCTTTGGTTGCCTCGGAAAATGGCACCGGAGCTTTAATGGATTTTCCGTATGTTGTTTCACCGCAATTACCGGAGATCTCCGTGGTGATGCCGTCCCTCAGGTACAGCTCGGCGGGGAGCCCGTTGCCGGTGCCGTGGCCGTGTATATTGATGAAACCGGGAGCCACTATCAGGCCGCTGGCATCGATCTCCCTGGCGCCTGTCAGTTTCTGGCCCGATGGCGTTATAGCAGCGATTACACCGTCTTTTATGCCTACGTTGGCCAAACCCTGGAACCCGCTTATGGGATCTATTACCATGCCGTTATTAACGGCTATATCGTAGCCGGTTTGAGACGATGCTGAATCATCCGCCTTTATGCTGCTGCCCCAGGGAACGAGTGAGCTTACCATGATCAGGGCGACTGCGATAAAAATCAGCTTCTGCATTGCGCTTCCTCCTGAAACTCGGATGCCGGATTTCTCCCGCCACATAAAACCGCGGAACGATGTTTCGGGATTGTATAGTGCTAATAGGGCTATGTCAACATTGAGGGAATATTGCCTCTTCAGGATTCAGGTCTGCACAGCAGGGGCCTTGATATCGTGGAGCAGCAAGGCCAATACAAAGGCAACCCCAAAGAGTACGGCAATCGCGGTCATGTTGAAGAGGAAAACGATGGGCAGACCGCTTATCTGGCCGCCCAACATTAAAATTCCATTGGATGTAGCCTCCGGCACCGGATGGGTCTTCTCGACCGCATAGGTCAGTCCGACCGGCATGGCCGAGATGAGGAAGAATCCGAAGACAAAGCCGCACACGCCTAGAAGCACAATCGAGGAGAAATACTGTAGGAAAAGGGATAGCGGGACCGCCATACCGGCCGCCATCACCAGGAAGATCTTCCGTTTGTGGTACTTGTCGGACAGTGCAGACAGGACAACCGCCCCGCACATGCCGCCGATCACCATCAGCCCGCCGACTATGCCCGTGGCGAGGGCCGAATCGATGTCCAGCGGCCGGTCCTTGAATATGTAATCGATCTTGGTCAGGATGGCATTAAAGGCGCCTACTCCTATGAAAAAGATCCCCAGGAGTAAGAGGAAGTCGCGGTTTTTGAAAAGCGCTTTCAATCCGACGGTCATGGTGACCTTTTTCTCGGCCGCGATGGGATTAGGTGGCACCTTGGGCTTATCCTTCACCAATACGAGATGCAGGACCATGCCGACCAGGGCCGGGATGCCGTACAGATACAGGATGGTATCGATGCCCTGCTTGACCTCTCCGATGCTGCGGTAATGCGCCAGGATGAAATCGGTGGCGAACATGACGATGGCGAAGCCGATGAACATGGACATGGTTAAAAGTCCCGACGCCAGCGCCTCTTCACTCTGGGGGAACCAGTTAGATGCCACCTTGGTAACGGCATTGAGCAAGAACGGTTGAGCGATGGCACATCCGATCATGCAGGCCAGCATCCAGCCGTAATCCGGCGCGAAAATTCGCATGAATCCGCACACCCCTACCAGGACGACGCCGATCCCCACCCCCTTTTTCAGTCCGAGGTTATCGATGCACCAGGCGGCAGGGAGGCAGAAGGGGAGCCAGGAGAGCATGGCCAGTATGGCCAGCAGATCAATGAGGTCGATATTTCCGCCGCTATAGACGGCGGCCGCATCCCTGGCGATGGGAGCGAAGGTCATCCACATGATCTGGGACATGGCGATGTTGAGCATGAAAACTCCCAGCACCACCCACCGGTAAGGGGATACGGACGAATCGATCTTCTGCATAAAACCTCCTCGACGGCAATTATCAGGCCTTTACGCCACAGGTTCTCAGACCATCAGTACAGCAATAGCAACGCCAAAGCCGACACACCAAACGTTGAGAAAAGCGTTTAATATCAGGTCACTCTTGGAGATCTTATATACGCCGTTCTGGATATTGAAGCTGAAGTCCAACACCCCCAGAAATACCAGTGCTCCGGCCCCTATCAGGGACAGGTTGACGCCCAGCGGATTGTTTAACAGTATCAGTGTGCCGGCCACCAGCAGCAGTATGGCCAGCAGTCCGTCTGGCAGCGGGAAGGAGTGCTCATATTCAAGATAACCTTTCGGAGGATTTTTCGGCGCAAGGCCCACGGTAAAAAATAGTATCCAGAACAGTATTAGCCCAACCGCCGTCAGCAGCTCAAGTATGGCAATTGTTGTCAGTCCTTCCATTTCAATCATATCAGCTCCTCCCAATGTAAGATTTTTTGTTCTTTTCTCCCAGCCGTTCCATCAGCGGCCAGAGTTTGGTAACAAGCGACGGCCAGCACATGATTATTTTGGAAAAAGTACCGGTTGAAGCGGGCGAACATATTTCAGGGCTGCCTTTTTCTATTGCCTTGATTACGGCCTGGACTATTTTTTCAGGACTTTGCGGATCGCTCAAGAACGTAAGCGGAGATCCGCCGTGAGAGGCCTCATATTTCAGCATGGGCGTATCGACCGAGTCGGGGAAAATAGTCGATACTTTGATGTTATGCTTTCTCAGCTCTATGGCAAGAGTCAGGAAGAAGCCCCTTAAAGCGAATTTCGATGCCGTGTAAATCGAGCTGTAGGTTTCGGGAACGAGGCCGGCCAGCGAGGAAACGGTCACGATATGTCCCTGTTTGGCAGCTATCATTACGGCAACGACTTCCTTTGAGCAGTTGACGGCGCCCATAAAATTCACCTTCATCTGGGCGTCGATATCTTCATAGTTGCAGTCCTCAAAAAGCGCCGGCCTGATAATGCCTGCGTTGTTAATCAATATATCGATCTTCGAGAATTTGTTTAGGGCCGATTCCACCAGCTTTTTTACATCCGCCCTGTCTGTAATGTCGCATTCAATGATCAGTGGTTTTGAGGTCAAGGCGGAAGCTGATGATTCCAGGCCGATATAATTTATATCTGCAAGAACAAGTTTTGCCTTTCTTCTGTCTAACTCCCTTGCAAGCGCCGTGCCTATGCCGCCGGAAGCGCCCGTAATGATAATCGTTTTGTTTGAAAAGTCGTACATTCACCCTGCCTTTTTTAATTCCAATAATATGCGGTTTGCATCGCTACCACAGGCCCGCGGCTAAAACCACTGCAGAGCGGTCGCTGAGAGTTATCGCGTCTTTGGTGCAACTGGAACGGCAGATACCGCATCCGTAACACCTGCGCGCATCGATGGTGATCTTGTTGTGCGCGATACTGTAGCCCATGGCTCCAAACTGGCAGACACGCATACATTGCCTGCAGCCGTTGCACAGATCGGGACTAACCAGGGCGACATATTCTGCGCGGAACACTACAGGAAAGTTCAACGTCATGGTTGCCTTCATAGCCATGCAATCGGCGCGGTCGCAGTTGCAGAAGCCGCCGATAAAGGGCGTCATGAAGGTCCAGACGGTATGGCAGCAGCCCTTCTTCTCCAGGTCGCGGATGCTGCGGGCCGCCTCCTCTTTGGTCAGCACCTCGACACCTGACGTGGAGGGCCCGGTGAGATACTCCATGCCGAGGGAGCGTATGATCTGTCCCATCTGAGATTCCTCGTGCGGCACCATGCTGAATCCGTAGCAATAGCGCTGTTCGCTGCCCACGGTGGCCTGGCGGCAGATGCAGGGCAGCCTGGTAACGGAGTTGACGAAACCCAGTACGTGGTCGATGTCCTCGATGGGCACCACCTGGCCGTAATGCTTTCTCTTCTGCTGGCCGACGGCAAAAGGCGTCACTATGGCCCTGATAAAAGACGGGAGGCGGTTGAGCTGCATGACCATTTTCTCGTCCTCAAGCAGCTTCTCCGGGTGCAGAAAGAATTCCCGGATGAATTTACGGCGGCCTAAGTCACTGAGCAAGTCCTCCGAGTAGTTGGAGGCCTGCATGTACCACTTCTTCCCTTCGCCGTGCTTATGGCAGAACTCACACATTTCCCAGCCTCCTGATGGTATTGTTGTGACTGCCCTCTATCATATCAGATTTGCCGTGATTATTTAACCAATAGTTGATATGCTGTGCAGATTTTGTGCTAAAATCTTCTAGGCGTATCTGTATGGACAAAGCAAGCGCTGTCGACCTGGTGACGGAAGCCCGCAGGGGCTCTCATCACTGTCTTTTCTATCAATCTCAGGACGATCTGGTCAATCTGCTGGCCGAATATTTCAAATCGGGTATCGAGAAAGGGGAATTCTGTATCTGGGTCACGGCTGACGGAGGCGTCGAGCAAAAGGCGCGTAAGACTATTAGCCAAAAGCTAACTGGCCGGGAAGCACGCCAGACGGCCTCACAGATTGAGTTCGTCCGGTGTTCTGACTGGTACCTGCGTGATGGTTCGTTTCATCCGGAGCAGGTACTAAACAGCTGGGTTGAGAGGATTAAACTGGCTGCCAACCGTGGTTACCGGGGTCTCAGGGTCAGCGGCGATTTGGGCTGGCTTGACGCTACCGACTGGCAGACGCTGATGGGCTACGAGAGCGATGTCAACAGCGTTATCGCCGGGCAGGACTTTAGGGCGGTCTGCAGCTATCCGCTGGCCAAGATAAATGCCTCCCAGATGATCGACGTGATCGGCTATCACCAGGTGGCCCTGGGAAAAAATAACGGACAGTGGCAAACCTTCAAGGCTCTTCCGCCCGATGCAGCAGCGGTAGACGGGAATTTACATGCGGTGATAGCCGGAAAACAGGGGAGGGAGGATAGAACCTCCGCATTTCCAGTTCTATTTCCCGAAAACTGCAATGGCTGCGGCGATTGTGTGAGCGTTTGTTCCGGCGACATACTGTACCTGAGGGACGGCCGCGTTGCTATGAAGATGACGGGTGTATGCGACTGGTGTACCTATTGCGAGGCAGTCTGCCTTGCCAACGCGGTATTCTGCCCATTTGAGATCACAGCAGTTGAATCGTAGCTTGCTATTGACTGTATTGATAATAGCTACGGCAACTACCGCCGCTGCAATGTCCCCAAGTAGGAAATGCCGTATCCAGATATGAACTGGCCTTGGGTGCGACGGTACCTGTTGCAGTAGTGGACGTCGTCGTAACCGGGTAGACAATTATGGTATCGTACGAAATTGTTTCATCAGCAGGGTTTGTGTCAGCATCAGTATAAGAATCGGCATAAGAACTGGAGGGCCCGGTTTGCGTCATCGAAGGAGTTGCGGTGACCGGATTGAGGACCTCAATTACAGGCTGAGCCGCCATTTTCAGTTCACTTGCCGGCAGATTGTTTGATGCGGTAACGGCGGGTGTATGCGAGATTGCGTCAACCGGATTAGAGTTGTTTGCAATGAGGTTGACTGCGACTAACGACAGTACGGCAATGCTCAGCAGCAAAACGACGACAGCGGACGATGTGGATTTATCAGGACTGAACGCGTATTCCGTGTAATATCCTTCGCTCGGCCATCTGAGTTTTTTACCGCAGCCCGGGCAATTAGGAAATGAGTTGTCCACCCATGACTGGCAATACGGACAATTGTAGTACTGCGCCGCATAGCAATTTCCGCACCACTTTACGCCTGTGACGTTCAACGCGCCGCAGTTATAACAGGCTATATATTTGTCCCTGCCGCTATTCATAACGTATTCATTATAGAACGCAGTTCACATAATATCAAAAGGCCACTGAGGGAAATACGCCCGGATGTTCGCATTGTGCTATCTTAATAATTAGTAACACAACCGGAAATTGGGAGGCTATTATGGAAGGATTCGACAAACTGCAACAGAGTAGCCGGCGTCTGTGGCCACAGCTTATTATTTGCGCGGTCTTCTTAGTATTCGCGATTGCTGCTGGTTCAGCACTATCCTGCGCGAGTAGTCCAGCCCCGCCTCAAACCGTATCAGAAAATTTAACGTTACCGGCTCATGGTGATGCAACTCTTCTCGCGGGTGTTGTATCTCCTCCTGATGAAGGGCGTGATCATATATGGCCGGACCACCCGGTCGAATACAAAACAATGCCGCCTACGTCAGGGCCGCATTTCCCGGATCCTACGGCTCCAGGATTCTATACGACACGGCCTGCATTCGGGTACCTGGTGCACAGCCTGGAACACGGCTCAGTCGTCATCTACTATGATCCGTCTCAACTTTCACCTGAAATAGAGAAGAGCTTAAGAGCATTTGTAACGACAAGTAGTGATCCAGAAGTGGGGATTGTCGCAGTCCCGGACGCAGAGTTTAAGTATCCTTTTATGCTTACCGCCTGGGATAAGATGCTTAAGCTTGATAAGTACGATCCCCTGGTCGTAAGAGCATTCCTGGCGGAGTATCTGGGACGAGGGCCTGAGAATCCGAGCCGTTGATCTTAGCTACTGTTCAAAGCCCGAGCCCTTCGGCCACTTTTTCCAGGTAGTGATCGTTATCATATGGGACAAACCTGGATGCAAGTACGCGTCTGTAATACAGTCCCATGTCATGGTCCACGGAAAATCCTATTGCGCCATGTATCTTGATCCCGTCGAGGGCCACATGCTGATAGACCTCGTTTGCCTTAACTTTGGCCATTGCGATCTGCGCGGCGCAGTCAATTCCGGCGCTCATCATCCAGGCAGCCTGGTATACAAGGTGTTGCAGCCCGTCCACCTGTATCAGCATATCCACCAGTCTGTGTTGTATGACCTGGAAGGTCCCTATCGGCTTGCCGAACTGCTGCCTGTCCTTTCCATAGGCAACGGCCATATCGAGCACTGCCTGGCAGGCGCCGGATACCTCCGCGCATTTCAGTAAAGCAGCCCTGTTCAGAATCTGTCTCACCATGTTTTCTGCAGCGCCTACCGTTCCCAGCACACCGCCGCCGCCAAGCGTTACGTTCTCGAACCTGACCTGGCATAGTGTCTCGCCCGTAATCGAAGGAATAACCTCGACCTCGATGCCGGGTGACTTCATATCGACGATGAACAGCGTCAGCCCATGATCAGGGGCTCCAGCGTCGCCCGTGCGGGCGAGCACCAGAATGTAGTCTGCAGCATCGGCGTACGGGACCAGTGTTTTTTCACCGTTGAGCACGTATGACCCGTCCGCCGGCCTGGCCGTCGTACGGATACTCGAAAACCCGCTGTCGGCGGGGTCCTCGTTTATCGCCATCGTCCATATGGTTTCGCCGCTGACTATGCCGGGCAAATGAGCGGCCTGCTGGTCCCTGCTGCCGTAGTCCATGATAGGCAGCGCGGCCAGCGCCACAGTGGAGAAAAACGGCCCGGGCAGGATATTGCGGCCCATCTCTTCCAGCAGGACAACCAGGTCCATTAGATCAGCGCCGCTGCCTTCATACTCCGCGGGCAAAAGCAGCCCCATCCAGCCCAGTTCCGCCATGCGCTTCCATGTAGTTGGATCGTAGCCCGTCCCATCTTTCTCCAGCTCACGCGTTCTCGATTTCGGGCACTCGACTGTCAGGAAGTCCCTGGCCATGGTCCTCAGCATATTCTGCTGTTCCGTGTAGTTGAAGTTCATGTTCGAAAATCCTCGCGTTCAATAAGACTTGGGAAGGCCCAGCTTAAACTTGCCGATGATGTTCTTTTCAATCTCATCCGTCCCGGCCGCTATGGCTGTTCCCGGAGACATCAGGTATTGCCGTTGTATCAGCCCTTTAAGCCTGGTCAGTTTTGAATGTTGTTCTACCTGGCTGCAGGACCCCAGGATGTCGGTCCCCGCCAGAGCCAGTTGCTCCAACAGATGATCGGCAAAGGACTTGTTCCTGGAAGCCTCGTATACAGGGGCCTCGCCTTCGCTCATCTTCCAGGCGATCTCATAGGCAAACATTTTCAAGGTTTCCAGTTCGACGGCAAGCTCTGCCAGCCTGTGCCTGACTACGGGATCTTTGGCTATTGGTCTACCGTTGCGTTTTGTCTCTCCAACGTATTTGGCGAGCCCGTACAGGATTCGCCTGGCGGTGCCATAGGACTGGCCGCAGAAGCTGTGACGTTCATAGGCCAGCGACTTCATGAGCTGGTACCAGCCCCGGTTCTCCTCCCCTACCAGATTCACCGCCGGCACACGCACGTTATCGAAGAAAACCTCATTGAAAATATGCTCGCCGCTGTAGTTCAGCAGCGGCTTAACTGTTATGCCGCCGCTTTTCATATCCACAATAAACAGGCTGATACCATCCTGCGGCTTTGCGCAGGTCAAGTTCGTTTTAACCGCCAGCCAACACCATCTGGCCCGGTGGGCGCAGCTTGTCCAGACCTTCTGACCGTTGACTATATATTCGTCTCCCTGTCGCACAGCCGACGTACGTATACTGGCAAAATCCGATCCTGAATTCGGCTCGCTGTAACCCGTGCACCAGATGCCGTCCGGGCTGCCGGAGGATATCAGGGGAAGGTATTTCCTCCGCTGCTCTTCGTTGCCATAGAGCATAAGGGAGGGGCCGATCCATCCTGTGCCGCTTACTCCCATGGACAGCCCGGGAATCCCCCAGTAAGCGGCCTCCATGGTAAAAATCATCTGTTCCAGCGAGGAGGCATCCTGACCACCGTACCGCTTCGGCCAGCCCATGGCCAGCCATCCCCTCTCAGCCAGCTTCCTGGAAATGGAAAGGCTGAAAACCCAATCCTCATCGCGGCTCTCTTCATCAAGGAAATTGACTATTGATCCGTCCGGTATCTCCCGCTCGGCGAACTCACTCACCTCTTGCCGCAGCGCTTCTTCTCTTTGCCCCAGGCTAAAATCCATCTTTAACTCTAAATGTAGCGCGGTCCGAAATTGCTTATAGATTATGCACATAAAACGTCACTGTCAAGGGATAAACATGTCCAATAACGGTCACGTAATGATGTAAACGAGCCGATAAAGGATGCACAACAGGCGTCGTAGTGGATTATCCGGGGCATGCTTTACGAAAATGGTTCCGAAAAAAGTAATAAAGGCATGGGAGAAAATTTTCTCTGACTACAATGCCGGCGCCGATAAAGGGCACTCGCATAGGGTATTTAGCCGGATTCGGTCATGTTATAATGGGATTTATGGACAGGTTGGATAACAGGTTGATAGGTGAGCTGGCGAACGACGCGCGGCAGAGCAATATCGATTTGTCCCATAAGCTGGGGGTGAGTGAAAAGACTGTGCGACGGAGAATAAACCGCCTGGTGGAGCAAGGTATTATCACCTGGTCCGTAATACCCGATCCGGCCAAACTGGGATACAGTGTAAGGGCATTTATTTTGCTGGAGGTGGAGGCGCCACACGTCGACGACATCACGCAGTCGCTGGCCAGTTGCAGCAACGTCGACTTTGTTGCGCTCTGCACCGGCCCCTTTGATATCCTGTTCGGCGCATGGTTCGCCTCGTCTGCCAGCATGGCCGTATTCCTCAAGGACTACCTGCCCAAGATCACGGGCGTAAGGAAGAGCCAGACACACGTGGCCCTGCAGGTTACCACGGGCAAAATCGCCAATATAGCTACTCTGAAGGAAGGACCGGAAGAGTAGGCCGGCCTTTGACACCCGGTTCACGGACTCCTCGCTGCATTTACGGTCGGCACTCTGGCCATTGCGGCTCACCTGACCTAAGCGCTGATTATTTGACGGCGATAACCTCGATTTCGACAGGTATGTTGGCGGGCAATTGCTTGGCCGCAATACAGGTCCTGGCCGGCTCGTTCTGCGGGAAATAAACCGCGTAGACTTCGTTCATCAGGTTAAAATCGGCCATGTCCCGCAGATATACATTGGCCTTGACCACCTTGTCCAGGTCGCTTCCGGCCGCCTTCAGTATTTTACGTATGTTGTCGAGGGTGATCTTAGTAGCCTTCTTAACGTCCTCATACTCAAATATGTTCTGTTCTATATCAATGGGGCCGGTGCCCGACACGAAGATGAATCCGCCCGCCTCAACCGCATGAGAATAAGGTCCTGCTTTTGCCTGCCCTGCGACGTTGTGGACTTTCTTTTCCATACTGTACTCCTCCGTAACCTATTCTATTTCAAATCTTCTCATTTTCAGCGGGTTTGGTAAACAAATAGGTAAAAACGTACAGTAATCCCAACAATGCGCCTCCGGCCTCATATATTCATATCTGAGACTGATTTGGTTCAGTCATGTGGAAAGGGCATTGATGTCACGCTCCGCGCGGGAGATGATTTCCCTGATTTTAGATAGTTGTTCCTTGTCCGTATGCCGGACTTTCCGCGCCACGCTCTTGGCGAGATGGCCCATCTCGTGCATGATCTCATGTATTTCCTCGTGGCTTCCGCTGCCGCACCAATCATGCATATGCGCCTTGATCTTATCCATCGTTTCACCCCTTTCTTTTAGAAACTCTATGCCGGCGTCAGTGATTGTGTAAACCTTCTTCCCGTCCTGCTCGGAAGAGCTCACATAGCCCATATCTTCCAGCAACTGCAGAGTGGGATATACACTGCCTGCGCTGGGAGAGTAGAAGCCGTGAAAACGGTCCTCCAGGGCGCGGATTATCTCGTACCCATGCGCCGGCTTGCCCTTTAACAGGTCAAGAATGACGAACTTAAGGTCCCCCTTTTCAAAAAACCGGGAATGATGCTCACGTTCAAAATATCTTCTACCAAACATAACTATTCCTCCTTAATGATATGTTACGATATATCGTAATATATTATATTATATTGTGTCAAGAACGGGGCATACGCATAGTAGATGTCGTGGTTTGTGTGGCTATTACGGCAGGTCCTGACTTCGCAGTAGTCAGTGGTAAGATACAGAGAGAGCGTGTATGAGTCCAGGGAATGGACTCATACACGCTCTTATATTAACGTGGAGTAATTAAGCGCTGTCTTCTATTTCGTGGTGCGCTTTTTTACCGGCTTTTTCTTCTTTTTCAAGCCCTGTTCGATGTTATCGTGAAGCCAGCCTATTTCCAGGCGGCGGTTACTAATTATATGAGTTTGTAATTGGTTGTCCGGTGTCATTATCGATTCAAGACGTTCGCAAGTTTTTTCAGCGGTCGCCAGCAGCTTGACTGCGTCTTTGAACGAATCGTCCTTCACCCTGCTTTCGATAAATTTGATCTGGTTGAATAAATCCTTACTGATATCTGCGAATTGATTGGTTACCATGGAATTATCCCTTCCCTTTTTATTGGACACTACTTGTGAACAGATCTTTTCTGAACTTGTAGCTATATTTATAGTGTACCTCACTTAACATAAAATTTCAAATGTAATACAGCATCGTTCCGGGCTTTGCGAACTTCTCCCGGTCACGGTACTGCGGATAGAGATATACATTGACTATTTCATAGGCAATGTAATAGTCTTATTGGACGTGGAGGTTGTGAAGAATGAAATCCAGGCATTCAGGCATGCCCATCGAGCGCAACATCGCTATGGAACTGGTGCGCGTCACGGAAGCAGCAGCCCTGGCTTCCGCCCGTTACCTGGGCAGAGGTGATAAAACAATAGTAGATGCGGCGGCGGTAGCTGCCATGCGTTATGTCCTGGGCCATGTATCGATGGATGGGATCGTAATCATCGGAGAAGGTGAAAAAGACCACGCGCCTATGTTGTACATAGGAGAGCATATCGGTGACGGCTCGGATCTAAAGGTTGATATCGCTGTGGACCCGGTTGACGGGACCAATCTCGTGGCCAGGGGCCTGCCCGGCGCCATCGCCGTTGTGGCGCTTTCAGCCAGGGGGACAATGCACTGGCCCAGGCAATTTGTCTACATGGATAAAATCGTCACCGGTCCGGAGGCGAAAGACTGCATCGATATCAACGCGCCTGCATCGGAAAACCTGAAGAATATAGCTGCAGCCAAGAAGAGAAAGATATCGGAGCTTACTGTCGTAGTTTTGGACAGGCCGCGCCATGAGCGGCTGATATCGGATATCAGGAGCGCCGGGGCCAGGGTAAAGTTGATTGCCGACGGCGATATCGCAGCGAGCATAGATGCGGCTCTGCCGGAGAGGGAGGTTGATGTGCTCATGGGCATCGGGGGGACGCCCGAGGGGGTTCTCTCCGCGGCGGCGATACACTGCATCGGGGGCGCTATTCAATGCAAGGCCTGGATGCCTGATAGTGGGGAAAGACAGAGAGCCGCGGCCGGCGGGATAGACGTGGACAAGATCTACAGGACGCAGGACCTCATCGGCGGCGACGATGTTTTTTTTGCCGCCACCGGCATCAGCAGCGGCGAACTGCTCAAAGGAGTACGCTACTTCAGCGGCGGGGCACAGACCCAGTCCATAGCCATGCGCTGCCGTTCGGGCACAGTCCGCTGGATAGATGCCCAGCATAACTTTGATCGGCTGGACAAACTCAGTTTCTTTGAAGTACATTGAAGTAGGTTCAGTCAGGGCTTATCGAAAGGAGGAAAACATAAATGCCACACGCACGGTTAAATACCGCTTATCTTAAAGTCCAGGTAACATTCCCGGACGAGGAACAGAGCAAGTCCATGGAGAAAGCTCTGACTATTAAGAAGAAAATCGAGGACCTGCTCAAGAAAGAGAAAGTCTATCTTTACGAGGTCGTCCTCGAAACTATCCAGAAGAGCCGTTGACAAATACTACGGGATCTGCCTGTTTAACCGAATATATCATCCATCGAGATACGGGATTGAATAGCGGCTCCATTTTGATTCCGGCGCGTAAGCCGAGCTCAACTACGGGATAGAACGCTTTGATCAGTACGTTGACGGCTCCGGCAAGAGGTTCCAGCAGGCAGGCCAGGACCCAGTTTATCGGGCTGAACAGTATGACAAGTGAATCAAGAAGCAGAAGGCCCATTCTGAGTGTTCCATTCTTTTTCTGATGTTCCGCCGGTTTGTCCTGGTTTGAGCAATCATGCTCCCAGTTATAGTAGTACCTCAGAAACATCCTTGCCCATTTTTTAATTACGAACGGGTCCCTCCTGATCCCACGAAGCACACTTTTTACCAGGGGAGTGCCCGCATGTGTGAGAATACCCGGGCCGAATTGGTAATTTACCCTGGCCATCAATTCCGTGCGGTCGTGGCTTTCCTGGGCTTTTCGCAGGTTCCACCTGCCGTTACAGGTAATCGCCCACTGGATTATGCTGTGAGCTTTTATCCTCCGGTTGTATCTCTCCAGGAATTTGGCGGAAAAATCCATGGCCTTGATTGCTTCTATGGCTACATCGGCGGCGATATCAGCCGAAAACCATGCAGTCGGAACGCCGTCGCACAACCCGGTGCTTTCAAGCCCGGCTACATCTCCCGCGAGTATCATCCCGTCTGTGTAATTGGGCATGTTTCGCAATTTATCATCCAGCCCGACATATATTCCGAAGCCTTCCCACATTCTCGCCCTCAGTCTGACGCTGGGCGAGATCTCATCTCTCCACCAGGGGAGCTGCGTGGTGATATTCTCATGATACTCGTCGAATAGCCTTCTCAGGTTCGGCACTTGACCGTCATCCAATGCCAGGCACTGGTCCTGCATCCAGTGGATGCTGTTTCTGTAAGGCCATGCCATTAGCCCGTTGCCATGGCCGAGAGGGGGGGCGATCTTCAGTTCGTCGAAGCCCCAGCAGAACCTTATTGTGTGTCCAAAAACCCTGTCGATGACTTCCTTCGGACACTCGTAATCATAAGTATCAGCCAGGGAAATCGCCTGCGGCGGATATTTGTCCCTGATCCCGGCCTTTATGGCCAGTAAACCCTGCGATCCCTCGCAATTTATCACAATCTTCGATCTTATTTGCTCTCCTCTATCGGTTACAACTCCTCGAATATGCCCGTCCTCTTTAATAACATCCGTTACAGTGGTGCAGGTTCTCAACTCGGCCCCGGCCCTGACAGCCTGTTCCGCCTCCCAGGCGCAGAAAGGTTTGCAGTAGGCGTTGTAGCCAAAGGCAAATATCGGGGATAACGGCCCGGGTATCCTCAGTTCGACTATCTCAATATCTGAGGCTTTTATGTCATAGATGACGTAATTTCTTATCCCGTCTACGGGCCGCTCTATGGGCGGGCTGCCATCCCGTATGAAGGAAGGGCCGAATAGAAAGCCGTAGACCGGGATGGTGAGCCCCGAGATAACTTTCTCCCCGGGATTCTCCGATCTCTCTAATATAAGTGTCTTCAGGCCGACATCGGCACACTTTTTAGCCGCTACAGGGCCGCCGAACCCCGCACCGACAACAATGACATCGTATTCCTGCGGCGTCATTCTAACCCCAGTCGCTCCTGTATCCGCTGCCGCCCGGCGGCCAGGAAAAACCTATCGCCCCTTCCCCGCAGACGTACCAGCATGAGGCACATTCCATACATTCATCCAGGCTCTTGATCCTGGCCAGTTTCTTTTCTATCTCAAAACAGCGGCCCAGGCACACTTTTATGCAATTACCGCAGCCAGTACACCTTTTTCCATCGATCTTTATGAAAGTGCCCGCGTCGCCGACCCACTCCACACCAGGGAATCTATCCGATGTCCTTACCATCTCAACACTCCTGTTCATCATACTATATCATTTTGTATCGAGTTTTGCTGTAACTGAACCGGTGGGTCCCCATGATTTGAAAAGAAAAAAATCCTTGGGGTATAATTAAAGTCGTGTTGAGTGCTGCCAGGTCGATGTTAATGCATGCAATTGTGAGGAGGACAGCATGAAATGGCTTAAGTTGCTCGGTAACGGGTACCTGCTATTGGGCTTGCTTGTGATGCTGGGTCTGTTTATCTACGACTGTCTTAACAATGACAAGTTCATCTTGCACTTTATCGGGATCTTCCTGGTGATCCCCGCGCTGGCCTATTTATTCTGGAGTCTGAGCAAGGATACCGAACACTACGTTAAGCCAACTGAGCGTACGCAAAACGTGCTTTTACGTTTCTATGAGAGTCTTCTTAACTGGGGAGTAAATAACCCGAACCAGTTTGAGAAATGGTTATTTGGGTTTAGCGAAATTCGCCTGATAAAACATGCTGTTTTGCGGCAGGTTCACCGTAAAATTAGGTAAGAAATCCACTTCGGCCTGACCTCTGGCTATGCGGTCGTCAATTACGTGTCCCCCGTATTTCCCGTCGTTGCTGATGAAATGCGCGTGGTAGCCGGGATAGCTGATCTCGTTCATGTAGGTCGGACTCACTATAATCACCAGTGTGCCGTCCAAGTTATTGAAGTCAAAAGTCGGCTCGTTCTGCGTGATCGTTGAGTAAGGCGTGGACGGGTACGGCTGGGTCAACTTTGTCAGGCTCCTGGCTTTAATGGAGTCAAATGCGCCGCTTACTTTAATAGCATAGAAAATGTTCTGTGTGGGCAACTGGCCATTCAGGTATTGCTGCATCTCTTGGTAGCTCATTGGTTTATCGATCGCTATGACCTTATTCGCCTTGAAGAACGTCGCTGTTGTATTGGGCGTAAGCATACGGTCGTCCGCGGGATTTACCTTGCCCATTGGACCTATTTGGTAATATTTACCGTCCACGGCCACCATCTCGCCGTCAATAGCGTTAAATGTGCCCAGGGCGAAATCGCCCTGGCGTTTCAGGTCGGCGACGGTTACATTTCCATCGTATACACCGCGGCTAAGCGCGCCATACGTTCCGGTTATATACAACGATTTAGCGGCTGCCTGGGGTAGCGTACAACCGGAGATCAATACACCGGCGGACAGAATTACCCCCGTTATTATCAGTGCCATTGCTGTAACAATCTGCCTGTTCATAATAACCCAGCCCTCCTGATTAACGATGTCCTCCGTCTCTACCCGGCCGCATCGGCCGGTATCTGATGTCGCGTAGTATAGGTTGGCTGATTATGCAAGTCAACAGCAAATGTTGAAGTGCTCAGCTGCGCTTTTAGAATTCTTTAAATCTGTAATATACTTTCAAGGTGGGAATCAAACCGACTTCCTGGAAACAGGTCATACTTTACCTTGTCATCCTTGCTTTAGCTTACTTACTTTTCAACTTTTTAAGCGGCAATAATGTCTTCGTAAATTGCACGCCGGCTGCGCCTGCCGTGGAGCAGGCCAATCCAGCTACGATCGAGAATCAGGACGACACCTTCTCTGACACAAAGGTAATCAACATCGCCGAACTGCCTCCGGAGGGCAGGACCACGCTGGGACTGATCAAGAGCGGGGGACCTTTCCCCTACTCCAAGGATGACACCGTGTTCAGCAACTATGAGGGTTTGCTGCCCGCCAAACCGGGCGGATATTACCACGAGTATACGGTCATTACGCCGGGTTCGCACGACCGCGGTGCGCGGCGCATAGTTGCCGGGAGCAACGGCGAGTATTACTATACGGACGATCATTACAGGTCCTTTAAGCTGATACAGGAGTGACGCATGGAAGACTGGGCAGCCTTATTCGGTTCATATTTGAAATCAGGTGTTTATCCGGTTACGCAGGGTATTGACGCCGATATCCGGAATGCCGCACTGGCCGGAGGGCTGGAGTATATAGAAGTGGATTTAAAAGGTATGACGGGTAAAAAGGGTTTCCTCAAGAAAGCCGCCAGGGGACTCGGCTTCCCAACGTATTTCGGTATGAACTGGGACGCGTTCAGCGACTGCCTGACGGACATGGCTTGGAGGCCGGCCTCGGGCTATGTGATTTTGTTAAATAATCTTCAGTCTTTTGCTGCAAAGGCCCCGGCAGACGAGCAGGTGGCCAGGCGGATTTTCGATTCTGCTGCGCAATACTGGAAACAAAAAAAGGTGCCTTTTTACGTAATTTTACGTGAAAAAAAGCGCTGACACAGGCCTTGTATTGTTCGTGCCGTCATGGCGGTAGATAAATAGACAGCGAGGCGTCAGCTAAACGCGACCAGGAAAAATCAAAAAGAGGATGATACTCTATAAATTAGACACTCCGCTGTTTGCGTTATAATAAGTCAGGGAGGCTGAATATGTCGGAGAAAAGGATAAAGGAACTGGCTGAGAAGTTTATTGCTGCATGGAATACACAGGAGGTGGATAAAGTAGCCTCCTGTTATTCGGAAGACGTGGTTTATATCGATCCTAATATACACGGGCAAATCACGGACCAGCCGGCTCTGCACGGCTATCTGGCAAAACTTTTTGCAGCGTGGAAGATGCACTGGGCTATCAAGGATGTCCAGGTTTTCAAGGACATGGATGGCGCCGCCGCCAGGTGGCACGCCACCTTGCAGTTGTCCGGCGGCGGGAAAACGGTGGAAGTCGACGGGATGGATTTCATCGCGTTCAAGGGCGATAAAATCCTACGCAATGAAGTCTACTTCGACCGCATGGTAATCGCAGACCTGCTGAAAAAGTAGCCGCAGGGCGGTTATTTAAGGCTGCTAAGATACATACATATGGCGCCGCAAACAGCTACATTCAATGACTCCGCTTTTACCCCGGCCACGGATATCTTTATCCTGTGATCGGATTTCTCCAGGAGCGCATCGGAAAGGCCGGCGGCCTCATTGCCCAGCGCAAGCACCAGCTTATTCAGTCTGCTCAGCATCGCGGGGCCCTCCGACCCGAGCAGGTCAGCCGCAACCAGGCTGTGTCCCCGTCCTTTCAGTTTATCCACAAGGCCGGCGTAAGCGGCTGTCCTCCTGATCCACAGGGATAGGGCGCTGCCCGCAGTGGATTGCAGGCACTTCGGTGAGAAAGGATCGGCGCATTTTTCCGTCAGTATGACGCCCGAGTAATCGAAGGCCGCCGCCGTACGGATGAGCGTGCCCACGTTGCCCGGATCCTGTATATCTTCCAGCAACAGGATCTTGGCCCCGACATTTCCGGGCAGCCGGTCTGTGTATGTATCCGCCGGCAATAGTACCACCGCTATAATTCCCTGGGATGTGCTGGCCGAACTGATGGACTGCATCTGGACGGAGGTGAGGGGTCTCAAGGCATATTTAGCGTAGATCGAGGGCTGATCCGCCGTGTACAAAACCTCGACTATGCTGTCGGGACTGCTCCTGATCACCTGGTCTATGGCACGCGGACCTTCCAAAAGGAATGTGCCTGCTGCCAGCCGACCTTTGCGGGTGGAGAGGTCCTTATACCACTTAAGTGGTTTCAGAGGACGGCCGCCTTCATCCTTCATGAATCCCCTGTTTGCCGGCTCTATACTTTATTTCAGGCATGTGGAACATCGATATACCCGAGCAACATCTTTCAGTTTAGCGTTCTTCGTCTATTAGCCTGCCAGTGTTTAAGAAATTCTACCGCCGAAGGGATCAGCGAAACAACGATTATGGCCAGGATGAAAATCGAGAAATTCTCTCTGACGAAGGTAAGGTTGCCCAAGAAATAGCCGCACAGTACGCAGACGGCCACCCACAGCAGGCCGCCTATTACATTGTAGAACAGGAACCTGGGGTAGTTCATTTTACCCACGCCGGCTACGAAAGGTGCGAAGGTCCTGAGGATCGGTGCGAACCTGGCCAGTACGATG
>Ga0247842_10003063_pt1 | contig 23308 bp, 29 predicted proteins | sample LaCruzMarch2015__3_FD_192411 | JGI IMG/M metagenome (GOLD analysis project Ga0247842, IMG submission 192411) | Freshwater microbial communities from meromictic Lake La Cruz, Castile-La Mancha, Spain - LaCruzMarch2015_19m | ecosystem: Environmental > Aquatic > Freshwater > Lake | place: Spain...
CAGAACTTCCGCAAGTATTATAAAGGCTTGAATTTTGTTTGACTATTTTTCTTTTTCAACCAATCTTTTTGAGTTGATTTTTTTCTCAAAAGATTATTTGGTTGAAAGTGTTTGCTCAATACGCGGTTCGTGTTGAGCCGTTGGGCTCAACCAAAAATGTTTCTGTGTTTGTGGGAGAGATTATCTTTTTATGTGATTGGGTTAATTTCTTCTTTTATGATGCTGCGCATCATTTGTTTGAATGATTCAATCGTAATGGATTGAATATTTTTGGTTTCGTACCAAATATTGTATAACAAGCATTCGAAATAGAAATACAACATTCTGATTATGTTGTTAGTGCTGCTGGTTCTTACTCTGAATTTTTTCTTTGATTTGTATCCTGTCTCAATGCTCCAGCGTTTGCGATATAATTCTGAAATTTGTTCAGTAGTTTTGTTAGTGAAATTTGTGGCAAAACAGAATACGGGCGCAATTTTCTTCCCGCTTGTTTTGCCTCTAATCATCGCGAGATTATATGTTTCGCAATTCTTTTCTTTGCCAACAGTATTTTGAATTACTATAGGTAATTCAAAACTGTGTTCTTTGATTTGTTGTTTGATTGAATTGTTTCGTGGCACTGGCACAATGAATTTCAATCGCTGGGTTTTGAGTGTTCTGATACATTCTATTAAATAGAATCCTCTATCCAAGAGGATTAACTCAATTGTGACATATTCTTTAGCTTTCAAAATCAACTGTTGAATAACAATTGCTTTTTCATGTTCATCAACGCTAAGTTTTTTTACTGCGAGAGTTAGCCGATACTCGCCAATTACTATTTCAAGGGTTGCGTATTGGTGGCACCAATTCGTGCCACGCTGATGCTTTGAACCCAAAACATTGCAATCGCTTTTGTCGCCATAATATGGAATGTCATGGTAATCAATTGCTATTATCGCATTTGTTTTAACAAACTTTTTCAATAATCTTTTTACTGTGTTTGAGAATGCGCGTTCAATCGCGCATTTCTCAATTGTTTTCAACCTGCCAAGCAATGTGTCTGCTGACGCGACCAACGCATCAGAGTATTCAGTTTTCATTTCTTTGCTTGCCTCTTCAGCTGACAAGTTACGCGAAAACGCATACATCAACAACTGAAATAGGTTGCCAAGCTCATACTTGGCATTCCAATGAAAATCAATACCTAAGTGTTCAAAGAAAAAATGCTTAACAATTCTGATAAACTTGCCCGAAACGGCAAGTTTATTACTCTCATTAGGATAAATTGTCATAAGGGAAACCACCTCAATTGGTTTTCCCAACCCCAATAGCTAAACGCTATTGGGGCATAAAAAAAGCACTTATGAGTCCCAAAACTGACGCTCAACAACTACTTGCGGAAGTACTGTTTTCTTGGTAAATAATATATACTACTTTGTCTGCATTGTACTGGGTTATTTGATGGTATATTTAGGAAAAACTTTTTTGATGCTAATATTCATAGGAATATTATTAATGCTACTGTTGGGGTGTACTGATCAGGCAAATTCAAGTCCAAGTGCAAATGGTACTTCTCATGTCCAAAATAATACAACAGGAGATTGTGCAAAAGCAGGAGAGACTGCATTTTCATATTCTGATCCGAGCAGATCTAAAACATGCTGCACAGGTCTTGTTGAAATAACAACTGTTGACGCCAGTTGTAATGATTTAAATGGATATAATGGGACAGTCTGTTCTAATTGTGGCAATGGGTATTGTGAAGGTTTAGAAAATAAATGTAACTGTCCTGGTGATTGTAGTTATTCACAGCAAGATAATGGGACAACAGTTTCTCCAAGTGAAGAGTCTGATATAATAAAAAAGGCATTTAATGATTTAGCAGTAAAAGGAAAACAGGTTACCTTTATTGCTGAGTATAACAAAAAGTGTGAAACTAAAGGGTGTTTGGATGATAATGTGGGCTCTAAATACTATCGTGAATATTATACTCTTGGGAAAAACAGGGTAGATTATTTTGGTGGCGACCATTATAGTTCGTCTTATCAAGTATACCATGGATACCATGCAGATTTTTATCTGCCTGACAAAAATGTGACTTGCACACCTGTTTATGACCGAGGGACATCGACAAATTATGCAGGGCCAGGTGAACACGGAGCATTTGAATGCAAATCAATGGAATTTACCAACCCCATCTTTGCAACTGACTTACTAACAGAACCGTTATTATTGGGTCCCGAAGGATTTTTGTTTAAATTAAATGAAATTAGTTCTCAAACAATTCTGGGCGAAACGGCGAGATGTTTTAATTGGAGTGACTTGTCAGGTGTTTTTTCAACGGACTATTGTTTTAGCACTGATGGAATAATATTAAAGGTAAAAAACTATGGGACTTTTGAATCAGAAACAGTTGTAACAAAGCTTGTACGGAGTGCAAACCCAACAGACTTTGAAACACTTGAAGGGAAGAAATACTAACTTAATTTTTTAAGTCAAGAAATTATTTATTTTACTTAAGGGGCTTGCAAATTGTTCTTCCATAAACCTTTTTATACTTCAAAGCCCTTTTGCATGAGTTAAAGGTGGTTAGTTTTGGCAGGATATGAAGATTTTGTGGATTTAAGTTATAAGCCGAATAACAAAGATGTTATTGCAAGTTTTAAAGTAAAAGTACCTGAATGGGAGACACCAGAACGAGCTTTTGGAGCAGTTGCCAGCGAAAGCAGTGTTGGGACATGGACGGACCTTGATATTTGGGCAAAATATCCTCATGTAAAAAAAGTTGCGGCAAAAGTATACTCAATAGAACACTCAATAAACGGATACTGGATTAAAATCGCTTATCCTGAAGAACACTTTGAACAAGCAAACCCAAGCCAAATCCTAGCATCAATCGCAGGAAATGTATTTGGAATGAAAGCAGTTGATGGATTAAGATTACAAGACATTGAATTTACAAAAACAATGATGAAAGAATACCGCGGGCCGCAATTTGGAATAAAAGGTGTAAGAAAAATATTTGGGGCAGAAAAAAGACCACTAATGTTATCAGTAGCAAAACCAAAAGTAGGAATGACAACAGCAGAACACGCTGATATTGGATACCAAATCTGGACAGGCGGACTAGATTTATTAAAAGACGACGAAAACCTCACAAACCAAAAATTTAATCCATTCAAAAAAAGAGTAACAGCATCCCTAAAATTGAGAAACAAAGCAGAAAAAGAAACAGGAGAAAAAAAATCATACTTAATTAATGTAACCGCCCCAACAGTACAAGAAATGATAGAAAGAGCAAGATTTGTAAAAAAAGAAGGCGGAGAATATGTAATGATTGATGTCATTGCATCAGGATGGACCGCAGTAAACAGTTTACGAGAAGAATGTGAAGACTTGGGGCTTGCAATACACGCACACAGAGCAATGCACGGCGCAATGACAAGAAACCAAGACCATGGATTCTCAATGAATTGCGTATCAAAATTCGCAAGACTAATAGGGGTAGATCAATTACATATTGGGACCGTATTTGGAAAACTTGTAAGCCCAAAAGAAGAAGTACTAGAATGCCAAAAAAACTTAACACTGCAAAAAGTAAAACCAGACATGACACACCACTACTTAGATCAAAATTGGGGACAAATGGAACAAGTATTCCCAGTATCAAGCGGAGGACTCCACCCTGGAATTGTAGATAAAATAATCGGACTCCTTGGAACAAACATAATGCTCCAACTAGGCGGAGGAGTACACGGCCACCTCCAAGGAAGCCACGCAGGAGCAATCGCAATGAGAGCAGCAGTTGAAGCATATTTAGACAAAATAAGTGCAGAAGAAAAAGCAAAAACATGTCCTGAACTGAAAGCAGCATTAAAACTCTGGGGACATTCACTTCCAAAGTAAAAAAGTTTTTATTTCAAACAAAATGGGTTAATACCCTGTGGTCTTGCCACGGGAATCTATTAACCATTTTGTAACAGTGAAGAACCCCTGGATGCCCCGCGGTCTTGTTGCGGGGTTCTTCACTAAAAAGCAAAAAAGGTTTGCTTTAACTAAGGAAAAGGTTTATTAACAAAGTAAGTATTAGTTGTTACTAGTGTTTTTGCCGTAGAAACAGTTTGAGGGTGATAAATTTGAGTCTGAGCACATTAACTTTTGGAAGCATGAACAGCATTAATGCAAGTTCGCACACAAAAGGAAAAGTAAAAGTAATAAAAGCAGAAAAATTCGTTGGAATGGATGCAGTTTGTGTCATAGCAAGACTAGTTGATGGCGCAGTTGCAAAAAAAATGCGAGTGTCAGGAAAAAATATGACGCAAATAATAAGTGTGGAATCAAAAGTTGGTGATGGCTACTGCACAAAAACAGGTGCACAAGTAGTACTAATGATTGAAGGAATAAATAAAGAAGATTACCCAGAAGGCGCAGAAATAAGTTTTGAAAAAGATGCAAGCGGGGATTGCACAAAATCAAAAGGAAGACTAATTATCGCTTAAAAAAACTGAAATGAAGTGCAAATCGCTAAACGAAGCCCTTTGTACTCTCCCTCAAATACTGATTTTTGAATGCTTTTTAATTGAATTGTGTTGTCCTGAATTATTGTCCTCTCGTGATTTGAGTTGGTTCATTTGTTTCAATAGTTTTTCTTCATAATCCATATTTTAACCTCTTTGTTTTTGTAAAAATGCTTGCATTGGTGTTACCAATGCAACGTCTGTATTCAAACTCATGTGGGGTCGTTTTTCGTTGTAGTGTTTCACTGCTTTTTTTAAAGTGCCAAAATGTTTTGTTAAAAATTCTATCGTTTGCCACCAGCGTTCAAGCTTACTGTTTGTTTGCGGGTGTTTTATTCTGGCTTTGATGTGCTGGATTCCGTGGTGTTTGAGAAATTGTTGAAATTGATTTTCTGCAGGATCAGAACAGCTTTCACGAGCTATGCTCGTGAATTGAACGCCATGATCAGATAAAAGTTGTTTTGGTACGTTGTATGATAAAATGGCTTTATTCACTGTTTTGATTCAAACAAAATGGGTTTAATACCCCGCTGCTTGCGGCGACCCATTTTGTAACATGAAGAACCCGTCGGATACCCCGGGGCTTGCCCCGGCTGGGTTCTTCATTGAGTTTTCACTAGTTGCGTTATCAAACAACCCGTATCCCACAACGAGTCTGGATGCATCATCTAAAACCGCGCATAATTGTTTGCCGTGAAATTGTTTCCAGTCTATGTGCCACAAACTGTTTGAATATTTTCGTTCAAATCGAATGTATTTTCTTTTGCGAGATTTGTTTGGTTGAACAAATGCGATGCCTTGTTGTTTCATTATTTTGTGTATTCTGTTGTGTGGGATGTGTTGGCTGTCAATGGTCAACACCTTTTCCATATTGACTGCCCCCATTGGCTGTGTTTTGTACAACGCGGTCACGAGTTGTATTTCATCTTTTGTGATTGGAATTGGTAATCTGCCTGGTTTATGCAAAACAATTTCTTTTGCATTGCTGTACTTGTTAAACACTCGCCGAGCATGCCTCGGTGAAATACCTTGCGTTCGAGCTATTCTATAATGGCTCAAATCACCATCAACCCAATGTTTAACAATCCAATGAATTTTACGCTTATTCAGCACCCTCATTGTTTCACCAAATAATGTGGGTGCCACATTATTCTTAGAGAGGACATTATATCGGGATAAGACAGCTTTTTAATTGAATAGAAAAGCTTAATTAAAACTAGAACAATTACTTATTGATGAAACAAAACAAATACGCTTATACTGAAAATAATCAAAACAACTGGTTGAACAAAAACAAATGGTTAAGCGAATATCAAAAAGAAAATATTTTATTTTACTTATACACTTTTGGATTACTAATTGTTCCAATGATTATCACAAACCAATTAATAATCGGAACAATAGTAAATGCACTCTTAATTGGCTCAGCAATAAAATTTAAAACAAAAAAAGTATTAGTATTATCAGTGGTTCCAAGTATTGCGGCATTCTCAGCAGGAGTATTATTTGGCAGTATTACTCATCAAGTACTACTAATGCTACCGTTTATTTGGATGGGGAATGTTTTACTAATGATTCTAGTTAGGAAATTAAATGTTGATTTTAGAAAGAATTACTTTTACACACTAATTGCAAGCGCAACAGGAAAAACAATTTTATTATTCACAATAGCACTAGTGTTATTTACAATTAATTTAGTTCCAATACTAGCACTAACTGCTTTTGGGATCTTGCAATTTGCGACAGCAATTATGGGCGGGATATTATATTATAGTGCCAAAAAACTGCTGAGAGATTAACTTAATTTAATAGTCAACGTGATTATTTAAATGTCTTTTTTTGATTACCTGTTTGCTCGCTTTCATATTTTTTAACTTTTTTCTTGATTATTTCTAATATTTTATCACTTGGTTTTATGTGCGAATTTTTTAAAGCACCACCAAGTGATGATGAGGCTCCACCGTAATTGTGCCCTGGCCAAAGTTTAAGTGAAGGGTTAAGCGTAGATAAATAATTAAGAGTTTCTTTTAGAATACTATCATTTCCACCATAAGCTGTTGTTCCAATTCCTTTAACAAAAATAGTATCTCCTGAAAAAATATTCTCTTCAATTATAAAACAAACACTTTCTTGTGTGTGACCGGGGGTATGAAGTACTTTAATTTTAAGACCACAAGCCTCTATATCTTTACTTTTTCCAACTAGCCCACTTGGAGGGATGTAAGTTGGAACTTTTTTTGAGATAAAATAATTCATTAATTCAGTGTGATCAGGATGTGAATGAGTAAAAAGCTGCATGCCAATAGTGAGATTATTTAATTTAAGTGCAGTTTCAATTACACTCAAATTCCCAGTCGGATCAATAATTATTGCATTTTTTGAGGAATCAGATTTTGTTACAATATATGAAAAATTGCTGTCAAAACCTCCAACATTAACTTGGATTACTTTAACCATACTAAGTTTATTTATTAAAAGCATTTTTATTTCATTGAGTTAAGGGTATTGGCCAAATGGGGAGAAACTAAATAGTCTTATTAATTTTAATTTTTGCCCACTAAAAACAAATAAAAACCTTCACAAAGCAACTTCTTTATATAATAAAAGCTAAAGGCTTTTGTATATGGGCACAAAGTGCCTTAATTGTGAGAACTGCCTCTTTCGTCCAGCGGTCTAGGATTCACCCCTGTCACGGGTGCGACCCGGGTTCAAATCCCGGAGGAGGCGTCATTCTCATTTTGTTGGACATATTTATTATTAATCAAAAAATAAAGAATTATGCTAAAGTGCTGTAACATACTTTAAATATTACAAAAACCAATAACTATCATGCAAAAACAAGAACTTTTGGTGCTAGTACTTTTTGCAATACTAATTCTTCCAGCTTTCACAATTGCGTTTTGTGGAGATGGGATAATTGAAGATGAAGAACAATGTGATGGAGCAAATTTAAATGAAATGACTTGTGAAAATCTTGACAAAGGATATATTGGAGGAGAACTCAAATGCACTCTTGATTGTAGATATGAAAGTGGAAACTGTGTTTTTGATGTGATTGATGACAAACAAAAAGATACTCAAAATTCTGGATTAGGGCAAGAAGGGCTTTATTGTGGGAACGGGATTATTGAAGGAAACGAAAAATGCGATGGAGCTAATTTTAATTCCAAAACTTGTGAAACACTTGGATATGAGAGCGGTGAATTAAGTTGTACTAGTGATTGTGTATATGATTTGAGTTATTGTGATGCACTATTAAAAACAACCCCAAACATTCCCGATTTAGTTCAAAAAGATAACGAAGGAAACTTAGCAAGAACAATTGGAGAAAATGCGATTGAATATGCGCCATTAGCAATTGTTTTCGTGCTAATAATTTTTGTAATTTATTTAACCCTAACAACCAGAACAAGTAAAGGTAAAAAATAATAATATTCTTATGAGTTTTGAAATTAAGCAGGCTACTAAATTTTAATTAAAATCAGCCGCGCTTGTTTAATAGAAAACCCTTAAAGGTTTTGAATATCATCACAAAACTGTGAAATCGTATCAAGTACATCCTTATTTGTCGATTCAGCTGCAAAATAAACGCCTTGAAGTTTCTGCTCTTTAATTTTCTGTGAAAGAGTATGCAAAAATTTTTCAATAACCACATCTTTATTGTAAATTAATAAAGTTGTAATAGAATCAATAACAACAAAACCATTCTTCTTTCCAATTTTGTCAAGAGCTTTACCAACTTCAAGACTTAGTTCAATTAAATCACTAGGTCCATCAAGATAGCTAATATTATCACTTTCAATTTCTCGTCCATTAATCATTTGAGTAACCGCATCAACAAAGATAATATTTTCTGTATTGATGTTTTGGAGCCGTAATTCTTCAGTGAGTTCACTAGTGCTTTTATTAACAGTAACATAAACTCCCGGCAAACCCTTATCAACAAAGTACTTTATAATCCGCAAATACTTCAACTCCTGTTGAATTCTAGGAAGAACGAGAATTACATTAAAAGTCTGGCGCAAACTACCAAAAATTTCTTTAACTTTTAAATCAATATTTCTACTTGGACTAAGCAAGTCAAAAACAGCTTTGTCATCAATAGCTCTTTTGCTTTCTTCACTTGTTAATTTAGTTTCTTTACCCATAAAGTCACTCGTACATTTCTTCTTTATATAATATTTCAACGCCTTGTTTAGAAATTATTACCGGATGCGTCTTTTCGCTAATTTTAGTTCCACGCATCTTAATTACCTCAACACTTCTAACAAAACGCTCTTTAATCTTCTTGTGAAACAAAATAATTGCTCCATCAGCAACATACTCTTCAAGACCAAATAAATCCCCATCTTTATTATTAAATTCATTAGTGATAATTGCAGTGCAATTACTTTCCTTAAGCATTTTACCTAATTCCAAAATCTTTTTTCTAGCTTCAAGTTCCTTATTAAAATATAATTTAAAAATAACTCCTGGGTCAATCACAATTCTTTTTGCCCCAACTCTGGCAATTGTATCTTCAATAACATCTTTTAATTGATCAAAATCATACAAATCAATAGTAACAATCTCCATCTTCTTTTGCTTAATCAAAGCCTCAAAATCCCAACCAAAAAGAGAAGCAAGACGAATAATATCTTCTTTTGATTCTTCAAGCGAAACAAAAACCCCATTCTCGCCATAAGTTTTAGCTCCTTGATAAATAAATTCCATACACAAAATAGTTTTACCCGAACCAGGATCCCCACTCACAACAACCAAATTATTCTTCGGAATACCCCCAGAAATTATATTATCAAGTCCCGGCACCCCGCTCCTAATCCTTTCAATATCAACCATCAAAAACAACCAATAACAAGAATAGCATTTATAAGTTTATAAATGAATAACTTACCAGCGGCTGATTACAGTTACCGCCCAAAACGCTTTAGGGGAAATCCTTATAAACAAGAAAACTATTTTATAATGCAATTAGGTGCAAAATAGCACCGAAAAGGAAAGGAGGTTTAATTATGTTTGATAGAAAAGGACAGTCAGCTTTGGAATACCTAATGACTTATGGATGGGCACTAATCGTAATTGCTATTGTTATCGGAGTATTAATCTTTGTAACAAGCTCAGCAACTGGCGGTGTTGCTTGCCAGAGTTCAAGCTCAGGACTTGTAGTAAAAAATTCAACTGTTAGCTCGGCTCAAGGAGTTGGGTTATCGCTTCAAAACGCTACAGGATCTGATATTAATGTAACTGCTGTAACTGCATCAGGAACATTCGCTACTGGATCACCATTAGTGAATAGTAGTGCAATCGGAAGCGGAGTGTCAATTACAAAAAATAGTACATTCTCTGTAACAGGACCAACAGCAACTGCTGGTACTACTCAAGACTCAATTGTAACTATTGCATATAGCATAGGTACAGGAGTAAGCGCACTTCCTGCAACAGGAACAATTACTTGCTCAGGAACAGTTGCATAAACAATTTAAACCTTAAAGCCGAAGACAGCCAAAAGCTGTTTTCGAGCTTCTATTTTTTAATTAGATTCTATTTGTTTTATGGAAAAGATATTTTTGCTTCAGTAAGATTGATTAGAAAGAGAAAAAGTGTCTAAGTAAAATTAAGTTTGTTTGGGTGTGAATTATAAAAATATTTTTTTAGCTTCCAGCAAACCCGCCAAACGCGGTTCCTACAACAATTCTTGTAATGAAGAATAACACAAGCGAAATGATCAAAATCATTGGGAAGTATTTTATCCCGCCCTTTTCACTGCCCGTACTAATTACCCCAAGCACCATAGAAGCAAAAATACTTGTAACCAGCAAATCAACTATTGAAAAAAGTACAATAAAATCTTCCTTAATAGTTGAAGTAGGAATACCAATTAATCCAAGCGCAGGATTCTTTGCCGAATAGCCTTGCATCATTTCAGGATCAATCCCTATATTTGCGGTTTGTTCAGTCATTACACCAACAATAAAACTACTAATCCCAAAAAGCGCAGGTGCACCAAAAGCAGCAGAGAAAAAGATGAGCATAACATACATGCTAGTATTAGAAGAAACCTCCATTTTGAGCGCGTTCTCCTCCCTTAAGTCATTACTTAATTGAACAAGAAGCTGAGAAATCTGGCCACCATTTTTTATTCCTTCAGAAATTAACCACATAGTTCTTTCAAGAACATTACTCTTAATGTTTAAAGAAATAGCAAAAAGAGCCCTTTCAAGTCTCTCCCCAATCATAATACTCTTGCTGGCCTTTTTTAGAGCAAAACTTAAAGTACCAAATTCAGGTCTTGCAGAAATAAACAAACTCCGCTCAGTAGTAAGCCCCGACTTAATATTTGAGGAAATTAATTGCAAAGCATCAGGCAGAATCTTTTCAACTTGAGTTGCACGAGAATCAGCAATATTACTAACCCAAAAAATACTTCCCGCGAAAATACACGCAAAAACAGCAACAAAAGCACCAATTGAATTTGCTTGGCCTAACTGAATAACATAAAAAGACGATAAAAAAGCAACTGCCCCAAGAAGTAATCCAACTAAGAAAATAAACCCTGTAAATTTATCCGCATCATATTCAAGTCCCGCAAAATGAATTTCTTTTCCAATCCATTTACGCAAATTATTTGGGAGAACTCCGGCAGCTCTTTGAAACACTTTAACCACCCATTAGGTTTGGTCTCTTTGACTTCATTAAACCTACAAACATAAACTCAGCAATAACTAGCGCACCAAGCATTGCCCAAAACAACATTTCAGAAATCTGGATTTTTGGAAAAGAACCAATAACAATCAAAAAAGTTACGCCAAGAGCAGGAATAATTACTCCAATCATTAAATAAACCAAAGAAAGAACTTTGAGACTATTACCATATTTTTCAATCTCAATCTGTTGTTCTCGCGTAATAGTTGCAACACTCTCGTTTAAAACATCACTAACATCAGCACCAGCCCTCATACCATTAACTATTTGCCAAAGAACTTTTCGTAAATAAGGACTAGGATTCTTTACAGCAAGTTCCTCAAGAGCAACCTCCTCACTAACTCCCGCACTAATATTATCAACAGCTTCCTTTAGTTCAGCACTTAATTGACCATACCTTTTTGTTGAAGAAATCATATACAATGAATCAAATAAACTCACTCTACTCCTAATCTGAACAAGAATAGTCCTCAAAGCAAAAACAATATTTTTCTCAATATCCCTAACCCTTTTTTTTGTTTTTATTCCAGGATAAGCATACATTTGAATAAAAACCAGAAAACCCAAAACAAAACCTACTAATACCCCAATTAAAATATAATGTGGAATTGTCACTAAACCTAATTTTGAAGATGAAGTTACAAATTTCCCTAAAATAAAAGTCATAATACTACCAAATATTATAAAATAAAAGAAAAAACTAAATGCCATTATAGAACCATACTCTTCAACAGAAATTCTTATTCTTGCAGTAAACAAGTCCCTCTCAAGGCCAGGAAACATTTTGGAAATTCTATACCCTAAACCCTCAAAAGGCTCCGAAACTTTCTTCATCGCAGAAATAGGCATAGGAGCAAAAGGAATCATTTCCATATTCATTCCCCTAATAACTTATTTTTTTGCACAGCATTAAGCACAATATTTTTATCCTTATAATACTGAGCAATAACATTACCAACTGAATTAAGATCATTAATGTTTTTTTCAACCATCCAATCAAGAATACGCTGCTTTTCATTAAGTTCGTCAAGAACCTCATCCTTACTAAAACCAGTATGAAGAGACAACTCATCAAACAATCTAGTACTTTCATTATGCTTGGCAATTTTATCATCAGTGCCTCTCCACCTATAAAGCACATTAGCCCTAACACTCTCTTCCCCAGTACCATGCTTTTCAAGAATAAATTCTCCAACTTGAAGAACCCTCCTTAAACCAAGCCTTCTATTTCTAAACATTACAACATTCAAATGAACCGTATCAAGCATACTCTCTGGAATATTAATTGGAGGATTAGTTAAACGCCTAATTGTTTCATCCGCGGTATTTGCATGAATCGTACTATACACACTATGCCCAGTATGCATTGCTTCAAACATTACTTCTGCTTCCTTCTTCCTCCTAATTTCTCCAACAATTATTCTATCAGGTCTCATTCGTAATGAATTCACAAGCAAATCAAGCATGCTAACTTTTCCCTTACCTTCTGGATTAGCATCTCTAGTAGTCATTGGAACATAATGCATAAACTCAGGAGGACGAAGTTCTCTAGTATCCTCAATACTTAATACACGATGATTAGGCTGAATGAAAGGCAAACACACACCAAGCATAGTCGTTTTTCCTGACGCTGTGCCTCCTGAAAAAATAATATTTAATTCATACTCGATTGATTCCCACAAAAGAGCCATTACTTCAGACGAAACCGTATTATTTCTAATCAGATCAGTTATAGTCCAAGGATCCCTTCTAAATCTCCTTATAGTAAGCGTATTCCCATCATTTGAAATTGGAAAAAGCGTAGCATTAACTCTGTCCCCTGTAGTTAAATGAGCATCTAAAAGCGGTTCAAGAGTAGTAATTTGTTTTCCAACTCTTCTAGCAATAATACTGCCATAATTGTGAATATCCTCTTCCGAACCCAAAAACACATTAGTTTTCAACCAACCATATTTTTTATGATACACCCAAACAGGATCCTTACTTTTATTAACAACAATTTCTTCAAGGTTTGAATCAGCAAGAATCATTTCCATTTTTCCTAAACCAAGCATTTCCTGCAAAAGCGACCCAATCAAAGTATTCCTAGTTTCTTTATCCGCAGTCGGCAACTCAGCAGAAATAATTTCATTCGCCCTTTCTCTAAAATGATTCTTTAAAGCATCAACAACTTTCTGGTCAATTAAAGAATCAGCTTTAATAGAAGCTTCAGAAATTAACGAGTTCTTTATTTCTCTTAATAAAGCATGAGTACCTTCTCCAAAATCAGGCAGACTCAAAAAATATTCATTAACAAAAGACTTTTTTCTCTCAACAATTCGAACATCCGCACTAACCTCATCAGCACTAACTTGGTATAACTCAATTAAATTAAACTCATCAAGCATCTTGTCCGTTGACCATTTTCCTTTAACTTCAACCATACTCAACCACAACAATTAAAAAATTATTTTGAAAAGGCTTTGTTCAAATCCTCATCACTAACTTGTTCACCCATCTTTATCATTTCCTTTCTCTTTTTTGCTCTCTCAAATTCAGTACTAATTAATTTAGGCGGACCAAATAATGGGTATTCAACTCGAAGCGAACCAGCTTTCTCAAGAGTCAAATAACACTCCCTAAGCCTAGCTCCATCCATATTTAAGTCTTTTCTCAATTTTGCGGCGCTAATTATACCCGCGCTGTTAATCGCATGCAAAATTTTGTCAAAATCAGTTGAAACAAAAGGATTCTTTAAATCCACTTCACTAAGCTTATTCTTTCTTGAGTGAGTCGGGGAATTAATAGTAACAGGCTTAGAAATCTCCTCAATCGAAGGAGAGGCTTTTTCTTTAACAACTTCAGATTTTCTTAAAAAACCCTTTAATGTACTCCTTAGTTTTTTAGCCATTCAAATCAACACATAAAGAATCTTTCTTTTATATAAACACTATCTTACTCGTTTTAACAGTGGTAAAAGACATTTGTTTTTGAACCTATTTTACTGTTTTACCATTACCTTAATTAATTATTTCTTCTTTCAGCACTATTCGTGCCTGTTGTTGCAATAAGATTCACATCACTAATAAAAAAATCCTTGGGTTTAGAGTTAAAAGTAACTTTTGTCAGAATTGAAAGTTTGGCATCGGAAGAATAATTAAAATTCAAATCCAAGTCATTTAATTTTATTACAAGTTCTTCTGAAGTACAAGATGCACCATTACAACTTAAAGTAAAATTAAGGTTGTCCAAAGAAACAAAGTGTGATGAAGCAAGTTTTTGAGAAAGAGCACAATTAGGACAATTAGAGTCAATTAAATTAATATTGTAAAAAGGTCGTAAGTCGCTGGGATTAAACGCCAAAACTGGACAAGGCTGATTATTACAGATGAATGAATTGAAATCTGAAAGAGAAGAAAGAACAGTAATGTTAATATCAAAGCGCTTAATACTTTCAGGGTTAAATTCGCTACTACATTTTGAACTAGTTGATTTGTTAAACCCAAAATTAAACTCATCAAAAATAACATATTCATAACACAAAGGATTCACTAAAAAATGAATTGCCTTTTGATCTCCCCCCCACTCTAAATTTTTTGGAGAAGAAACACTAAAAGTAGTTCCAGTAAAAGAATTTGAATAATTAGTATCATTAAGGAACACTTCGGCCAAATTTAGATATGAATACAAATCATTAATTTGCGCAGAACCAAGAGAAATATCCTGCGTAATTGAAATAAAATTAGAATCTTTATTTAGAGTATACAAAAAAGGAAGAGAACGCTCTTTTGCATCCTTTGAATAACCCGCTTGATCAAGATCATAAAGCAAATTACTCGCATTCATAAACGAATCAGCCGCAGAATAAGCTGAAATTGAAGAAGTTGAAGGAGAATAATTTCTTGATAAATCATTTAAAGATTCATTAAGAGCAACAATACCAAAAATCAAGAATAAAGTCATAACAGTAAAAAGTAACCCTTTATTATTCATACAAACCAATCCAAATCCTGCTTTCTTTTGCCAAACATAACTTTATCACACAAATTCAATTATACTTATTAAACCAAATTTAACTAATCAATCCAACTCCAAGCATCAACAACAAAAAACTGTGTTTTAGAAGATCCACTACAATAAATTGAAGCAATATTATTACCAGGACATTCTTTAATCGCCTTTGAACGATTTACAACCGCATACACCCAACCACTTGAATTCAAACGCTCATTCAAAAATAAAGTATTCATTCCAATATTAAGCGCACCAATAGATTCCTGTTTGATTAATGTTCCATTATAAGGATCATTCAAAAGAAAATCAAGACTAGACGCACCAGTAGAAAGAGTACCTGAATTTTTAACATTCAAATCAAGAGAAATTTGATTTGAACCAATTGTAAACGCACTCAAAATATTAATTGATAAATCACGATAATTAAAATCAATTTTTTGTGATTGATTAATATCCCACACCACTGGAGGTTTATTGATTCCATTAATATCCTTCCAATAAAGCATAGTTCCAGGCGTTGGAAGAGTCAAATTATTTAAAGTACACGCCTCAAAAGAATCACAAGGAATTTTTAAATCAAAACTTCCAATCCATGGATGATCCTTATCAAGCAAACCAATCTCATAGTAAAGATAATTTGAATCATTAATTTTAGTACAAACACCTGCGCCAGAATCAATAATATTTGAACAATTACTTATTGGAATCATTAAATTAGCGTCATTTGCTACTTCAGGAGGCTTAGTTGAAAGACTCTCACCAATATTTATCGCAATAAAACTAAACACTTCACTAAGCGCATTCTCATCATCCGCCCTATAATACTCGCCGCCAGTTAAATTTGCAATACTATTTAGAGTTGTGTGATCTGCATCAGCACCAAAACCAATTGTATAAATAATAACATTATTATCTTTTGCTGCCTGAGCAGCAGTTAAAGGATTTGAACCAACATTACTCTGACCATCTGAAAGAAGAACAATAAAACGCTTAGACCCAGGAGTAGCACGAGAACTAGTAACCTCAGTTCTAGCAGTAGTAATCGCATCCCCAATAGCAGTATTACCACTTGGAAGAAGCGCATCGATTTTATTTTTTATAACAGTTTTGTTTGCATCAGATGCTTTTAGTAACTGTTGATCAAGACTAGGGGTAGTGCTAAAACTCACAAGTCCAAGTTGATCATACTGTGCTTTCCAACCATTATGGTCAACAAAAGCACTAGCGGAATGCTTAGCTGTAGACATTTTTTGCAAATACAAATTTAAATCATAATTAATTAAATCATCACTCCAACCCTGAACAGAATACACTCCGGGACTCGGATTAGTAATCTCAACTTCAATCGGAGAAGAAGTACCAGCACCTGAAGAACTTGGAATAAAAGCGCCGGTTGGAGATTGAACCCTCAAACGCGGCCTATTACACTGACCGGAGTAACCAGAATACTTCATGCTAACCCCGATTTTTGGTTCAGCATCAATAAAAGCGTCAGAAACAAAAGTACCAATATTCTGCCAATTGCCAAAATTATAACAAATTCCAATTATCCTGCTCTTTGTTCCAGAATTAAAAGTTCCGTTGCCCAAATTATTATGAAAAACCGTCAACTCATCCATTGAACCAGATTTATCAAGAACAACAATAATATCAGCTGGTGTTCTGCCGTAAGATAAAGTATAATCAGGAACTGAAACATTTAAATCAACATGAATATTTCCGTCACAAGATGCCTTAGTTGGGGTAATACTTGCATCAAAAAAAACATTTAAATCAACCGTGTTCCCGTCAAAAAACAACCTATTAACCTTTTTTTCAAAAAATAACCTTTTCTCTGGGGAATTAGTATATGGCGAAAAAATTGCTCCAATAGAACACTGTTCTGGAGACTGTTTACTTGAAAGAATACTTCTTTTATGAGTCACATTTTCATTTGCAGGAACTGTACTCCCTAGCGGCGAATAATTATTGAGCTTGATAAAGCAAGAATCAAAGTTTCTATCAAACATACAAGCATCGGCATTTGTGTCATAAGCTGTAACCTCAAGACGCAAGTTTGAATTTGAAGGAAGAAGAGAAACAAGCTTTGAATAAATTATTGATATCTTTTCCGGATGGGATAACAAATTCGAATCCAGAGTTTCTATCGCAAAACCAGTTGAATCAATTGCAAACAAACCATCACTAAGCGCATTCTTTAATGCAATATTCTGCATACTATTCTGGTTTGTGTCATGAAAATAAGCAATCCCTAGAAAACTCACAAAAAGCACGAGCGCAATAAGAGATTCAAGCGAAAAAATAAATCCTTTACTTCGCAAAAACTTTAAATGTGACATCCGCAAAACCCCCCTTATAAACAACAGTTCTTTTTACACTATAAACAAAAACATTAGCATCAAGGGTCTTTCCTACTGAAACATTATTTACTGGATTTTCAGAGATAATATCAAATTTGAAATCATAACTCCCCAAACCAAGAAGATCTTTTGCCGTATTATAATCCATCAAAACAAGGTTTGATACTTTTGTTTCGCTTAAAACCAAGGGCTTTTCTGCAAGACCAATTAATTCAACATTAGAAATAGACCAATCACTTGGATAACCTTCGGTTTTAACTAGACTATCAAGCGCAGTTTCTGATTTTAATTGAAGCTCTGAAAAATAAAAACCATTTTCTGCTTCTGAAATATTTTCAAGCCAAACACCGCGCAAAGAAATGAAAATAAGAATGAAAATAATTGTAGAAACTAAAATATCAATACTTGATACCTGCCCCTTAGAGTGGCTACTAATTGATAAACAAAAATTCATAAAAATCACGAAGAACTAATTTCAATCAACCCATTATTGTTTCGAATAATATAAGTTGAAGGCGAAAGAGAATAACTTTGGCTTGGTATTGCAAGAAACCTGCAATAGTCCTCACCGATTTTGACAAACTTTTCCTGCTTGAGAATTTCTGTGTTCTCCTTTAAATCATAACTAATTGAAGTGCCAGCCCCTTCAATATACGCCTTACTAATAGCAAAAGCAAATCTTAAACACTCCCCTTTTTTTGTATAAATATCCATCAAAGTTTCATTAGAATAACTCACTGTATAATTTTGAAGAAAAACAACTATAAGCAAAACAAAAACCATTATTATTGCAAGAAGAGTTTCAACCGAAACCTGCCCCTTAGAAAAAATTTTATATTTCACCCAGTATCACTGCACCATTATTGTTTGAAACAAGAATGTCATATTGACCAGCCAAAGTCGGGAGAACACCAGAAACATTAGTATCCACAACTTCTGTTGATTCAACTAAAGACCCAAAAGTACTTGTAGTTATTCTTAATGCATTCTCTGAAGCAGTAAACGAACTAATATTATTAGGAATAGAAATTTTTATGATAAGTGCATTACCATTCCCAAGTGCATACACATTATTGACAGCCTCCTTTATACCCAAAATAGCTTCTTTTGTTTGTGAAGAAGAGATTGTATCCTGATACTGAGTAAATGCATAACCTGAAACTCCGGCAATAATTAAAAGACAAATCCCAACAAGCATCAAATACTCAGTCGCTACTTGTCCTTTTGAGTTCTTGAGAAAAAAATTCATGACTAAATTAGGAGTTTTTTCTATAAAAGGATTATTATACTACTAAAAATGCCTCAAATAATGTTGATTAGAAAACATTAATAACAACTAAAACCATTACTATTAGATGAATGAAAAAAAGCCGACACTTGATTCGCTAATGAAAGGTGGAAAATTGTGTTTAAAGTGCGGAAGCAAAATTATAACTGATGAAGTTGGACACAAGTGCGAAATCATTCCATGCCCAAAACAAACCAAAAAATAACTTATTCACTTTTTTGTTTAGGAATAGGAAGAATAATTTTGATTGGAATGATTAAGCTTCAATCATTTTCTTCATATCGATTTTTCTTAGAACAATTTGAAGTGAACCAGCAGCTCTGCCGTTAAGAAGTTCACCCGAAATTGGAGTAAAACCAGAGCTAGAAACAAGCGCATTCATTTTAATTTTTGGCTCCTTGTTCCTTGTCTCAACTTTACCACTCAAAGCATTAACTTCAAACTCTCGCTTATAATTAATCCTCTCAACAGTACCCCTTTGTCCGTGAGAAATAATATCAAAATCCTTAATAGCTCCCTTACCTGAAACAACCATCCCATAAGTAATCTCATTTTCCTTAATAACTTGTTCTAAAGCAGGGAAAATCTCCTCTCCATCGTCAAGAATAACTGTAAAATTAGTTCCCATCTATACCACCAAATACCATACCAAAATAGCACTCTAAAAACTAATCTATTTCTTCTAAAGAACGATTTAAAATAGTAACCCCCTAAGCCCAAAGTTATACATAAGGGGTGGTTTTGGTTGATTTATTTTAAAAAATAAGAAATATGTTATTTTTAAGGAGCTTTTTTTACAAAATCTCCATCCTTTGCGATATACCCTTGGATTGGAACACTCTTAATTTGAAGCCCCTTATCCTTTAAGTACTTCAAAAAATTCAAATGATCCACACAAATAGAATCTGTGAGCGAACGCCACTCGCTTTTATTATTTGAAGCATCAAGCATCAAAATTTTTGTCTGGATTTTATTGGCAATCCCAAATTCTTTGAAGCCTTTTTTTACGAGCAGAAGCAATAAACCTTCTTATAAGAGGGACTCCAAGTGCCCCTGCGGTTCCAGCCATTATAAAAAAATCACGCCTAGAAATAGGTTTTGTACTCAGTCCCTTATGGTAAGTTCTACTCATAATGAAATAAAGCGTTTAGTTACTTATATATTTTTGCAAGCAATACTAATTTGCTATAATTCCTAATTAGAAACCTGATTAGAGAAATTATTCTTTCGCCTTAATCGCGTGATAAATTTGTACTTTAAGCCCTGGTCTTTTCCATTCATTAGCATCAAGACCCGCCTTAAGACAAAGTTGAGTTAAAAAAATTTTTTTATTTTTTATTTCACTCCACACACTTGGAAGAAAAGTTGCGGTATAATAGCCTTTATTAATAATCAACCCATCTTTTTTTGGAGTAATTTTTGAAAGCAAGTCCTTCTCATCTTTAAAAACAAGCGGAACCGGATCAGTCAAAATCGAAACCTCAATTGAAATACTCAAAAGCTCTTCCTTTCTTAAAGCACCAAAACGAGGATCTGAAAAAGCAGCATTAAACGCATTCTCAATAATATCCTTATACAATGGCTGAATTGCAACTAAATGCCCAATACAACCACGTAACTCGCCATTCTTTTGAAGAGTAACAAAACAAGCTTTTTTTTCAAGCAATTTTTTAGAAAAATTCAAAAGCTCAAAATCAGTATATTTTAACAAAGAATCATTCTTAAGAGAAAATTCAATACTCTTTCTTGCAAGCCCCACGCAATAATCCAGTTCTTTTTTATTCAAAGAAAAATTTTCTTTTTTACTATTAACTTTCTCGCTCACCAAAACCACTTACCCTCTATTAAGAAGACCTACTTAATAAATGCAATAGCTGCATAACCAACCACGCGCATTTTATCGCCAGCAGTATCACCAGAATTCTTATAACTCAAAAGAACAGGCTTCCACTTATTCTTTAACGCAAGCATTAATATAGCAGCAATTCCAGTTTTACCACACGCATCACCAAAATCTAAAAAACCCTTTAAATCAAGCTCAAGAATAGCATTAGTTGTAACCAAATCAATTTTATTTGCCAAAGTATAAGGTAAATAATGACTCAAATCAGAACTAGCAATTAAAACAGAATCATCACTCAAAAATTTACTACAAACACGAGCCAGTTGCACATAGTCATCAACACCATAAATAATTGGAATAAACTCAAAATCAGAAAGAACTGACTGAAGAAAAGGCAACTCGACCTCAAGCGAATGTTCACTGTCATTTTCAAAAACATTCAAACCAGAATCAAAAACTTTAGTTATTTTAAGCGGAGTAACCCACTCTCCAGAAAATGAATAAATTCCATCAATATAATCCTGATGCGAAGGACCAAGAAGAACAACCCTTTTTGGATTTTGAATCTTTAAAGAATTATACGCAAACGCTGCAACTTCACCAGAATAAACATACCCTGCATGAGGAACAATAAGCGCCTTTAACTCCCCGCCAAGTTTTTTTGGTTTTGACTTTAAAAGTAAAGAACTAATTATTTTTGAAAGCTCAAGCTTATTCGAAGGATAAAAAGAACCAGCATACTTTGCCTTTCTAACACACTTAACCATAACAACCTGCACCTAACATGCCTTTTATTATTAAACAAAAATTCCCTTAATTTTTTCTCCACAATTAAGACACTTGTCTTTAGCTAAACCAACTATTTTAGATTTAAAACCAGCCCTCTCAATCAAAAGAGAATTACATTTTGGACAAATAGTATTTTCATTTATTGAAGAGGATAAATTTCCAGAATAAACAAAATTTAGCCCAGATTCTTTCCCAATCCTAACAGCATTTTCAATTGATTCTTTTGAAGTTGGCAAAGCGTTTTTCATTTTATGCATCGGAAAAAAAGCAGACAAATGCCAAGGAATATTTTTATCAACACTTCTAACAAAATCAGCAATCTGTTTTATTTCTTGCTCAGAATCATTATTATTTGGAATCAAAAGCGTGGTCAATTCAACCCAAACACCAGCCTTATGAAACGACTTAATACTATTTAACACGCCCTCAAGAGAAGCCCCGCAAATCTTTTTGTAAAACCCATCATCAAAACTCTTCAAATCAATATTAATCGCATCAAGAATCCCCTTTCCTTTTGTTAATGCTTTAATTTGCTCTTCACTCTCATAACCATTACTCACATAAACAGTACCAAGCGAATTCTCTTTCTTTTTCGCTTCCAAAAAAACATCCAAATTATATTCTACCGTAATTGCAGGCTCATTATATGTAATAGCCACACTCTTAGCCCCCTCTTTCTTTGCAAAACCAACAAACTTTTTTGGAGAAACCTCCTTAAGCAAAACACTACTTTCTTGAGCATTTGTACTCCTAATAGTAGTAATATCAAAATTCTGACAAAAATCACACTTAAAATTACAACCAAAAAAACCAATACTCATAGTTTTTGAAGTTGGCAAATAATGAAACAAAGGCTTTTTCTCAATTGGATCAAGATTAACTGAACAAGGTTTACCATAAACAATAAGCTTGATTTTCCCATTCTCATTCTTCCTAACACCACAAAAACCAAAACCATTCTCTGGAATTATACAATGATGCTGGCAAGCAAGACACTTAATAGCCGAAGAAGAATGTTTAACGAAAAAATTCATATAAGTAAACAAATAGCTCTTGAAGTATAAGATTCTTACCCTTAATGAGCTCACTCTCAATGGGCTTACCATTAATTTGATAGGAAGTAATACTTTATGAATAGCAAGAAAACATGATATGTTTTACCTTACTTTTCCCAAGGGGACTTCTCACTAGTCTCTGAAATAACCCTCGCACGAGCCATTTCTGATTGCATTTTTCTAAGCTTAGCACGCATATCTGAAAGTTGATAATTCATTTCCTCAATCTCAGACTTAATACCATCTTCATAATCCTTATCAGTCAAATTAAGCTTCTTTCTCCTGTCAAGATTCTTCTGCAAACTATCCCTCAACCTAACAGCCTTCTCATACTCATACTTCAAATCTTCCATCTCAGCTATACTTGCACTCATACAATCCACCCTAAACACTAACATTAAAAGAAGCTGAACTCTTTAAAAAACATAATCCTAACACAAAAATCGCTTATTTTTAAACAATATCAAATAATTTTTGTTGAAATTTGGCATGATGTTGATGCGCTTGTGTGTTTTTTGTTTAGATTCTCTTCAGTACTTCCGCAGGTAGTTATTAAGCAGCAGTTTTAGGGCTTAGGGGCTTTTTATATGCCCCAATAGCGTTTGAGCTATTGGGGGTTGGGAAAACTTTTCGAGGTTTTTCCATGACAATATATCCAGGCATAGGTAATAAACTTGCCGTTTCGGGCAAGTACATTAGAATTGCCAAGCGTTTTTTCTTTGAGCACCTTGGTATCGCAATTCATTGGAATGCCAAGCATGAGCTTGGCAGTTTGTTTC
>Ga0247842_10003064_pt1 | contig 23302 bp, 25 predicted proteins | sample LaCruzMarch2015__3_FD_192411 | JGI IMG/M metagenome (GOLD analysis project Ga0247842, IMG submission 192411) | Freshwater microbial communities from meromictic Lake La Cruz, Castile-La Mancha, Spain - LaCruzMarch2015_19m | ecosystem: Environmental > Aquatic > Freshwater > Lake | place: Spain...
GCTCCGAGTGCGGGCTATCTCTGGATCGAGATTGGAATGCAGCCATAAACATTTTGAGATTGGGACTTCAATCTCTGCCAATCAACGGCTAGAAGCCCCGTCCTTCAGGGCGGGGAGAAGTCACAGGATTGCCTTTCAGGCGAAATTCACGTCCACCATTCTTAAAATTGTGCATTTTTATCAGGATGATTATCTCCTTCAATTACGTTTTTATTTCGCTCAATTCATCCATACAACTTAATAGAGTACTTCTAATATAAATAATTACCCAGCTTATTTAGTTACGATTACTAATGGTGTCTACTTGCCGGTATCGCATGGTCTCCCTGGTGGAGCAGATGCTCGCCCTGCATAAACAACTCCCCGAAAGCCCGCACGCCCTACGAAAAGACCGCCATGCAGCGTCGCATCGAGGCCACGGACGGGCAGAGTCGGCACGCACAACGAAGTTTACTAATTACTTTTTCATTTATAAAGTCCTTCCACCAGCACCTCCCCTTCTTCCGTCACAAATATCAGGACGTCCTTTTCCAGCGATCTCTTCTTGAAGAGCCGGGGAGCAATGCGTCGCAGTTGCACCACAATATCCAGGGAGGTGATGGGCAGACGCATCTGTTTTTCATCCGCGGCGGCAAAGATCATCCTGGGCAGCTCGAAGACATCCGTTCCCGCCCTGGCCTGCAATGAAATGGGTGCGCGCAGCATCATCCACTGTTGCATCGTTCGCTCTGCTCGGGCGATGTTCTGATGGGCTCGCTTCTCCAGGATGCTGATGTTGGATCGAGTGGTGCCCAGGCTGTCTGCTACCTCCTGCTGGGACCGACCGGCCAGGCGCATCTGCAACACCTCGATCTGCCTTTCTGTGAGAAATGTTTCCAGGGAGTCTTCGTCTCCTGATTTGCTCTCTTCGTCTGCTGTTTCCGGCATCTTCATTCGCAAGGTCAAAATGGTCTTCCGAGATGATAAAAGCATCCTTCTGCACATTACCAGGGCATTGCTATCTCCTCGCTTTTGCCCACGGCCACCAGCCTGCCCGCCTGCAGCACGGCTACTCTATTCGCCAGCTTGTGGCACTGCTGCATGTTATGTGTGGCTAAAATCACCGCCGTCCTGCTCCCGGCCAGGCTCTGCAAGAGGCTGTCGATGGAGGCGGCGCTCCCGGGGTCCAGATTGGCGGTCGGCTCGTCCAGCAGGAGAAGCTCCGGCTGCAGGACCAGAGCCCTGGCCAGGGCAATTCTCTGCGTCTCCCCTCCGGATAGGGTATTGGCATCGCGTCTCTCATAGCCCGAGAGCCCCACCGCTGCCAGGGCTTCTTCTACCCTGTCACTCATACTCATTTTCCCCCCAGCCGCATCAACTCCGCCCCGCATCTTCAGGCCATAGGAGACATTCTCCTCCACGCTGGCTTTGAACATGACCGGCTTTTGAAAGACCATGGCCATTCTGCGCCGTGCGGCCAGTTTCTCCCTCTCCGGCCTTTGGGAAATCTCTCTGCCGTCGAAGAGTATGCTTCCTGTTGAAGGCTCATCGAGCAAATTGACGAGGCGCAGCAGTGTCGTCTTTCCCGAACCGGTGGGTCCGATCAGCCCCAGTATCTCGCCCCGCTCTACCGTCAGGTCGATTCCCTGGAGAATCTCCGCTTTGCCGTAGCTTTTTCCCAGGGAGAATACCTCCAGGAACGCCATTCTCATCTCCCCTGAAATCTATTGAGCAAGAGGTTGATCGCCAGGGAGATGGATATGAGAATTATTCCCAGAGCCATAGACAGCTCCAGATTGCCCATGGAGGTCTCCAAAGCTATGGCCGTGGTGAGAACGCGCGTGTAGCCCCGGATGTTCCCGCCGATCATCATGGCCACGCCCACCTCGGAGAGCGCCCTGCCAAATCCCAGGAGCACGGCAGCCATGACCGCCACGCGAGCCTCTTTTATTACGGTTATTATTATCTGCATTTCCGTCGCGCCCAGAGACCTGGCCGTGTCCCTGATGGGAGAGCTAACCCCCGCCAGAGCGGTAATGGTCAGCCCAATCATAATGGGGCTGACAAGAATGGCCTGGCCGAAGATCATGCCGGTTGGGCTGAAGAGCAGATTTAGGCCTCCCAGGGGCCCGGAGCGGGAGATGAGCAAAAAGACCAGCAGGCCCACGGTCACCGTAGGCAGGCTGTAGAAGGTCTGAATTAAATTTATCAGTGCTCTTTTGCCCCAAAACTGGCGAAACTCGATGATGCCTCCCAGGGGAATGCAGATGATGCCGGCTAATGCTGCGGAAGAGAGCGAGATAAAAAAGGACCGGAAGGTGATCTCGACCACCTGGGGGTCTCTCGCTGCAATCAGCTCAAGGGCCCGCAAGAGGCCGCTGTAGATCTCTTCCAATTATTTCACCTAGTCTTTGTCTCTTGCCTTGCCCTGAGATCGCTTGAGATCAATTGAGTCTCACTCAAGCAGCAGCGCAGGAGGCACTGCCGGGCACGGCGCACTCAGCAACTGAGCAGTTGATCAGATCGCAGTTTCCTCGGGCAGCCGAAAAGAGGGGCTTGCCGAATTTCTCTGTGCCGTAGCTTGCAATCAGATCCTGACCCTCAGCGGAGACCAGGTAGTTTATGAACTCATTGGCCAGCTCACAGTTCACGTTCGGATGCTTCTCGGGGTTCACAGCCATGGCCACATAAACATTGAGCAGCTCGCTTCCGCCTTCGATCAGGGGGACGAGCGTCAGATTGCCCTGGTAAGCCATAAAGGTGGACATATCGGAGAGGGTGTAGGCCTGCTTTTCATTGGCAATGTTTAAGGTTGCGCCCATGCCCTGTCCGGCCTCGATATACCAAAGCCCTGAGGAGTTGACGGCAGAATAGTCGTAGCCGGCCTTCTTCCAGAGCAGCTTCTCGCGGGCATGTGTGCCGGAGTTGTCGCCCCGAGAGATGAACATCACCTTAGCCGGATCGATTTTGCCTTTCTCCATGATGCCGGCCAGAGCCGAAGAGGCATTCAAACCTTTTACGCCTGCGGGATCATCCTTTGGTCCGACCAGGTAGAAGTAGTTGTAGGCAATGCACCTTCTCTCCAGGCCCTGTCCGTCCTTGATGAATTTCAGCTCCCTCTCCTTGTCATGGACGACTAGGACATCCACGTCGCCGCGCTCACCATACTGGATGGCGATGCCGGTTCCGCCGGAGACCACGTCCAATGATACATTGAACTTCTCATCGAACTTGTCTTTGATCACGTCCAATAGACCGGTATCTTGCAGGCTGGTAGTAGTAGCCAGCTTCAGCCTCGCTCCCTCTGCCGCCCCGGCAGCGCTGCATAAAACGGATAGCACCATCAGCAAAAGGGCCATTTTCAGAAAATTTCTTGCCATTTCAATCACTCCCCTAAAGCATAATCGTTTACCATAAAAAGGTTATGTCAGCTAATTGATTCACATATAATGCCCAACGATAAGTTATATCTTCCCTGACTTTAAAAAACCAAGAGTTGATGCTAAAAGATATATCAAAGCTCGAAGACAAATTGATCCTCGTTACCGGCGGCGCCGGTTTCATCGGCAGCCATCTTGTGGAGGGACTGCTGCCAGACAATGACGTCATGGTCCTGGACAACTTCAGTTCAGGAAGAAGAGAGTTTATCGCGCCCCATCTAAACAATTCCCGTTTTCATCTCCAGGAGGCAGACCTAATCGATACCATTGCACTGGAAAAGGCCCTGGCAGGAAAGGATATGGTCTTTCACCTGGCCGCCAATCCGGATGTGAAACTGGGCGCAGAAAATACCCGCGTGCACCTGGAGCAAAATGTGCTGGCCACCTACAACCTTTTGGAGGCCATGCGCAAAACGGGAGTTAATCGCATCGCCTTCACCTCTACCTCCACCATTTACGGCGAAGCGACAGAGGTGCCCACGCCGGAGAACTACGGGCCGCTCTTGCCCATATCCCTCTACGGTGCCTCCAAGCTGGCCTGCGAGGCGCTCATCTCCTCCTACTGCCATACCTTCGAGATGCAGTCCTGGATCTTTCGCTTTGCCAATATCGTGGGAGAGCGTGGCACGCACGGCGTGCTGGTGGACTTCATCAGAAAGCTGCGGGAAAATGCAAGAGAGCTGGAGATCCTGGGCAGCGGCCGGCAGAAGAAGTCCTACCTGGAGGTCAAAGACTGCGTGCGGGCTATGCAGTACTGTGTGCAGCATTCGGACGAGCAGATCAACGTCTTCAACATCGGCTCCGAAGACTCGGTGGATGTGACGGAGATCGCAGATATCGTGGCCCGGCAGATGGGCCTCAATGATGTCCAATACTGTTACACGGGCGGCATCGATGGCCGGGGCTGGAAGGGCGATGTCAAAGTCATGCTGCTCTCCATCGAGAAGATCAAAAAAATGGGCTGGACGCCCCAGGAAGGCTCCGTCCGGGCGATTGAGACAGCGGTGAAGGCGCTGCTTAAGGATGTTTAGGGATGTGTGGAATGAGTTTATTTCACATTGCTCACAGCCCATTTTGTCTCTTTCCACCAGTCTCCTTCCAGCAGAGTGGCATTGTAGCCCATGAGCCTGAGGCTGTAGAAGAGAGAGTAGGCCTGCGGTGTGCCGTAGACGATGGCCGTCCCAGACTTCTCCAGGCGCCGGTCGAAAAGATCTTCCAGCGTGACGGCGTCCATAATTTTGGAATTTTCGTAGAGCTTATCCTGACTTAGACAGATCGACTCTTTGCGAAGCCTGCTCTGGCCGTATTCGAAAAAGTCTCTTGCATCCAGGACCCGGGCATCTGATTGTTCAAGTATGCTCTCCAGGTTGTCGGACGTCACCAGGAGCCAGGGCACAATATGGGTGGTGTAGTTGGTAGGCTTGAGAGCCGGTGCGTTTGTGGTGAGGGAGGCTCCTGCTTCCTTGATCGCATCTGCGCCGCCATCCAGCAGGCTCACATTCTTGTGCCCCAAATAGCCAAGAGCCCAGAAGACGAAAGCCGCACCCTCGCCGGAATCTCCGTAGACCAAGATTCGATCGCTCTCGTTCACTCCGGCGCGGCCCAAGGCCCCTTTAGCTTGAGCCTGATCAAGAATGCCGTTCTTTTGCAGATCTTTCCAGTACAGGCTTCTCGCTCCGGGAATATGCCCGGAGAGGTAATCCGGCATGGACCTCACATCCAGAATAACCTGATCGCTCTTGATGGATGAGGGACTGGTGATAAGCTCGGAATTAGCATAGCCCTTTTGCGGAGGAGCGACCTTGGCAGTGACTGCGGGATTGCTTGCCTGTCCGTTTAGCTGGCCAGCCTGCTGGCTATTCAGTTGGGCCTGCTCATAGGCATCTTTTTTGGCCAGCCAGCCTTCCACATCAGTCCAGTCTACACAGGTAGGACAGAACTCGCCGGTCTCTGTGCCGGCCATTGCCGAGATTGTCAGAAAGCTCAGGAAAAAAACTGCCAGCAGAGAGAATATCAATGCCACTGCGCTCGCCTCTCTAAGCCGAATAAATCGCGATATGCTGCCACCCATAATTGAATTCACTCCCAAGATAGGGCATCCTGCCACTATTTCAGGCTTGCTGAGGAAGAGGAAGGGAAACTTTAAATACACACAATTTGTTCATTGTAGTAATAGAAGGTACATTAATGTACTAACTAATACATTAGAATTAAAACAGATGTCAGAGCAGATTTCATACACGAAAAGGAGAGGGCCGATTTGAGAGGAACATCGATTCGCATGGAGAGGATATTCAATCGCAAAACAGGAAACGCAGTCATAATTCCCATGGATCACGGGGTGAGTGTCGGTCCCATCAAGGGCATTAGAAGCGTCAAGGCCATCGCCGATGCTGTGGCTTCGGGCGGGGCGGACGCCGCCATAGTGCACAAGGGTGCAGCCGTATTCGGCCATCGCGGCTATGGACGGGATTTAGGCCTGATCATCCATCTCTCCGCCTCCACGGCTCTGGGGCCTGACCCCAACAACAAGGTGCTGGTGGCGACGGTTGAGGAGGCTCTCAAGATCGGTGCGGACGGCGTGAGCATTCACGTTAATGTCGGCGCAGAGGACGAGAGCCACATGCTATCCACTCTGGGCGAGGTCTCCAGGAACTGTCAGGAATGGGGCATGCCGCTCCTGGCCATGATGTATCCGCGGGGAAAGAAGATCAATGACGAATACTCGGAAGAGTACATCGCTCATGCGGCGCGGGTGGGAGCGGAGCTTGGCGCGGATATTGTCAAGACCAACTACACCGGAGACACGGAAAGCTTTGCCCGCGTGGTGGAGTGCTGCCCCATCCCCTTGGTCATTGCCGGTGGACCGAGAGTGGAATCGGAGCTGGACCTGCTCACAATGGTCGAGGGAGCGATATCGGCAGGGGCGCGAGGAGTGGCCATCGGCAGGAACGTCTTCCAGCATGAAAATCCCGCTCTCATCACCCGGCGCATCTGCGGGGTGGTGCACAAGGGCCTTTCTGCCAGGGAGGCTCTGCAAATCGCTTCGGCAGAATAAAAACGGCTCTTTACGATAATTAAACCTAGGGTTACGGAATATAACCACCGAGGCACAGAGCGCACAGAGGACGAACGAACGGAGAACTACGATTATTCCAAAAACAATTTTTTGGGCTTTTTAAGACTTCAAGCAGCAGAGATAAAAAGGTACAGTTGCTCTACAGGGATTGATGAAAGCATCAAGGGCCTTGGGCAATTTTCTCCTTCTCCTTTCCCCTCTCCTTCTTTTGCTGCCCGCCGATTTTTCTGCCCTGGCAGCCGATAGCCCGGCGGAAGGCCCCCATTTGAAGATCTCATCGATCTACGGCAATCTGGAGGTAGGCAGGCCATCCAGCATTTTTGTTGTGCTGCAAAACAATGCTTCACCTTCAAAAGAGCCGGATGAGCCAGGGTTTAATAAAGCAAATGCCCGCAGCATAGTAGCCGAGCTATCGAGCTATGATGACAGGATTGAAATCATCTCAGGGCGGCAGAATGCAGGCCTTCTGGCCGCTGGGGAGAATGCAACTGTGCAGTTCATGGCTCAGGCGGAGGGCGCGGCGCTGGGCATTTATCCTCTGCAGCTATGCCTCAACTATTCCCGGTTATCCCAGGTGACGGCCTCAGGTGGAGAGAGAGCACCCAATTTTGTTTTTACTTATGAGAAAGCCTCAATCGAGTTGCCCTTGCAGGTGGAAGTGGTGCTCGGACCGAAGGCGGAGCTGGAGGAATTGAAGGGCGAGACACTTCCCGGCGCACAGTCGAGCCTGCAGCTTTTCTTAGTCAACCGGGGCGACCTGCCAGCCCTGGATCTTCAGATGCAGGGGCGCCCCTGCCCCCCTTTTCTCATGGTCGAAAATGAGGAGGAGCAGGCGAGCCTCGCTCCGGGCGAAAAGGCTCCACTGAGCCTGTCGGTATTCACGGATGAAAAAGCCACATCAGGCTACTATGCCCTTCCCTGCTTGATATCCTACCGGGACGGGCAGGACGGCGAGAGAAGGAGCCAGGAGTTCGCAGTACTGATTTACGTAGGAGAGAGCGCCTACTCTCTATGGCTGTATCTGGGGGCGGCAGGGCTGATTCTGCTGCTCCTGGCGGGCGGCTTTTGGGGTCTGAGAAGATTAATGAGTGGACAAAGGAGGCTACGAATAGTCAAGAGCTGAAAACCATGATAAGACCGGAGTTTATAGCTTGTCATCCTTCCTCAATCTCGTTAATATTTTCAGGTAAGATGCCGCCGGAACACATCCTGATAAAGCCTCTTTACGTTCTCCTCCGTCTTGGCCATCTCCGGAAATCCCCGGTACTGCATGGCAGCCTCGACATCCACCGGCAGCCGCAGCTTATACTGGCTGCGGGAGAGGAACCAGCCCGCACTGGCGTAGTAGCGGGAGAGGTACTCCTGCTCCGGCTGGCCGGGGGTGGGAGTGAAGAGCCCGTGCTTTTTATCCAGCTCCGCCATTTCCATCATAGTAGTATAGCCGGACCTGGTAATGATGAACCGGGCCCGGCTCATAATCTCCGCCTTCTCCTCTGTGGAGACGTAGGAGTGCACCGTGGTGTGCCCGTCCACCTTTTGGTGCGAGTCCTTTTGCGGGCTTCCCAGGAGGACCACCTTCTCGCCTGGCAGTTTGCACACCTGCTTCAAAATGATCTCCTCCAGCTTCGTTCTCTGCGGCTCGGGGCCGGAGACAATGGCCAGATAGTCCAGGTCCTCCGCCACCGCCATTTTTTTGGTGCTGGTCAAAATTCCGGCATAGTAGACCCTGCGCTTCGTGACATTCAGATTGGAGCGGCAGAGCTTGCCGCTCAAATTTTTGCTGCCTCCCTGGGGATCGATATCCGGCACAATCACGCCCTGGAATTTGCTGTGAAAAAAGCTGTTGAAGGGAATGGTCATCAATTCTAAAGGATAGAGATAGCCGGGCATGCTGTAGCGCAGTTGATGAGAGATGAAGAAGCTGGGAATCAACGAACTGTAGACACACATGCGGTTGTCGCTGACGATCAGGTCGAATCTGTTTTCAGCCAGTATTTGCTCCAGCCTCTTTCTCTCCACAGCAAAAGCCTTCAGCAAGGCGGGAATGCCGGCGATGAAGTGGGGAAGGAAGAATCGCGAGTCACTGTAGGGCGCCGGATAATCCTTGAAGGTGATGAAATTGCACTCCGGGCATTCTCTCTGCAAGAGGGCCAGGGCATTGCCGCTAGTGCCTATGGTCACATCATGCCCCTGGCGCAAGAACTCTTCAATGATGGGAATGTCTCTTGTGGAGTGGCCCAGACCCCAATTGAGAGGACTTACAAATACATGTCCCATGAAAGGGAACAGTGCTGCCTGATCGTATAAATCATTTCCTCGGACAAGTTATATTTTTGAATCAGATTGCAGAACCCATTAAATAGTTGCAGGCCGATTTGCTCCTCATTTGTTCTCAGAAATCAATATAGAGGTACTGCTATGGCAAAGGATGTTCGTGATAGATCCATAGATCCCGCCAGCCGGGAGATGCTCGATGTCTGCCAGAGGGCCGGCCTGGAGACGGCCTGGGATCGCTATGAAAAACAGCAGCCACAATGCGGCTTTGGCGAGCTGGGGCTGTGCTGTCGAAACTGCAATATGGGCCCCTGCCGCATAGATCCCTTTGGCGAGGGTGCCATCAAAGGTGTCTGCGGAGCGACTGCCGACATAATCGTTGCCCGCAATTTTCTGCGCAGCATCGCCGCAGGAGCTGCCGCCCACTCCGATCACGCTCGCGACGTGGCCCATACCTTCCGGGCCGTAGCTAGGGGCGAGGCTCCTTCGTACGGCATCAAAGATCAGGCCAAGCTGGAGCGCCTCATGAAAGAGTACGGCGTGGACACAGAAATCGCCCTGGCAGACGCCGTCATGGCAGAGTTCGGCATGCAGGATGGCCCCCTCCAGTTCACCCGCCGGGCTCCTGCCAGGCGACTCGCGCTATGGAAGAAGCTGGGCATTGAGCCGCGCGGCATTGACCGGGAGATTGTGGAGTGCATGCATCGTACTCACATGGGCGTGGACAACGACTATGTGAGCCTGATACTGCAGGGGCTACGTACCAGCCTGGCCGACGGCTGGGGCGGCTCCATGATCGCTACCGAGCTGCAGGACGTCCTTTTCGGAACCCCCGCGCCCACATTCTCCGAGGCCAACCTGGGCGTCCTGGAGCTTAATCAGGTCAACGTCATTGTGCATGGTCACGAGCCCCTTCTGTCAGAGATGATTGTGGCGGCAGCCGCAGACCCGCAATTGCTGGAGCTGGCCAAAAAGCAGGGCGCAGCAGGCATCAACGTGGCCGGAATATGCTGCACGGGAAACGAAGTTCTCATGCGCCACGGCGTGCCGGCGGCCGGAAACTTCCTGCAGCAAGAGCTGGCCGTGGCCACCGGAGCCGTAGATGCCATGGTTGTAGATGTGCAGTGCATCATGCCGGCTCTGGGCGCGCTCGCTGGCTGCTTTCACACCAAGTTCATCTCCACCTCCCCCAAGGCCAGGTTCCCGGGCGCGGTGCATATAGAGTTTAAGGAACAGACCGCCCGGGAGACGGCCAGTGCAATCGTCCAAACGGCCGTCCTCAACTACAAGAACCGCAATCCTGCCAAAGTCCACATCCCCAATGAAAAGTCCAAAGCAATGGTGGGCTTCTCCGTCGAGGCGATTGTCGGCGCCCTGGGAGGAAACCTGGACCCGCTCATCGGGGCCATCAAGAGCGGCGCTGTGCGGGGCATTGGAGCTGTGGTCGGCTGCAACAATCCCAAGATTGTTCATGATTATGGCCACATAAACATGGTAAAAGAGCTCATCAAGAAGGATGTGCTGGTTCTCACCACGGGCTGCAATGCCCAGGCCTGTGCCAAGGCCGGCCTGCTCCTTCCTGAGGCCGCCGACCTGGCCGGAGAGGGCTTAAAGGGGGTATGTAAAGCCCTGGGAATTCCGCCCGTGCTGCATATGGGCTCATGCGTGGACATCAGCCGCATTCTCGTCGCTGCGGCGGCGCTCGCTAATGCACTGGGCGTGGACATAAGCGACCTGCCGGCAGCAGGCGCCGCCCCGGAGTGGATGAGCGAAAAAGCAGTTTCCATTGGAGCTTATGTGGTGGGTTCAGGAGTGTTCACTGTGCTGGGAACAGTGCCCCCCGTCCTGGGAAGTTCTGCTGTTGCCGGACTGCTCACGGGCGGCGCCAAGGACGTGGTGGGGGCATGCTTCGCAGTGGAGCCCGATCCTTTTAAAGCGGCTTTATTGATGATCGATCACATAGACCGCCAGCGCAAAAAGCTGGGGCTGTGAGGAGCAAAGCCATGAAAGAAGTATTCGTCCGTCTGGACAGGTGTTTAGGCTGCAAGTCCTGCGAGAACGCCTGCGCTGTGGAGCATTCCTCAGGCAAGAGCCTGATCGCTGCCCTCTCCGAGAAGCCGGCTTCCTTACGCCGGGTTTATGTGGAGATGGTCGAGGGTCAGAAGATGCCTATGATCTGCAGGCACTGCAAGGATGCGTCCTGCGTTGCCGTCTGCCGCACCGGAGCCATGTGGCAGGACCCGACGAGTGGAGTGGTAGACAGGCACGCAGATAAGTGTGTAGGCTGCTGGATGTGCGCCATGGTCTGCCCAAACGGCGTCATCGGCCAGCAAAAAGATGCCCGTCTGGCGGTCAAGTGCGATCGTTGCAGCGGCCGGGAAGTTCCTGCCTGTGTGGAGGCCTGCCCCACTCATGCCCTCATCTTCTCCGAGGAAGAGGAATTCTCAGAGTTGCTGCGCAAGGATGCAGCCGCCCGGATCACGCGCATCTACCGCGCCCGAGCCTGAGGAACAGAAGAGGGATAAATGACGCAGGCAAAGGTAGCCGTTATCTGCCCCTACTGCGGGGTGGGCTGCGGTTTTTACATAAAAGTGGAAGAGGGGCGGGCAACAGGCATAGAGTACATGCCGGACCACCCCACCAGCCGCGGCTCTCTCTGTCCCAAAGGCAACGCCGCGCTGGAAGCGCTCAACCATCCCGGCCGCCTGCAGCATCCCCTGATGAGATCCGGCGATGGGTTTTTGCCCATCTCCTGGGAGAAGGCCCTGGCTCTGGCGGCAGAAGGCCTGGGAGGAGCGTTGCGGGACTATGGACCGGAGAACGTGGGATTTCTGGCCTCCTCCAAATGCACTAACGAGGAGAACTACCTCTTCCAGAAGCTTGCCCGCTCTCTAGGCTCGCCCAACGTGGACAACTGCGCTCGCCTCTGTCATGCTTCCACTGTGGTGGGACTGGGCCGGGCCATAGGGGCCTGTGCCACCACCAATCCGCTCGACGACCTGGCCAACTCTCGATGCATCTTCGTCATCGGCTCCAATTTCTCGGAGAACCATTCCCCTGTGGCCCGCTATGTCATCGAGGCCAAGGAAGAGGGAGCCATCATTATCGTGGCAGACCCCAGACGCACGCCCACCGCCTGGCTGGCTGACATCTTCCTGCAGATTCGGCCTGGCACGGACGTGGCCCTCCTCAATGGGATGATGCACGTGATTGTGGAGGAGGGGCTCGTCAACCACAGCTTCCTGAAGGAGCGCACACAGGGCTTTGCGGCTCTGGCCGAGAGCCTGAAAGAGTACACAGCAAAGAGAGCGGCAGAGATTACCTGTGTCCCTGAAGGCGATATAATCCGGGCTGCCCGGGCCTATGCCCGCTCACCGGCCTCTGCCATTGTCTATTCCATGGGAGTCACCCAGCACGTGAGCGGAACGGATAACGTCCAGGCCCTGGCCAATCTCCTCCTTATCTGCGGCCACATCGGACGGCCGGGAACAGGCATATTTCCTTTGCGCGGCCAGAACAATGTGCAGGGAGCCTGTGACATGGGTACTCTCACCGAATTTTATCCCGGCTACCGCAGACCGGAGGACCGGCGCACCACTGAGGTCTTTGGCCGGGCCTGGGGGGTTGACCGGCTGCCCAATCATTGCGGCCTGACCTCCCTGGAGATGATGGACTCCGCCAGGGAGGGACGTTTGAGGGCCATGTACATCATGGGTGAAGACCCCATTAACTCCGATCCCCATAGCGAAAAGACGCGCCTGGCTCTCGATGCCCTGGATTTCCTGGTGGTGCAGGACATATTCCCGACAGACACAGCACAGATGGCCGACGTGGTGCTTCCTGCTTCCGCCTGGGCGGAGAAGGAGGGGACCTTCACCTCAACCGAGCGCCGGGTGCAGTGGACGAACCGGGCCGTCTTTCCGCCCGGCCAGGCTCGCGAGGACCTGTGGATAATCAGCGAGATTGCCGGACGCCTGGGGCTGGGCTGGAAGCAATGTACTGCCGAGCAAGTTCTGGCGGAGATCAAAAGCCTGGTTCCCACCTACCGGGCCATAACCCGGGAGATGCTGGCCCGCGAGGGCTTTATCTGGATTCACTCCATCGAGGGCTACTATCCCTCTCGCAGAAAAGGCTCGCCCATACTGCATGAGGAGGGCTTCCCTACTCCGGACGGCCTGGCCATTATTTCGCCGGTTCACTTTCGCCCTCCCGCCGAGGAGACCAGCCCCGAGCACCCCCTGATCCTGACCACGGGACGGGTGGGCTCTCATTACAATGCGGGATCCATGACGATGCGAAGCCCTTCTCTGCTGGAGATCGAACCGAAGCTCTACGTTGAGCTGCATCCCGCTGACGCCTCGGCGCGGGGAATCGTGGATGGAGAGACGGTGGTGGTGCAAACGGCGCGCGGAGAAGCAAGGGCAGCGGCCCGCGTCAGCTTGCGTGTCGCTCCGGGTGTGGTCTTCCTGCCGTTTCACTTTTCCGGGTGCAACGATCTCACCCTGGACGTGCGTGATCCCCTGGCCAAGATTCCGGAGCTGAAGGTGGCGGCCTGCCAGGTGAGGAGGGGCTGAAGATGTCGGTATATGTGGATATGGAGAGATGCATAGCCTGCCACGCCTGCCTGGTGGCCTGCAAGCAGAGACATGCTGGTGTGAGCAACATATCTCTGCAAATTGTCGAGGAGAGGGCGGCAGCTCCCCAGCTCTGTCGCCAGTGCGAGAGGCCGGCTTGCATGGCGGTATGTCCCAGCCAAGCGCTGGTTCAGGAAGACGCAGTTATCGCCTTCCATATCGAGAAGTGTACGGGCTGCGAGCTGTGTCTTCTGGCCTGTCCATTTGGGGTCGTATGGAGCGATAAGCTGGTTCACAAATGCGACCTCTGCTCTGGAGATCCGGCCTGTGTGGCCACCTGTCCCACCCAGGCCTTATTAGGAACCTTCCAGGAAGCAGTAGTTCGGATCCGGTCCAGAGCGGCCAAAACCCTGCAGAGGGGTCTGAGATGATTGAGATGATATCAATAGATGTAAACCTGTGTATTGGCTGTCCCGCCTGCATTCAGGCCTGTCCCCATGGCCTGATTGTGCGACTGGATGAGGGCGCGAGCAGAACCATTCGCTTTTCCCGCTGTGAGGTGGATTGCGATATATGCGTGAAGATCTGTCCGGAAAAAGCCCTGTCCTTTACCGAGAAGGGCGGGGAGACGGAGATCGTCCTTCCTCTGCAGCCCTGTTCCTCTTGCGGCAGGTTCTTTGCGACAAAGCCCATGTTAGAGAAGGTGCGGTCCTGCTTGCCAGTTGAACTGCAAAAAGACTCAGGGGGATGGTCCTGGTTGGAGGCTTGCCCCTCCTGTCGCCGGGGTGAGGAAGGATTAAGGGCAGTCCGGGAGATCTTATCCCGGCGCAGTTAGACTATGGGCGTCAGGCTGATCCTGTTCCGATCTTCTAAAAGCATGTAATAGGGCTCAGTTCTGGGGATGATGCCATAGAGACACAGCCCGCCGTTCAATTCGTTGACCAGCAAATAAGTATCCGCGGTATGAACGGCCATGTTCATGCTCTCCTGGCCGCTCTTTACCACGAGCACATTTATATCGTTGGTCTCCTTCCAGTTGCGGATCATCAGGTTAACTAAATTGAGCACCGCTTTGTAGCCGAAGGCAAACTCAATGGAGTCCAGGCCGATGATGTTCAGTATGGGCCGGCCCGTACTCTCCCGCAGCGCATCCCACTTCTCTTGCAGCTCCTTTCCCCATGCTGCCGGGTCCTCTCCTTCCGGCTGGGAGACAACGACGTTGGTGGGCACAAAGATGTCGCGGGAGCTCAGTTGGTAGCCGATGCTGGGCAGGATAAAGACACCTCTACCGTTTTTAATGGCGTTCGACGCCAGGGCGGTCAGGATCTGGTAGTACCTCTTGCCCACACCGTGGTCTATCTCCAGGACGTTGCATGAGCCGTACTTCAGACCGCCCGTCACGATATCGAGGTCGGGAATGCCGGTGGAGATGCGATCCTCTTTGGGATCGGGAACTCTCATACCATCGCTGGCAATTCTGGCATCCTTATGTTCCCGGTAAGGCTCAAAGAACCGAAACCGGCCGCTATGCAATGTGACTGTGTAGGTCTTCTGGCCGATCTCGACTCCTCGCAGCTTGTCCAGCTTTATCTGTCGAACGTAGCGGCTCCTCATGCTTCCCTCGGCATAGCCGGGCAGGCGGAACTGCTCCATGGTCACCACTCCGTCCACGATGTAGTCCAGGGGCATGACGCTGGCAAATTCGGAAACAAAAATGAGATGCGTGTCCAGATCGCGGGCAAATTCGCAGATATTTTGCTCGAAGCTGTGTTGGGCATCGCCGATGAGGTGAGCAGTATAATTCAAGACCGCGTCCCAGCTATCGATGATGATCATGGGATTGTCCATCTCCTCTGCCTCGTCAAAGAATACCTTGAAGAAATCCAGGACGGCATAGTAGTTGGATAGATCCTTCCCCACTCCCTTCAGGCTCTCCAAGAGCTTGGTCTGGGTAGCATTTACTATATTCTTGGGGGGAACGACCTCTTCCACCCAAGGGTTAGTGGCATAAAGCCGGCGAGGATCTATGCGAGTGGATATGTACATTCCATTGCGATCCTCGCATAAGCTGTTCATGATCTCCAGGGCTAAAGTGGTCTTGCCGGTTCCCGGCAGGCCCTTGATAAGAAGCGTCTGGCCGCTTTCAATCGTGAAGAAGTCTTTGATCTCTCTTGGTATGGACATCTGCGGGGCGCTGGGCATGTATTTATTCCTCAATTAATATATCTTTGCACATGCATTTGTTGGCGTGCTTCATAAGTGCGCATATCCGATCCGGATCAACCTGAAATGAAAAGTGGATGGTCTTGTCTTCGCTATTGCAAAAATCAATTTCTTCCATGGGCAGCGCCTCCACATTCAAAGTCTGCGCTCTCTCTTCCCTATGCTTTATGCCCGTTCTTTTATTTCTCCAGAGCTTGGACGGACCTACCTCCACGAATTCAACCTGGCCTTCGGAGCTGAGCACGGAGAGGTACTTGATCACAGTGGTCTTGCTGACGCCTGCTTTCTTGGCCACATCAACCGTGGTAAGACCTACATCGGCGTCCCCTATGACTTCCAGGATCTTTTCTTTGTATGAGGCCATTTCAGTGCCACCGTTCGCTTGGCAAGATTTTTACTTGTTTGCCCTACTCATATTTCAATTTTTCATATTAGAGTTAAGACAGAAAAAAATAAATGCTGATCGGTCTTTGAGGAGAGAAAGCAGGAGCGATATGGCAGAGGAAGGCAGCAATTATATGCGAAGCTACGAAGATCCCTGGCCGCCTGTGCGCGGCGACTATCGGGTAGGCAATGCAAATGCCGGTGTGGCGGTGGTAACCTTGGCCAGTCCGCTCTTCCCAGAGGGGGCCGCCATCTGCGGCCAGTGCAAGACCGAGAATCTGGGTGTAGAGAAGATCGTGGCCAATGTGATATCCAACTGCAATATCCGAATCCTTCTCCTCTGCGGCGTGGAGTCGAAGGGCCATCTGCCCGGCAATACCATTCTAGCCCTGCACAAAAACGGCATAGATGAGCAGGGCCGGATAATCGGCTCGCGCGGTGCCATACCTTTCATCCAGAATCTGCCGCCCGAGGCCATCGAGCGCTTCCAGGAGCAGGTGGAGCTGATAGACTGCATTGGTCTCGAAGACATTGCAGAGATTGAAGAGCTGATCTCCAGATATAGCGGCCTTTGTGATCCTTATCCAGGAAAGCCCTTCCTGGTAATAAAAAGACGGGCTGCATCGCAAAAGATTGCCTTTGGGAAGGGAGATCTGTTCTTTGGGGCGGGTGTGTTCATGGATACACAGGAGTGGGTTGTTATTGAGGGATGAGAATTGTTTCGATTCAGCAAAGAGCAGTCCATAGTGAATGTGGGGGGTGTGAAGTTTGGCGGGCAATGCGGCGAGCTGCCGTCTGTTCTATGCGGCACCATCTTCTATCACGGGCACAAGATTGTCGAGAATGAGGAGAGAGGCCTCTTCGATAGGACGGCCGCCGAGAGGCTGATCTCTCGTCAGGCGGAGCTGTCTGAGGAGACGGGATGCCCTTCTGTCTTGCATCTTTACGCCCGCAGCCCTCAGGCTTTTGAAAGGTATCTCGAATTTGCAGAAGGGGTCTGGAGTGGCCCCTTCATCATCGATTCCGCAGATGCTGCCACGCGCAGCGCGGCTGCGTTGCTGGTCTCGGAGCTGGGCTATGCCGACCGGGCCATCTACAACAGCATCAGCCTGGCCACGGAGGAGAAGGAGGCACAGGCCCTGCAGGGCTCGGAGATCGACTCGGCCATCATCCTGGCCTACAATCCGGCAGAGCCGGGCGTGGACGGCTCTCTGGCCATTCTGGAGACGGGAGGGACGGTGCGCGAGAAGGGGCTGCTGGCCAGCGCAAGGGAAATGGGACTGGTCAATCTGCTCATCGATCCGGCAGTGTTGCCTTTGGGCAGCGGGGCCGGGTCGGCTCTGCGCTTTTCCGTGGCGGCCAAGGCGCGCCTGGGCCTGCCTGTGGGATCAGGCATTCACAATGCCGTCTCCTCCTGGCCCTGGCTCTCTAAAAAGGAGACGAGTGTCAGAAAGGGCTGCGACGCGGCGGCAGGGGCCATGCAGCTCCTGGCGGCGGCTGACTTTTTGCTTTACGGGCCCATTGAAAGCGCGGACATCATCTTTCCTGCGGCAGCCATGGCTGACATTCTCATTGCGGAAGCCGTGCGCGACCTGGAGACGACACAGGGAGAGAAGCATCCACTTCATAGATTGGTCTAGTACAGCGAGGTTGAAATTGACCAATGTTTTGACTTCGCGGCTTCGCGCCTTCGCGTGAAACCGGACCCGGTTGAATCTCACGCGAAGACGCGAAGACGCGAAGAACGATCAGCCGCTCACAAAGGCATTTTATCCTCTCACAATCATGGCTTTAATTAGGCCCGGCTGTACTAGGAGGAGATGATACAGGTGGCAGGTGATCAAATGGCCGATGTTCGCCTTGGAGCAAAAACTGTATACCTCATGAATACGATTCTATTATATTCCAGGGAGTTGTCAATGGAATTCAGCAGGCAAAAAGCCCTTGACGAATTCGTAAAAAGAGCATCTGAGGCATACGGAGATCGAATCCATGGCATCACCCTCTTCGGCTCCGTTGCTCGGGGCACAGAGCGGCCCGACTCGGATATAGATCTATTAGTAGTAGTAGACAAAGAAGACTTTCGGCTTAGGAGAGAGCTTATCGGCATGGCCTTCGACATGCTGCTCGAAACAGGAGAAGATATTTCTGTAAAGGTCCTCTCTCAAAAGGACTTTGAAGCCCGTAAGGGATTCTCCTTCTTGAGGAATGTCATATCCGAAGGTGTGAAAATTGCCTGATGATGAATTGGCAGATCTGCTCTCGGAAGCCGAGAATAGGCTTCGCGCTGCCCGTCATCTTTTGGAGGAAAAATTTTATGATGATGCTGTGAGCAGGGCTTATTACAGCATGTATTTTTCGACCGTGGCGCTACTTCTCACCAGGAACATTCGTGTTAAGACGCACAAAGGCCTCATTGCCCGCTTTGGCCAGGAGTTTGTTGATACGGGGATTATTGAACGATACTACGGGAGAGCCTTAAGGATTGCCGAAGAATTGAGATCTGAAGCCGACTACTCCATTTCCCGTGCGATCTCAGAAGAAGAAGCCTGTGAAATAATAGAGGATGCAGAAAAATTTTTGGCGCGACTAAAGGAAGCCATAAGCAATTCCAAATGAAATGCCCTCATCCCCCGCGCCTTCGCCTCCATCTTCCCGGCCTTCTGCCAGGGGCCGCATTCGTCTCTCCTTGCAGCCTTTGCGCTCCCCTGCGAGCCCGCGGGTGCAAGCGCGACCTTCTGCATGGCCTTCTTGCGATCGCCTGAGGTGGTGGCGGCGCAGGGAAGACAGATGCGCCACAATTCGCGAGTTGTTCATAGCACGAGATACAACTCTCCAAAATCGGCCCAAATCCTCGTTGGCCTAACTACCTGTCTATATCGTCTTGGTAAATCCAGGTTTACAATCAGGCGATCGCGATTAATCCGCATCCGTAATAGTAAAAAAAGGAATCCACAATCCGTCGCGCACCATCAGGACTTTTCATATCGAGAAAATATTTAAAAAAATTTGGCAAGCTTGGCCAATGCCAGAGCTTGAAGGCTCAAGCCTGCAAGTTGCATATACCTCATTGGGACTTACTTAGGTATTACTTCGTTCCCATTAGCACCTACCTTGATCAGCTATATCCTTGCGCTAATTCTTGAAACGCGTTATAACCAATTGACTCTCCATTTTCGTCGCAGACCGCAGGGGTCAACACGCTAATGTCCTGCCCGAAAAGCACAAAATTATATTCTACGATGACTATGCAGAACCCTGTATCTTCCAAACCATATGTATCAATCATCGCTAGCGCCACTTGAGTCTCATCATATGTAATTCCCATATCATTCATGTAGCGTGCAGCTTCTACTTTCCTATCAAATGATTTTGCATCAATAATATCATAAGAGATAGATGATGAACCATAACTTGAAGCTAGTACTAAATAGGAATCAATGACTTTTCGAACATTTTCAATTGATTTTTCCTCTAAAGTTCCAGATCCTATTGAAAGTGCGTCAACTGCTGCGGAGGTAGGCTTTTCAGTAGCGGGAGCGGTCTGTGACCAACCAGGTATCCTGGATTTTAAGGAAGCCTCTATGAGATCGGCATATTTTGAGGCTCCCTTCACATTCGGATGACCTATAGCATTAATACTATCTTTGAATTTAGTTGCTGGGTTAACTATATTTTTGGTTAACTCATATCGTTCATAGTATTGATCATCATTCGATTTGTAATCTGAGTTCAATTCCCATAAAAACGAACCACTTGCACGATAACTATTTGTTCTCTCAAACATTGGATCAATAAATATTACGCGATTTTGGCCTTTATTTGCATCCTTTACAGCGGTATCCAAGCTATTCGTGGAAGTAAGATAGAATGTATCAGAATTTGTCCTCAAATTACTATCTTCTGTACCCATACTAATAGCATTATTATATAGTGCTTCTGCTGAAGAGATTGCGGCTTGTTTTTTGGCAGCTGAAAGCGTTGGATCAACGCATGCTGAAGCTAAAACCTTTAATGCCTCTGATTTTGTCTTTTCAGATGTTAATGAGAGGAAAGCGCCAATTACCCTATCCTGTGGTTCCAATTTACTTTCCTCAGTAATTAGATGGTAATAGCCAGTAACTATGATACAAGTGCCTTTATCAGAAGTTTTTTCCAAGAGATGCTGGAGTAACTTCTTCATATGACCCGTGATGGATTCAGAGAGACTTCTTATGTTACCCTCTGGTGTATTAGGATCAAGAATATTACCAAGACCTACATCGTTTATTCCACCGGATACTAAAATAAGGTCTACATTATCCTGGATATTTTCCGCCTGCTCAATTAGCGTTGGGTAACTACTACCTAGGTTTGCATTTTTGGATTCACCAGTCGCATCCGAAAAAATAACCGCTCCAGAATGTGCATAAACTGTTACCTCAACAGGTCTGTTCAGCTTTTTATGAAGCCTTTCTGCTACCTGATCATAATACTTATCTATTTGGTTCAATCCGTTACCCCAAGCAATGGAATCTCCGATCACCGCCATACGAAACGGATTATCCGTTTGTTTACCTGCGAATATGAGGAAGTGATACGTTGCGCCACCATCCAAGGGTAGATCCATGATTTGAGCCGTCGCTTGACTATCTGGTTGTGAGCCTTGCGAGGTAATTGTCAAGAAAATTATAAGGCATAATGCCTTTATTATTACCTTATTAATCATATATATATCACCCATCCTAACTTAGGTTTTACTATGTTCCTACAATAAAGACATTCTGGAGTGAACCCTTCCGAGTGGACAATGAGTTAAGCGAGATCAACTCATGGAGGGAAGCACGTGAAAAAGACGATGCGGCGCTACGACCGAGCATTCAAGATATCAGTAGTAGCTGAACTTGAGAGTGGCAAACCTCTTGCTCAGATCGCCCGCGAGCATAGCATCCATCCAGGCCTGCCCTCTCGATGGAGAGAAGAGTTGGCCGAGAATCCCGAAAAAGCGTTTAGTGGTAATGGAAATCAGTACAAGGACCAGGCAAGGATTGCAGAACTTGAGAGGCTGCTCGGCCAGGCTCATGCTGAGATCGAGCTTTTAAAAAAAGCCTTTGCCATGACCCAAAAGAAAGCTCAGGAGGAGAGAATAAAACCGACGCTGAGGGACGATTTATGACCATCCAGGGAATCTTCTCTGACGGCCTTTCGTTGTCAATATCCCAATCCTGCCACGCACTTGAAGTGATTCGCAGCGGCTACTACAAATGGCGGGTACAACCGGAAAGGGTCCCATCTGCGAATATGGATCCCAGAGGGAAGGTTGGGATAATAAGCCGCAAAACCCGCAGGGCGTTTTCATCGCACTGCCCCGGTCTTGACCCAGGCCAGGCATCCCTTCCCGGCCCTCTGCCCCGCGAGGAGCGGGCGCTCGATCGTTGCAGATCAGAAACATCTGAGACACACATTATTTAAATTGCAGGAAAAGAGTTTATTGCCAAGAGCCCAGAGCCAATAGCCATGTACCTGTCCCGTGAGGAAGAAGGCATTTATCAGGGCGAGCAAGGCGAGACCCTGCGCCGCATGATGGAGATCCTTGTAGCGTTAGGCGACATTTATGGCGCAGAGAAGCTCGTGCCCGTGGGATCGGTGCAGATCGCGGGAGTATCCTACAAGAACATCGGCGAAGCGGGCCTGGAGTGGATCTCCGATCTACAGGGCAGCGTGGTGGTGCCCAGCATCTTAAACCCGGCGGGCATGGACCTGTGCCGCTGGAAGGAGATGGGCATTGAGGAAGAATTCGCCCTCAAGCAACAGCAGACCATCGAAGCCTATCGAAAACTGGGCGTGACCATCGACTGCACCTGCACTCCTTACCAGATCTACGAAGGCCTGGCCAGCCTCGCAAGTCGTGGCGATCACCTGGCCTGGAGCGAGTCCTCCGCCGTCTCCTATGCCAATTCAGTGATCGGGGCTTGCACCAATCGCGAGGGCGGGCCGTCTGCTCTGGCGGCGGCACTGGTGGGAAAGACGGCTCTTTACGGCTATCATCTGGACGAGAACCGACTGCCCACCCTTCTGGTGGAGGTCGAGGCGGATCTGCGGGGCTCGGACTACGGGGCTCTGGGATTTTTGGTGGGCAGAATCGTCAAGGACGGCGTTCCCTTTTTCCGGCTCCGGGGCCTGCGGCCCTCTCTGGACGAGCTCAAGGCCCTGGGCGCTGCCATGGCCGCCAGCGGCTCCGTGGCCCTCTACTACGTGGAAAATGTTACGCAAAGGCCGCCCGGCCCCTGGCAGCCGGAGGAGACGATCTGTATCGGCAGGAAGGAGCTCGAGGAGGTCTATGCCCAATATCCAGGGGGCGGTGCGGATGTGGTGGCTCTGGGCTGCCCTCACTGCTCAGGCCAGGAGCTGGAGAAGATTGCAAGGCTGCTGCAGGGCAAAAAGGTGCAAAAGGAGCTGTGGGTCTGTACTGCCCGCAAAATCGCAGACTCGCATCCTCATCTGGTGGCGGCCATTGAGGAGAGCGGGGCGCGGGTCTATTGCGATACCTGCATGGTCGTCTCCCCTGCCACAGAACGCTTTGGCAAGATGATGGTCAATTCCGGCAAGGCGCTGGTCTATCTGCCCGGGCTGGCCGGCGTTCAAGCTGGTTTGGGAAGTCTGGAAGAGTGCATCGATGTAGCTTTGGGGAGGAGGTATTGATGGAAATAAAATGTCATAAGGTTGCCAGCGGCTGCGCCCGCGGCCCGGCTCTGGTGACAAAAGATGCCATCTCCTTTTTGGGCAATGTCGATGCCAGGACCGGCACAGTGGTCGATCCGGCGCACGAGCTCTTCGGCCAGTGCATCGCCGGAAAGGTGCTCATCTTTCCGGGAGGCAAGGGCTCCACGGTAGGCTCCTACGTTATCTACCAGCTCAAAAAGAGAGATCTTGCGCCCGTGGCCATGATCAACCTGCGCTCCGAGCCCATTGTTGCAGTGGGGGCCATCATCAGCGGCATCCCTCTGGTGGACAGAGTGACGGAGGAGATCTTGCGGATAAAGAACGGCACTTTGGTCGAGGTTGATGCCGACAATGGATGGATCAGGATTTTCGGAGAAGATTAATAAAGCTATGAGATTTGGTCGTGTACTTGCATGACTGAATAATTTATATATAACCACTACAATCTATATTTGGGGATCCGCTATGGAGACAAATCTAGATTTATCGAAATTCTGGTGCTGGCAAAAAGATATTTGAACCTAACCTCCCGGATTAAGTAGGAGCATTACCTGATCGATCTCAATTATAGCGCCCTTATTTTGAAAAATAACCCCTATTATTCCTGCTTACCGACAGGTTTTTATACTTTATGCGCCTACTTATAT